>Ga0065711_1041750_pt1 | contig 15880 bp, 14 predicted proteins | sample Hoacrofraction12_FD_59098 | JGI IMG/M metagenome (GOLD analysis project Ga0065711, IMG submission 59098) | Hoatzin crop microbial communities from Cojedes, Venezuela - Epithelial fraction 12 v2 (version 2) | ecosystem: Host-associated > Birds > Digestive system > Esophagus > Crop | place...
CGATGTTATTCTACTGGCTTAAAAATTTGCTTTTCTGGCTGTTTACACCTCTTCGGAGTTACCATGTCATCTAAGTGTCCAGCTGCATGGCTCTTAATAAAGACCATGCAAGCAAAAACATTTCAGTCCACAAATTTCGACAGTTTGACAAGTTTAGGCAAATCAGACAAGTGTGACCTGAGCTTCTTGGCTGAGAGCAGATGGGCTTTTAAGAAAAGCCGTTGCAGTCCACTCGTGTTCAGGCAAATGTATTCTCACAAAAAGGTTTTCCAGAGTAATTCTTGTATCTGTGCGTTGGTCTAATTCAAGCTTAAGGTTTGGATCGTCATAAACTCTCTTCTCCTCAGTGTTTACTTGGGCTTGTGAAGTGCTGAGGTGCGAGTCTGGAGTGCTTTTCATTGGAATAAATCACTATTTTTGTACTCTGCTGTGGCCAGGAGCCCCATCAAGCTGCTGCTTGCTGACTAATGCCTTGCCTCAAGTCTGCGTGGTTAAAGGCAATGGTATATGGGTTGGCAGGTGGAGAAAATACCATGCCATTTTTTATGGAGATATATTTGGAAATGAGGGAGCCTGAATAGCTAAGAAAAATCTAGCTAAAAATACTGGGATGTAGATTTAACCGGGCTCTAAATTTATTCTTAAATCAAGGACACTAAAACAACATGGGAGTGTTAGCTTATGCATACTTTGCACGTGAGGACACTGAATTTGATATTGTTAAATCAAGTAATAAGCCTAGCCCGGAGTTTAGCCTTTGCTGGGTGAGCCCCAGTCGTGACGGTTTACAGGGTTTCACAGCACCGGTGCATTGTTGGGCGGAAATAAATCACTGAAAGAAAATAAAGAGAGTCATAAACTTGGGCTTCTGTCTCTTGAGGTTTTCAGGGTTGTTTAAAGAATGATAAAAGAAGAGTAGACGAATAGTAATCATTTCTGTCTCCTGCCGTATGGCAGCAGGTAGTGTATATGTTATGCATGCATGAAGCTTCACAGCACTTGTCTGCCCCCTGCTAATCTATTCAGCTGAAGTCAGCCCAAGGATGGGAGCTGGATTTGGTGAATTATCTGGGACTCCAGTGGCAAGACAAAGGAAGGGAAAGTCTGTTGTAGTGTCTCCCGTCCCTGCCGTTGCTCTCCTGCTCAACTGTGTGTCTAAGTTATTTTGAAGTTGCTCCAGACAAAAACTCTTTTATTCTCTTCATTCTCTGATCTGTAAGCTCATAGGAAAGAGAACCTTGGCAGGCTTTTCAGTTTTTCTGTTGTAACTCAACATAGAAATTATTTTTAAAATACAAAAGGCACGAAGGTTGCACAGCCAGACTATTCACAGTGTGGTTCCAAGAAATGCCATTGCATTTCCATAAGATAATCTTGCTGTTTATTTAAAACAGCTGCTCTTTTTTCCCCCCTCTTTGATTTACCATCAACTCCAAACCCCCAATTTTTAATAAAATCAAGGGATGTAGGCGATTTCCTGGTTAATTCTCAACCATCGGGTGGGAGACGTATAGGTCATGTCACGGTCTGTTAGCCGTGTACATTCGCTGGTTAGCTATTCAGTCGTCTGCTCTGGGTCAGCGGTGCCACGCAGGACTGTGGTTATATATTTAGCTGTGAGCATCGACACTGCTGCGAGTTCTCCACCGGGACAGCGCTGCTGGATTGGCGTCGCGTGGTTTTGTACTTTGATGATAGCTGTTGGACCTCTCTGTCCCTGTGCAGGACGGGCACAGGGGTCCCCATCTTGCAGTTTTTAACCCTCAGAATGCCAGGAGGAGTTGTGCATCGTGAGGGTTTTTCCTGCAGCAAAGAAACGGGCATTTCGTCTTATTTTATTCCTGTCCTTTACTGTAGCAGATACTTTTCAGCCAGTTTCTATCTGGGGAATCAAATCTTCAGACGAAAGCAAATCCAGGGCGCCTTGCAGCCCAGAGACCATGCTGATCTCTGAGCACACACCACATTTAGGGCCCAAGCTGCGAGTTGTTCAGCCATCCTGCAAACCATGCCCATCAGCAGACGCACCTGAGATCAGCTTTCTTCGTCAGCAAAGCGTTGCGGCAAGCCGGCCGTCATGGGCAAAGGTGTTAAACGTGCTGCAGAGCCAGCGTCCGATGGGCTGGAGGCACAACCCCCATGACAGCCGGAGTTTGCTCGGTTTTTCCTGGAGAGCTTTCTCTAAGGTGATTCGTGAGGATATCTGAAAAGGGGGGGGAGCTTGTGGTGTGTCTTGATACAGCCTTGTTCTGTTGTTAGAGAAAGGGCTGGAAAAACGTGGCGTATCAGCCAATTCATCCCTGTTGCCATAAAGATCATCAGGTGTTTCCCTGCCTGAACAGCATCTGGCGCAGAGAAATATTGGAAGGTAATGTTTTAATGATGCACTGCATGTTTTCTTCTTTAAGTCTGTACCCTCTTCTAATCTGTGAGCAATCAGCAATGTTTGGGCTTCCTGTAATTGCCAAGGTTTAGGCATCCGCCAGCAGATGAGCACATCTCTGGGTTGAAATCTGCTTTAGCAAGCTGTGTTCAGTGAGATGGAAGCCCCGCTCTCTCGGGTCTTGGGGGCACTTTTCCATCCACTCCAGTGGGGCCAGAAGGAGACTCTCCCCTAGATCTTGCCTCTCCAGAAGCCTGTGTGGTTGAACTAGCGTACCCCAAAGGGACACGATTTACACCATAAAAACGGGGGACGGGGGCTTGCCAGGATAATTTAAACCAGTTTTCCAAACAAAAGAAAACAAGAGTTATAGCTAGAAAACAAAACCATAGGCCAGGCCTTGGCAAGCCCCATGTTATGGCTGAGTGAAAAAAAAAAAAAGAGCTTTGGATTGAGGACTTCATTTTTCTATTTTATTTGTCCTTTGGATCTGGAAGTGTCCTTTCCCTCTACTGTTCTGGGGCTTTGTACAGCTGTGGGGAGGTTTGAGTTTTCCCTGGTATTTTCCCTACCGTCTGCCTCCTCCCCAGGCACGGTGTGGTTCCTGCTGCTCTCCAGGAAATCCGATAAGCAGCTTTTAGAAAAGCCAGCGCCGCGAGCGTTGTATTCCGTGCTGTTCGGCACCACCAAACAGGGAATACTCCGGTGGTTGCTGTTCTCCTCAGCCATCTTCCCATAAATCACTCCCGTGGACTCTGCAGCTTGCCTTCGCTGCTTCATTTGACGGTGCAGAGAGAAAAAAATATGGGGGTGGCAGGCAAAAAGTAAATTTTATTTGCTTGCAAAAATCTTTGCTGCATTTTATGAGTGGTTGAGAAATAAGCAAGCGTGAGTCTTGCCAGCTAGGCTGGTCCCTGACAGTCGGCTCGTAATGCGAAAGCGATGCAAACCCACCTTTCCCGTCTCTCCCCCTCGCGCGCAGCACTGCCGGTTTGGGATGTGCGTGCCCAAAGAGCGAGAGGCGCCGGTGACGGACGGCGCGTGGGGGACGTGGAGCCCTTTCGGGACCTGCTCGAGAACCTGCGGCGGCGGCATAAAGACGGCGATACGGGAGTGCAACCGGCCCGAGTAAGTGCACGGAGGGGAAGCACCGCTGGGTGAGATGGGGAAAAGCGGCGGGGTTGCCCAAATGGGCTGAAATCCCTTTGGGCTGTCCCCAGCCCGTGTGCACCCCGGGGACCGGTGGCTTTGCCGGGCATGGATGAGGCAGCACGGGAACCCAGGAGGAGCCGGTCACGGGTTTTGTTTGTGGGTCAGGTGCACTAAAAAGGGATCCACTTAATGGAGAGAGGAGAAAGCTGGTATCTGCATGGGTTTATTGCCTCTCGGGAGGCACAGCTGGAGTCCCCACTTCCAAAGGTGTTTTTCTTCCTCCAAAGCTGTGGGTGAGAAAGGTGGAAGCCATGTTTTTATCCCTTTTTCACCATTTTACACCTGCTTTGGCTACTTTGACAGCTATTCCTACAGGGTTAGAGCCTGTATGCAGTTTTCTACCATTTTTTTCCCGCTTTGGCTGTTTTGTGCAGCTTCTGGCTGCTTTTGCAACTGATCCTTTATACAGTTACATGTAGTCAGCTGGCACAGACTAGCCAAACCTCAGCAGAAGTCTGTGCCCCATTAAAAAGTGGCACTTAAAAATGTTTGCCGTCAGCTTGGAATGCAAAATCCTGCACCCTTTGAAATGGCAGGAAATTTTGCCGTGGGGTTCAAGCAGACAAATGTGTGGTCAGTGACATATTAGTAATAGGTTGAGCAACTGGTATGAAAACAGCCTGTTTACATAAATTGTGAACTGTGCTGGTTTCTGCTTAACTGCCGCCTCTCAGCCCGTGAGAGCAAGAAAGGGTGGGCAGAATGCTTTCCATTTGAGACACAGACATGGAGAGGAGAGAGGTCTGTGGAGCTGGTTGGACCAAGGGATCTTAAAAAGATTGAGCAGGCTCATTACACTTTCTCTTCATTGGTGTTGGATGGCTTATTGCCAAGGAAATTGCTGTAGTGATGAGCTAGTGACAGTTTCATCACTGCTAATGGGAGAAGGGAGAGCTTGTACCTGCGGCACTGGTGGTGGAGTGACAGGAGAGGCTGGCTCAGCGCGGCTGGGCGAGTGTTGAAAGAGAAGAGAAGGGTTAAGGCTAAGGGAGTCAGACACCAGCTCGTTAATTAAAGTGATGCTGAGAAACACAAAAGTGCACAGGAGTTCTTGTCTCGCTGTGCTGAGTCAGCACACACCATATGGTCTTCCAGTAGCCGTGGAGATGCAAAAATAAAACACCTTTCCACACACAAAAATAGCTATACTGCTGAACCTCTGGGTGCTGTCAGTGAGAAGTATTCCCGTCTTCTGGAGAGGCATCTGTTTGGACTGATAGCTTTTTGTGATAGAAAATCTCCTTTATCCTAAAGGCTAGCCAAGGGATTTTAAATTCTGTCTTCTCTTATAGCTTGTGTTTTGTATCTTGGTGTTTCACAAGATGTATTGCTTTGGCTGGGATTTGCAAAAAGCACCTAAATACACGAGGCACCAAGCTTCCTGTGAATTCCCCGGCGCGTATCAGTAATAGTGGTTATTTTCTAGGCCGCCTTTCGAGAGCCGTGTAGCTGGCACCGGCCTCTTCTCCAACCCCTTGCAAAGTCTCCGCAAGGAGTCGTCTATCCTGGCACTGTCCACAGAGCTTTACACTGACTCCGTTGCTTTGTCCTCACAATTTGACATCATAGCCTGGGCTCCCACCATCTGCGTCCCTGTTATCGTGGGGCTGCTGAGATGATGCAAGTGTTGAGACACTGCTGGGTACTCTCCTGCCTCTCCGGCTTTTCAAAGTACCTCAGAAATACACAGAATAGGTCTGGTCTCTGTTTCTTTTCTGTTGTAGAAGGCAGGAAAATCAACCCAGGTACCCTGAGGAAGGTCTGACATAATTTTCAGGAAGTCTTTTATATTTGAAGATGGTTTAGCTTGTTAAAGCTCTTTTCTGTGCACGAGGATCTGGGGCGGTGTCTTGCACGCCAGTAAACAGTGTGTTAAATCTGGCATTGAAAATGAACCCCCCTGCCATGGTACAGAAAATAAGGCTGTGGCTCCTGCCGCTGCAATGTGCTCTGACAGCTATGCGAACGAGTATTTTGCAGGGCTGCAGGAAGCTGTGAGCCTCTGAAGTGGCAGCAGCGTGTGTTTTGACATACACTGAAGGAATGTATTAGCTAACCAGACCAGACCCTTCCCACTGAGACTGCCCACTTGGGAATTCGAGGCTGGCTGGTACAGACAAAACCCATGGCTGCAGCACATCATGCAGAGCGTCTGTGGTGCAAGCCCTGGTTTTTGAAGCAAGGCATAGCTGCAGAATTACGGGGAAAAGGCATCTTTCATCAGATGTCAATACCAGGAGCCCTGTTTTCAGGAATGGCTTTTTGGTTGAGGAGTGTTATCTCTGGATGCAAGTCTGATCACGTCTGCATTTTAGTCCTTCACAAAAGCATCCACCTGTGCTGAAAGCTGTCTGAGCTTGACACGTAAACACATCTATAGATAAATGTGCTGGCCACTGGCAGCACGTGTACCAATTCCCGGTCCCAGGGCTTCCCGGGATGCTGCGAAGGCGGTCTCGAACTGATCTGTGCACCCTAGGGCTTCACAGATTTTTCCTGCAGTCGCTGCAAGCGCGCAGGCACATAGGCCGGCGTGCAGATGAACACACGCGCCCCGCAGCTGGTCTCCGGGGTCCTTTCGTTGTGGCAGCCTGAGTGCCCCCCGACACAGGGGCATGGGGCTGAGGGCGTGCAGAGCACCCCCAAAACAGCTCTGCTCAGCGAGTCACCTGTACCTGGTGCTCCCAGGCCACCGAGAGCTGGGCGCTGCCTGAAGGTCTGCAAGTGAAAACGCTCAGGGTTGGTAACCGCTGATGACGCGTCAAGAGTCGTATATTTAAGACCTGTTGGGGTGGGAGTGGGGATAAGACCCCGTTGTTCCCCAGGCCTGTCTGCTGTGTCCTGAGAGTTTCTGATGTGCTGGGAGGAACGCAGCGAAGCCGGGGTGTGCGCAGGAGCTTGTAAGGGGAATTAGGCTGGATTGAAAGCGGGTCCACACTGGCTGTTAGTTGATCAAATAGAAGATTCAGAGAGAAGGGAAATCGAGAGAGAACAAGGAGGTTTCTATGCATGCCTTGCATTCTCTTCTGTCTCTAAGGTACATCGTTGGTGATTATCCACAAAAACATTAAGTAGTGTGAAGTATCCCCTATTTCTTAGTGACACTGAAAATCGGTGTTATATGGGGCTGACAGATTTTTCAGGGTCAGCTCTTTCTGTTTACTCAGACTTTGTGAAAAGCAATGCTGGTTTAAAAACACCCTAAAACTGTCAGGGTGTTTTGGGGCTGTTTTGAAATGTCAGAAGTCTGAGTGTGTTTCAGCCCTGAACACAGGCTGCAGGGGGATTTACTGCCATAGTTACGAAGCTGACAGTGTGCAACACAACGACAAGTTTTAGCATCCTGCAGTCTGCGGTGTGCCCATGTGTTCAACGTTATCTCAATCTCACAGGTCACATCTAGAGAAAAGGAAATTATACAGTAGCTTGGGATCTTTGGATTTTGTTAGACATACCCTTAAAAAGAAAGGCTTCTGCATGATGTTCTTAATATTTAAAAATCTTATTTTAATTAAATTGATTTATATTGGAAGCAATGTGGTTACCATAAAAATGTTGTAATGGCAAATTTTTAAAAGAAATGCCCTGTTAGAAGTTTGTGTGATTTAGGGCCTTTGTCAAACTGCAACAGTCCTGCTGCGGTATAAAAGCTTTCGAAGCGAAAACGATGAATCCTGTGAACTCCCCCATGAAGGATCCAGGCTCACCGAGGTCTGGAGTGTGCTGCTGCCACAGCTAAGAAGTTTCCCCATGTGCTGTGCTGTGAGATGGTCAAGATGTCCCTTTGTAGCTGGAGGTAGATGATGTGCCCACATGGGAATAGTCTGCGGGAAGGGCTCCAGTGGTGGGAAGCCAAGCATGCTCTGTTAAATTAATCCATGTTTTTTGTCAAACCAAGGTGGAGAACAGACTAAATTGTTAGAAACCGAGTTTAGACTTGCTCCCATAGCAACTGGTGTGAAATCCGTGTGTAAACTGAAATCTGCACCAGGTGCTGTGTGGTTGGTTGGGCTTTTTGTCACTGTTACTTGCTTAATTGGGAGCACCAGCAACCTTTGCAAGTGACACACATTTAGTTTCCCGACGGCATGCGAGAGTCACGCTTTGAGCGGGTGGAGCTGACGTTACCAGCTGTGGCTCCGGGCTGCACCTAAAGACAAATCCTACCCCTCGGCATTGAGGACAGGACTTGAGGGGTCTGCACACAGCAGTGTGGATCTCGGCGAGGAGAGGAAAGGAAGGATGCTGGCAGGAAAAATCTGATGTTTGTAGCTGGTCGTGCTCTGCGTCTCGCCTGCAGCTGCTGGAGGGAGCAGCTCCTTCTGCCAGACCTGTGAGCATCCCTGTGGGGTGGTGGGAAGTCTGCCTGCCCTTTCCTACTTTGCAGGTAGTCTTTAGGCAAGTGCAAGCCCCTCTGTGTGCCTCGGTTTCCCTATTTATTTCACGCGAACTCTGCTACTTGAGTCACAAATAGTTTTCAAACATTAGAGCGGAGAATTGTCATATGTGGGAGAACGAGCACTGCTGGGCTTCATAGGTGGTCGATGTACCTGTACTTCAAGAGACACTAAAAAACTGTGTCCAGCTATAGGAGCTTGTTGACTTGCTGTGTGTAAAGGCCCTTGTACCTGTGCAGGGGGTTTCTGTCTCTGCTACGCTGGGAAATGCCGGCCGCGTGCAATGTGGAGACCTTATGATGGGCTAAGCGCAGGGGCGTACCTTCTGAGCGTTCCTGTTTATCACTCACCGGTTAGCGTTTCGGAGGGTCTGTGTGTGCAGACTGGCTTCCTTCCTGAAGAGGCTTAACGGGAAGATGCGCTCTGATCCCTGCGGTACCGATGGGCGTCTGGATCTGGGGCGAGGCAGAGTTGATCCTGAAGAAAAGCCCTGCAAGGCAGGAGGTGTAGGTGCCAGAACTTGAGCACCCAGCACGTCGCTTTTCTGATCTGAGCTTCTTGCTAGCGCAGGCACTTGTTTTGTTCAGGGGTTGGACAGAAGATGTAGGCTTAGTGGTTATTTTGCAGCAGAGGCTGGAGCTGGGCGCAGATGTCGTCTTGAGTTTCGAGGGCCAGTCTCTGCCTCCGTACACGATCCCGGCACAGAGCGGTCAGGACACGGTGGCTCTGGCCACTCAGGATGCTCTTGCCCTCGGCCGACTCCTCTGAAGTGGTCTGTTAAAGGGAAGAGCCAGGGCTAACCTCAGCCAGTGGGGACTTTCCCATGCTGATGGCTGGGATGCATGTTAACTTCATCTCCCCTCAGTGCAGGTCCTACTTGGTGCCGTTTTTCTTTTTTGGATAATTACAGCTTTGCCCAAGTTGACCCTGGCAACATTTCATCTAGACTGCAATATCTTTCCTTCTGTAACATTAGAGAAAAGCAAAGCTGCTTGGGTGGTACTGCAACTTTTGTTATACATATTAATAGTGGTAGCTTGTAGAAGCCTCCAGCGTGCCCTCCTGATTGCATTTGAAGTTTCAGGAGAGAGCAGCAGAGATGGTGGGGTTTTTTTGGAACATTCAAAGCATGGTGCATCATTTTTTATTTTATTATTATAATTCATTATATACATAGAAGGCTGTACATAAATAGGCATGAAATCTTACCCGAGTTCCTAGAAGAAATGTCCTTGGAACAGACAGTAAGTAGGATGGCTTGTATCCCAAGGGTACTTTCCTCGCAGCATCACCATAGCTGAAAATGAGTCCTCACCAGAAAAGTGCCTTCTGCTGGGCTCCTCCGATCCCATCCACGTAGAGCTCCCTCCCGCACTGCTGCTGACAGCCGCTGGAGTGGGAGAGGCTTTTTCGGTCCCCAGAGTGAGCTGTTGTATGAGAGAGATTGTCTGCAGACGAGGACAAAAATAGCTTTACGACTACAGCCCTGAATCTGGGAGTCAGGAAATTCAAAATGAGAATTTCTCCTAGGCTTATCCACTGGCTTTTATGTGACTTAGATTATATCGCTCTCCCCAGTTTATACAAGAGTCATCTTACTGTAAAATAGGGGTAAAGTATTTATTGGCCATCTTTGATGCTTTCTGGAATATGTGGAGATAAAGTTGTTTAAGTGTCTAGCATTACCATTATCTACCATTTTGGTCTAGAAATCCTGAAAGACTAAGTGCTGCCTGGCCTTTCAGCCTCCGTGGGGAGGCCCTTTCCGTTTCTGCCATGACGCTCAGTTATTTGCAACCCACCAGATCAGATACAAACTCTCAGCCACCAAACCCGTAGGATTAATGTGTTGTGGAGGGACGTTCCTGCATGGGATCCCTCAGTGTGAAACTAAATCCCCAGTTAGGGAGGAGGATGTTGCTTTTCTTCTCTGGCTTCTCTCACTACTGCTGCATTCATCAGGGAGCAAATACTGCCTTTTTCATCCCTTTTTAGCATCACATATGTGGTCATTTTTGTTACACACTTGCATAAACTTTCCTGCTTGTCAGCCTGGGATATTAATTAAAGACAGGCATAGATGTCAACAGAGCCATCAGAATGGTGTTGCGAATACCGATGGTGCTGAGCCGGTTGCAGAACTGCAGTTGCATCTGATTTCCAGCCCGATCCCAGCTGGCTTCTCTTTCTTCTTTCTGCAGGCCTAAAAACGGTGGGAAATACTGCGTGGGTCGTCGCATGAAGTTTAAATCCTGCAACACCGAACCGTGCTCAAAGCTGAAGAAGGATTTCCGGGACGAGCAGTGCGCCGACTTCGACGGGAAGCACTTCAACATCAACGGGCTGCCCACGAACGTGCGCTGGGTGCCCAAATACAGCGGCAGTAAGTGACGGGGGGGGATGCAGATCCTGCCTCACCGCCTCGGGGTGATGGCGTTCGGATAACGTGCTGCTGGTTTTCCTCCCGCCCACTGCCAGTCCTGATGAAGGATCGGTGCAAGCTGTTCTGCCGAGTGGCGGGGAATACGGCGTATTACCAGCTGCGGGATCGCGTGATCGACGGGACGCCCTGCGGCCCCGACACCAATGACATCTGCGTGCAGGGCCTTTGCCGGGTGAGGATTTTCCCTTCTCTTTAGCGAGGGTGATTGCAGTTTTGCGTGGCAGGATGGTGCTTCTGCACCTTGTCCCGGCCGTTTGCTGGCATGCCTGCTTCACTCAGGGACTGCCGGCAGTGTCCGCAGGCTCCACGGACCCCGGCTGGAGCTTGTGGCAACCTCCAGGCTTGCGGAAGATGTGTGCGTGGAGGGTGGCTGTGCGTCTGCCCTGAGTTACTGAGGGCTGTGGAGGTCTGAGCCTGAGTCCAAGCGATGCTTCCTTCTGTGCTCTGCCCTGGTTCTTGCCGGTCAGACCCCAGAGCGCTTTACGTCTCCGTTCACCATCATTTTTCAGACTTTTCTCTGTGGGAATGATTGCTGCAAGAAGTTTTCTGTAGCAAAGGCATCGCCTGGTGCAAACAGAAATTCTGATTCTCACTTTGTAAAGAAGCCTTTTGTTTGAAAATGGTGTGGGATGGCCACACTGTAAATCAGCGGAAAAATGTGGGGAAGCAAAACAATTTGTCTCATGGCAGCATTTTGCATGCATAGCTTTTGTGTGCCTTAATTGGGAGGTTTGTAACTGCTGTTCTAGTCTGTATTTGCTCAATCTATTTTTTCCACTTTTTCTCTTAAAGCAAGCTGGATGCGATCATGTGCTGAATTCAAAAGCAAGAAGAGATAAATGTGGTGTTTGTGGTGGGGATAATTCTTCGTGCAGAACTGTTGCGGGCACATTTAACACGGTGCATTATGGTAAGAATCTGTTGCTAAAAACTTTATAGTGAAAAATGCGAATCTATAAAAGCCATTACCACACTTAATCTACAAAAACACTGATGTAAAATGCAAAGTCCTTCTAGCTATAGCATATTCCATTTTATAACTATTTATGCTATCCCTAAATGAAAAGTATCGGCTTGTGTAATGTGAGGTAATTTTGCTCATTTCCCTTCCCCCGGTACAAAGCAAATGGAATGTCTTTGTAATAGCCTTGACTTTCTGTGAAATCTTTTGTAGGCTATAACGTTGTGGTCCGCATCCCAGCTGGTGCAACAAATATTGACGTGCGCCAGCACAGTTACTCAGGGAAACCAGAGGATGACAACTACCTGGGTGAGTTGCAGTCCTTGCTTCCATCCAGAACTCTGCCTTAGTGTCTGGTTGTGGTGATGTATCTGCTGGCCGCTCTCTGCTAGGGAGGATGAAGGATTCGTTTCAGGGAGATGTTTTCTTACCAAAAATTTACCTCGTATGTCTACCAAACATTCAGCTGTGTCTTGCTCCTCCTTTTTGTTCATGCCATCCTTGATGCAATGTTTGGGAGGCTGTTAGATTGTAAGAAATACCCCCTTGGAGTATCTGTGGGGCTGGGAAGGACTGTTGAGCGTGGGCTGCGGGTGGGAGCTGAGGCACCAAGCTGGGAACCAAAGAGGCTTCTGAGTTCTGCGAGAGTCTCCTCGCCACAACTTAACACGTCTCTGCTGTCACCATGCCTTGGTTGGAGAGTAAATATGCCATGCGCTGAAAGACGTGTGTACAAACAAATCCAAAGAGGAATAATTTTCTGTTCCCCTGAGAACAGTTATTCGGATTTCGCTTAGACTGAGCCCGTCTTGTCCCTGCCTGACAATGGTATGTAACTGTAAAGAAACGCCCTGTGCCAAAGATGTTGGTTTGATTTAAACCTAACAATAACTTGGCCTTTGGCTGTTGAACATTCATAGTCACTGTTTTCTCTAATCTGTGGGTATGTCTCCAGAGCCAGATGAAGATGCTTGCCGTGCTGTGTCAGACCGGTCTGCTGCACGCACATACGCTTTTAGCTTGGCCATGTGTCTCTTCCACCATACTGATCCATAATCCACCCCACAGAGTTCTGTTCGGGTTCGACAGCAGAGATAACACAACTGCACGTTATAACTGATGTTACACCTGCCAGTCAAAGGCTGGTTTTTCCCTTAAGCCCTGTTTGTGTCCCTCAGAGTCTTTTCAGGCCACTGATGGAGCAGGGGCTCAGGCTGTGGCCCCTCACAGTCCCAGAGAGATGGCTGCTCTCCTGGCTCTGTTCCTTGTCTTCTGCACGCCCCGTGCCTGGCACTGCCGGATGCACTCCGGTAGCACGAGGTCCTGTATCTACATCCCTGAGCAGGGCACTTCATCCCGTTTCATCTCACCAAATCCCCGAGTTGTTGATTTTTTTTGAAAAAGATGGGCCTTAGCCTAAGTGCTCGCCTTAGCTGGATGTGTTAAAAGCAGGACTAGGCTGGTGGCTCCTAGCCCACTGAAGGTGAAGGAAATCACTTTAGAAACAATGAGGAGTCTATCGTGCACCAAAGTGAAAAGGTGCTGACAGCTTTGTCTGTTGCTCAGAGATGCCATCCATGTGGTGGGACCCTTCCTTCATTCAGGCAAAAAGCTGAGGGGGTCCTCGCTGTCCTCCCTCCCAGGCTGGGGTCATGCAGGGCTGTCTGTCCCTGCACATACGCGGCCGTCTGCTGACAGCCGCCTCACATCGGTTCTGCACATTCACAGCAATGAAATGTGATGGTGCAGCACAAATGCACATCGGTACCAGGAAAACCTTACTGAGGTGTGATAGTTTTCCATCCTGGGGGAGGAAGATAAGTTTCATTATTCATCTTTTTAGGGGAAACAGTCCTCCCTGTGTTGTGCCTATTCAAACTGGTTCACCCCAGAAGGAACCCCAAAGAACTTCTCAGCTCTTCTTGGAGGGCCTTTAATCTTCTTGGGAAGCAATGAAGTCAAGTCTTCTTTAATGTTGCTTTAATATTGCTGGGAAAGCATCTCTTCACATTAGGCCTGACTGGAAGCAAATGAGAAGTGTGCATGTGTCCACTTACTTTGCAGCTCACTGAGTGTGAAATCTTGGGCCCTCGGTACTGTGAACCTTGGAGTTGCTTAACAATTTAGGAGGAATTTGATGTTGTCATCAAGTCCAAGGCGTGTACCTACTGTTGTAGGAGATACAGTAAACGGGAGGGAATCCTTTAATGAGTTTTGCTACTGCCTCATGACATTAAAGCCTCCAAAGAGTGGAATTTGGTTGAGTATAGCATGTGTTTTGTGAGTTTTTCTCCATCGATGTCTGTTTGCTACCGAGCAGTGTTTTGCTTCATTATCTCTCCTCATTTGGTGTAAAACCTTCCCTTTGGTGTTTTGGTGTTAAGTTTAGATTTTTTCAGTACAGACGCTTTGTAGTAATGTAGCTGTGATGGGTGAAATGGTGGGGAAACTAACTTAGGAAATTAGCTACATAATCGCATTAGTGTGAAGTTGTGCAGCAGACTGCTGTTTTCAGGAAACTGTTCCTTTTATAAAGCATTTAGAATTTAAGCCTTCAGTGCTTTCACATACCTTAAGATTTGGAATAATAAAAAGTACGAGGGGAGGAGGGAGAGGGAGAGATACTCACCAAACTCCCTGTAATTATCTACTAGAAAATGATGTTTGGGCAATTAGAGTACATACATTTGCCCTAAGAACGCACCCGAAAACAACTGGGAAGCCACCCTGTCCACACAGCTAACAAAAAGGTTTGGGCAGGATTATTTCTGCGGTACACGAGGGGATGCAGACTGTGTGTGCTGCGTACAGCAGCCGGCCCGGCATGCCTTTTGGGTATCTCTCTGCCCTGGGTTATGGGTGAACTATTTAGAAACAACTTGAGGCATTCAGCCTTTATTTTAATGAGGCTATCCATTGGAAAAAGGAGAAGGCACAACGTCTGCAAGAGCTCTGCTGCTCTCTTTACATCCTTGCGGTTGGCGAGTGCCAGTGGGCTTTTCCTCCCACCCCAATGAAAAGGAGCACTGAGAGCGCATGACCCACGTTATTATGTACGTATGAGTTAATTCTGCGTCTTTAGTTCTTGTTTTTTGCACCTATGCAGCCTTATCTAACAGTCAAGGAGACTTTATATTAAATGGAGACTTTGTCGTCAGTATGTTTAAAAGGGAAATCAAAGTTGGGAATGCTGTGATCGAGTACAGCGGATCGGATAATACTATTGAAAGGATTAATTCTACAGATCGGATTGAGCAAGAAATAACACTTCAGGTGAAGTATACGTTGTGCGTGTGGGATAAGTCTGCCCAGCAGTACTAGACAGAAAACAGTGGGCAGCGATGTCTGTTGGTTTACTCTGCTTCATCTTTTTTCCTCTCAGGTTTTATCAGTGGGCAATTTGTACAATCCTGACGTTCGTTACACGTTTAATATCCCCATTGAGGACAAACCTCAGCAGTTTTACTGGAATGCATATGGCCCGTGGCAGCCCTGCAGCAAGCTCTGCCAAGGTGGGTGCTTGGGAAGGCTTGGTTTTGTCCTGGGTGCGTCTGGGACCTGATCAGTGCTGTCAAATCCCTCCCCGTTTGAATTTCTTTGAGATCCTCACGTTATGGGCATGATTGTTTCCCTGGGCTGTAGCAGCAGACAATGTTGTACAAGGTGTAGCACTGCTCTGCTGCTTCTGGGTTTCAGAGCAGGGCACCTTTGCGGCCCCTCTCAGCCAGGTCAGCCCTGCGACCGGGTTTGCGGGTGGGAAAGCTCAGCTGCAGAAACGGTTACGTGGCATTTCCTAAGGCTGCAAAAGGCGTCGGTGTCTGGTTTTGGGGCTGACATCCAGTCACTGCCGCCTGCCAGGGCTGACCCTGCGAAACTCGCAGAGCCCATCCTTGCCAGCGTGCTGCAGCTCTCTGCCTGCGTCCAGCTCGTCTGAGTTAAACCCCTTCTCTTCTTAGAGGGTCTTAACCCCCTCCCTGTTCCCAAAAGAGATTTAAAAGCATAATTAAACATCTCTTAAATGCTACTATAAAGGGAGTAAGAGACATAACTGATTTGGTTGCTTTCCTGTATGACTCAAACAATGTGCCGTTCTTTTTCTGTGTAGGAGAACGAAAAAGGAAACCCGTGTGTACGAGAGAGTCGGATCAGCTCACGGTGTCAGACCAAAGATGTGACAGAATTCCCCAGCCTGACCCCATCACTGAGCCTTGTAGCACAGAATGTGAATTAAGGTGCACTCTACTTGCCTGTGTATACACATTATGTCGTGTATTTATTGTTTACTTCTCTTTCCTTTCGCCTCTAACCATAATTCCTTTTCTCACCAGCCTATATTAGATTTAAGAAAAGGATTAGCAGTTGCCTCTTTGTCAACCAAGAGGGACTGACATCCACCAGCCATGTTTCGAGAGGCACTTTTCTACATGTTCACGTTTCTCTTGTTGGATTAAATTAGTGCTAACTATCAAAAAAAAAAAAAAAAA
>Ga0065711_1011104_pt1 | contig 15879 bp, 14 predicted proteins | sample Hoacrofraction12_FD_59098 | JGI IMG/M metagenome (GOLD analysis project Ga0065711, IMG submission 59098) | Hoatzin crop microbial communities from Cojedes, Venezuela - Epithelial fraction 12 v2 (version 2) | ecosystem: Host-associated > Birds > Digestive system > Esophagus > Crop | place...
TTTCAGTGGTGCCCAGCGACAGGACAAGGGGCAATGGGCACAAACTGAAGCACAGGAAGTTCCGTCTGAACATGAGGAAGAACTTCTTCCCTCTGAGGGTGACAGAGCACTGGAACAGGCTGCCCAGGGATGTTGTGGAGTCTCCTTCTCTGGAGATATTCAAGACCTGCCTGGACAAGATCCTGTGCAGCCTGCTGTAGGTGACCCTGCTTCAGCAGGGGGCTTGGACTAGATGACCCACAGAGGTCCCTTCCAACCCCTACCATTCTGTGATTCTGTGATTCTGTGAACACTTGAGCCATATCTGGGAAGAGACTTTTCAGAGTAATTGAATCTTAAATAGTGTGAAAGGTCATGTGAGGGGTCTCTGTGCTGAGCAAAATTTTAGCTTTGGTAAAGCAGAAACACAGGTGTTAGAGACAGACAGAGAGACAGACTTGATGTTAAAAGGGGCAAATTAGAAATGGATAGGTAAAGGATTCACATATAGGTACGTGACTTATCAAAGGAGAAAGTTCTTCCAGTGAAAACTTGCCAATCTCGAGTTAACCTCTGATGTCTTCTTTGGATTTTGTCAGAAGATGCCAGATTCTGACTTTACATGAGATAAGAAGTCACTCCAAGGAAATCTCTACTTCCTGTAAACAACCCATCATCTTTTATGGGCCTGACCAGAAGCTGAGTAGCTGTTTGTAATCCCACATTCAGAAATCTAGTGGTATAAAACTTAACTTTACTAACAAATTCTGGGCAAGAACTAGGTCACAGTAAACTTCGATCAACATTACAGCTCTTACGCTCTTCCTTAAGTTTCTTTGACATAAAAAGAGAATTTGGCTTAGAAAGGGCCACAAGATTTGTGTTCTTCCTTTCTTCTTCTGGAATCTTTTGGGTTCTTTTACTGTTGATGAGAGAACAATGTGCATAATGCATGTATAAGGCTCTACATTGAAGAAAATACTAATAATAGAGTTTTATTATTTTAGAGGACTGGAATTTATGAGGCTTGAGTGCTTTTTTTCCTAGTAAGAAAATGAAGATGACTAACAGAAGGAAAATCAGGCTCTACTGGGAACAGCTGAACCATAAACATGAAAACAACAGGATTTTTAAAGGTGAGGCGATAAACATCGTAATGCTGTGGAGGTTTTGCATAATCTTGGAGGAAATGAGAAGAGCAACAATCCACTATGATTGCAAGAAAAAAGACAGAGGCAGCAATATTCATCATTGGTCCTGGAGAAGTGAGTAGAGTTGGTGGAGAGAGGAGACCCCACTCCCAAAATGTCAGGGAGCATGGCTGCTCACCTCAGCATCGCGGCCCAGGGCTGGGGACAGTTTGGAGCCAGGTCTCAGCGGGAGATGTACCATTGTCCCCACTTCCCTGGCCCTCCTGGGACTCAAGCACGGCCATGCCTGCCCCAGCACCCAGCACCTTCCAGCCACCCGCCCAGGCCCTGATGGGTGCTGCAGCCCGCAGATGTCCTGCTGGCTGGTTCACGCTGCCAGGCACAGTGCAGCAGAGAGAAAGGAGGGGTATCTCTGGGGGAGGTAGGGAAAACGGCGGGACTTCTGCCCGTCCCTGCTCAGCAGCTTTTCTGAACCTTTGAGTCTATCAGGCGATTTCACACCCTGTACACTGCACGCCTCTCCCAGGAGGGCTGCCCAGCAATGTGAGACCCACGACTGTAATGTCTGTATAGGATCCTACAGGGACAGCATTACTGATTTCGACAGAAAAGGAAATTTTTTCAGATCTCACCTTTCCTGAGAAGAGAAGGAGATTGCAAGTTACATTAGTAAAATGGCCCTGCGCTGGCTAAAGGAACCACAGCTGTGGCACACCCTGCTTATCTGATGAAATGTGTTCCCACTAAATCCTCTTCCCTCTGCTGTGTCCTCTGCCCTCTCTTATCTAGCACACAGACCAGAGTCCTCAGCAGTCAGGAAAATCACAGCACAAGGCACGATGTGGCCCATACCCATAGAGTTTAAAAGCATATGTCCTCTCTAAGCAGTGAGCAGCTAAAATCTAGGTCCAGAATCGACTCCCGGGGGTTTCAGCAAGGCCAGGGTAACCTCATCAGTCAGATCAGCAAAGGGGAAATGAATAAACATAGCCAAACTATGGCAACTGTAAAAATGCAAGAGCAAAATGTGATGTTCTACAACTGAGAATATAACATTATCACACAAACACACCAAGCAGCTCTTCCCTGGAATACACTTGTCTGAATGCAGCACATTTAGTGTAACGTAAAGAACTCACTCAGGCTATGAACAGTTTAAGCTTTTATTTTACGGTGTATATTTCCATCCCTCCTGCCTGGGAAGGTAACCTCATAAACCTGACCAACACAGGAGTTCTGAGAGTTATGAACTGCCCCGCTTCCCTTTACTCCTACTGGCATTCTACCTTCAAAGTCTTGACAATATTTTAAGGACTTGTATTAGCTATTTTGTTGAAAACAATTTCAGGAAATAAAATAAGAAGCAACTGGAAATTGCTGCAGAGAAAAGGAAGAGTCATACAAAGATGAGGAAAAGAAAAGAGAAATAGAAAACAAAGATGTGGAAGGCAGATACTAAACAGGCAGAAACAGAGCAGTCCTTGGTGTGGGCATATTGCCCCAAAACCACCCATTACTATAATGTGAGGGTCTGAGCCAATAATAAGTAAATATAAAATCTAAATATCCTCTTATTCATTTGGCCAAAAGCAAAAACCTGCAATGTAGGCATTTACCTTTGAGCTAGTACCTTCACTGCTCTTTACAGTCAATGCACAGAAATAGGCACCTCTGGGGGGGAGGGGGCAATCAGTTAGTCTGAAAATAGGTGGCTACAAATAGGTCAAGTGAATCACTTCTTGAAAATACTTACTTCTCTCGATGGACTCTGAAAGGAACCTAGGGTGACTCGTTTCATTGTATATGCTTATAGCATAGGTAGCTACAATTAGATGAGATGAGATGATCCTGCCCTCAACCACTATGCAAAGACAAGATCCTTTTCTTCATCTTTATATGCATCCCTCATGAAGATGGTGAGAGCTCCTCTGTGGATTCTTATTGCAGTTCACAGACTGGATTTTGGTCCCCTCTACCAAATAGATTTTATTAAGTGTGTTTATTAGGTAATACGAAGTTATATTTACTGCAGTCAGATACTAAAGTAGAATCTGAAAAATTAGTGCAATGCCTGAGAAGATGTTACAGATCAATGCAAATATAAATACCCAAGCCTCTATAATTCACCTGTAATGAGTTTAATCTAAGCGCTACAAATGCACAGAATTAGTGTGGTCGATAGTGAGAGAGGATAAGATTTCCTCTCTCAATATATAGACACACAATCCTGTATAGATCCTGTGTGAGTGAAAACAACGACATTTTTTAAGAATACAAAATATTGAAAAATATTTTGACCACTGGTAGATGTTGCATTTCAGCAGCGACACTTGAATACAGAGGCTGATGAACAAGATGAAAGGGAGGGCTGTCGGAGTGCTGCCGTGCTCGGCTACAGTTTGTGCTTACTGAAGTGTAAGGTACTCGAGCAGCAGCGGCCTCACTGTTTTATAGATCTAACAACTACTGGGGAAAAAAGCCTTTTGTCCAAATGTTACCACTTGGTAATGACAATGCTTTAAAGCAGATCAGTAACTGATCTGAGGCTGCTTTGTCGTCAGATAATAAATGGTGGGAAGTAGCATCTCTGGAGCAAAATATCACCATCACCATTCAGTCTTGCCAGCCCGAGGTCCACACAGCTTGTTTTAGAAAAGTCAGGGTATCACAGCCAGCTACTGGGACAAGATTTTCTGCTCTCTTCTGCTGATTTCATGTGCTTCGAAAAGACACAGCACAAGTTCCTTCCTGTGGTGAAAAGGAGCTCTCAAGGAGTCCGAGACCTCCACATGGTGTTACTGCCATCGCCCCTCAACACTGCCCAGGGCAGGTGGGCAGGGGGATGAAGTCGCCAGGAGCTGCTCTTGGCCAGACTCCCACTGTGGTGCATGGGCTGGGGGCACTGGGGATAGCCAGCTGAGGCTGGAATAGCTCCCGGCCCTGTGACCTCCACCACAGCCTGGCAAAACAGGTCATTCCTCAGTGTCCCATCTTTTTTCTCTTCTCCCAGGCAGCTCCACAGATCTCTCTGGTTGCAGAGACGCTCTTTGCTAGGTTTTCCACTAAGCTGAGAAAGAGCCATTTACTCTTTTATCCTGGTGATGCAGGGTGTATCAGGTGATCGCAGGTAAGGATACAAGCAAAAGACTAGCAAATAAAGGGAGAAAAGGGTGCTACTTTCCCTTTCTTCAGCACAGGTGGATGCCAGCACCTGAGCTAAGGTGCTGTGTCGGGGAACAGCCCTTATCCCTAGCTCACGTTAGCCATCCTGCCAGGTATTTCCCCTCACACAAAGAAGCCTTCGTGGAGCTGCAGAGAAAAACATCTAAAGAAGCAAGTCTTTGTTCTGCAGCAGCCTTCGTGTCAATGGGAACAAGGGAATACTTACAGACAAGGGAAGGCAGGGTTGATGAGTAAGAGGACAAAATCTGACTATGGGAGTATTTGGCTGCATGACAAGTTGTGTAAGATTAAATCAGTGGAGATTGGTGCCAGGAGAACAGGAAATAGAAGTGCTACTCCTCAGGAGGAAAGAAGAGTCTTACTTTCCAGACCAGGGGCAGGGAAGAATCAGAAACAAAACCCCAGCCACTGACTGACAGCAATACTTTTATTTCCACAGAGCTTGAAAGGAACTGGAAGGGTGAAATAATATTTTCCTGGGATTTTTTCTATAATTTTCTCTTAGTGTATCTACTGCTATTCCTATTGTGCCAGATAACGTTCCCAGCTAAGGCTTTATTGCCTTTGTTGCTCAGGTGTAAAATGGTACCTGCTTGGACAGAGAAGTGCTCTAAAATGCAAGTGATGTCACGCTTGTGGGTATCTGTGGCTGACAGAGATCTCAGACTGTAATCATATGGAAAATGTAGGTACTGTGCTGTTCGATGGCCTTTCTAGTTAGCAGTTCCACTCAGTATTGAATCACACACTCCCATCTGGCACACCATGAATTGCCATCGTCTGTTTGTCTCCGGGTGAGTGTCCCCTGTGTTTGAGAGTGACAGAGCACAGAATACTGACAACAAAACATACACCTAAAGCAGATTGATCTTGCTTTTGCCTGCAGCAGTTAAAAAAACAGCAGAGAGCTGTGAGCCCAGCAGCAGCACAAGGAATACAGGGAAACTCCCTGGCCCCGGGAAGAGATGCCATTTTTTTCCCCCTTTGTGCGTGGCTGCTTTCTGCACAGCAGCTTTCACCTGTATTAGTTTTCTGTCATGGAATTATTAAAAAAAAAAGCAAACCTGCCACCACCAGCAATCAGCAAACTCTACTGGCAATGACCTAAGAAGTGCAAGTATATTAATACTGAGTGAGACATTAATATTCAGGGAGATATCCTGCAGCTCACAACCACGCATTAGGATGATGCCATGCTTTTGAGAAAGGGCATGCCAGGTGAAAGCAGAGCTCTTCCCTGTGCGGTACATACAGCTGGGTGTGAAAAGCCCCCAGGTAACCTTTAATGATTCACTGGCTTGCTCTAAACAGTTAAAATCTCATTTGACAGAGTACGAGACCGAACAGGGTCCAGCCAGCGGGTGGTCATGGCCGCGCCACAGGCTGGGTCAGCACCACACACAAGCTGCTCCTCGTTACGCTTGTTCCAGTTTTGCTCTGTGCCAGGGGAGCTCTTTTTCCCTGGGCAAAAAGCAATGAAATGTTCTCTCCAGCATGGTTTTCCCTTCCAGCTGTTCACCTTTCCCTCCTCATGCGTGGTTCCTCTTCACAGTCGCATCCCCCCAGGCTTCCCTGTGCTCATTTTCTCTCCCCCTCGCACCTGCCCTCTCCTCCCACCTCAGACTCTGCTGCCTGCCCAAAGTCCTGCAGTCCTGCTGTCACTCCCCTGCTCCCTGCCATCACCCTAGGCTCTTTGCCCCTGTCCACTGGTGCAGAGAGGCTGCCGAGGCAGGGGAAGGAGGGCTCTGCCTGCCAAGGTCTGCAGGGAGCGGGGCAAGCCACCCTGCCACCCAAAAGTGCTGACAATCTTGGTGAGACAAAGCAATGCCAGTGCCTTTCTGCTGCTAATAGCTTTGGTGAAGATCCCCCCAGGAGGCCTTCAGGTGGAAAATGTGCTTTATGAGTGACAGCATGGCACCATGCATTCACCTCTCAGTCTAATTTTCCTCGTATGGAGACTGCAGCCATGGATTAGCCTCCAGAATGGCACCTTTCTCTGATGTGTGGGTGTTTTAAGTACCCAGACATCTGCTGTTATCTGACTTTTGTGCTGACAAGTGAGCAAAACCTGGATGACAGCAAAGAGGGGACATGCTTGCTGTGCTAGAGGAGAAGAGCTCTGGTACCAGTGGGGAATTTGCTCTGTGGCTAATTCACCCTGCAATAACATTTCATAAAGGAAGTCTTGGGGCAGGAGGTGCTTAGACAGAGGAGAAAAGACGTCATGGGCCAAAGTGGCAGTGCAACAGAAGGCCACCTGCCCTCATGGACAGGCAGGCACTGGCTCTTCGAGTGGATTCATTAAATCAGACTAGAAGACAGACCCTGTGGATGCTGCTCATGGTTTGGATGGGTGTACTCTTCTCTGGATAAAAAACTGGCTGAATGGCCAAGTCCAAAGAAAGGTGGTGAATGGAGTTAAATCTATCTGGCAGCCGGGCACAAGTCGTATTCCCCAGGGCTCAGTTTTGGGTCCGGTCTTGTTTAACATCTTTATCAATGATCTTGATGAGGGGATTGAGTGCTCCCTCAGTAAATCTGCAGATGACACCAAGATGGGTGGAAGTGTCGATCTGCTTGAGGGTAGGAAGGCTCTGCAGAGAGATCTGGACAGACTGGATGGATGGGCCGAGGTCAACTGTATGAGGTTCAACAAGGCCAAATGCCGGGTCCTGCACTGAGTCACAACAACTCCATGCAACAGGCTTGGGGAGGAGTGGCTGGAAAGATGCCTGGCAGAAAAGGACCTTGGGGTGTTGCTCGACAGCCGGCTGAACATGAGCCAGCAGTGTGCCCAGGTGGACAAGAAGGCCAACGGCATCCTGGCTTGTATCAGGAATAGTGTGGCCAGCAGGAGTAGGGAGGTGATCGTGCCCCCATACTCAGCACTGGTGAGGCCACACCTGGAGTACTGTGTTCAGTTTTGGACCCCTCACTACAAGAAGGACATTGAGGTGCTGGAGCATGTCCAGAGAAGGGCAAGGAGGCTGGTGAGGGGTCTAGAGAACGTGTCTTACGAGGAGTGGCTGAGGGAACTGGGGCTGTTTAGTCTGGAGAAGAGGAGGCTGAGGGGGGACCTTATTGCTCTCTACAGGTACCTGAGAGGAGGTTGTAATGAGGCAGGTGTTGGTCTCTTCTCCCAGGTAACTAGCGATAGGACAAGAGGCAATGGCCTCGAGTTGCATCGGGGAGGTTTAGATTAGGTATGAGGAAAAATTTCTTTACTGAAAGAGTGGTCAGGCATTGGAACAGGCTGTCCAGGGAGGTGGTTGAGTCCCCATCCCTGGAGGTGTAAAAAATGTGTAGATATGGCACTTCAGGATATGGTTTAGTAGGCATGGTGTTGTTGAATTGACGGTTGGACCTGATGATCTTAGAGATCTTTTCCAAACTTTATTGTTTCTATGATTCTATGATTTCAAAGGGAAGGTATCAACGAACTGCTAGCTACATGTGACTCCAATATGTCTTACACCCTTATTTTCTGTTTACTACTGCTGCAAGACCAGGAATGTTGTTTCCAAGCACATTACTTGGACAAAGATAGTTTATTCTGGGTTTCCCAAGACCAGAAAGCCCAACACCTCAAGTGTTCATCCCCTGAGCAGTGTTTGAAACAGATGGATGAGTGAGCAGACATGCTATGAGGGTTGGTCTCTCCTTCCGAGTAAATCTTAATAGCAGGTGGGTAGCAGGCTGTAGCAAACACATTTAGAACAATAAGCTGCCAGGAATTCTCGCACCTTGGGAAACAGACCATGCTGCAGGAATCGTTCATGTGAGCACTAAGAAAGAAAAAGTCTTAAACTAGAATATTCCTTCTGGAAACCTATCTGAGAGCCTTGCTTGTTAGAGCAATAACACTTTTATTACCCTTGTTTTCAAGGAAGGTGTGGCATATACTATTGCACTGTGTCCATGAGGGTTTGAATCTCCCTAAGTCTCCCCAGCGACCTCTGAAACCATTGGCCAATTTTAGGCACATAGGAAATGGAATGGGCACAAAGATGTCATGGGAAAGGCAGTTTGGTAAAGCAGGGAGACTTTGCTGGTGCCTTGACCGAGGAGATGGGAGCGCTGGGGCTTGTTCATTACTAAAGAGCACAGATTTGTGAGAAGTCAGCTTTCCTCTATCCTTCTGCTCACACTATTACTTATTTTGAATCTGTGGCTAACTGTAATACATAGTCTATGCCAAAATGCTATCTCCTCTGATATCCCACAAGGCTTTAGTCTACCTCCTGGTCAAGTTGTACTGATATTTTTAATGTGTTATGTCAGATCATCAGGTTTAGGTGATGTCCCTTATGGGCACACAGTTAGTTGTGGTGTTGTTGTAAGGGCCAGGAGTGACCACAAGCTAGGGACATATGGAGACTTAGAAGGGACATGCGTGAAGGCAGAAGGGTAGAGCACACTATGCAAGAGCACATAGTCCAGAGGGAAATGAGCAAAGTGCAGAAATACGGCTTTTGGGTTCATGGTAGCTCCATAAAGCCCCTGGAGCTCCTGCCCTGAGACAGGACAGCCCCTCTGGGGGGTAAGGATGACTCTCATTCTTAGGCAGGCTGGCATGCCCTATGTCTATAATTATAGCAGCAGCAGGGACAGAGCCTGTGCAAGGACTTCCCCCACAACCAAACAAGACCTGCTCATTTGGAGTGAGTTACCCCTTCACTACCCATTGCTACAAGGATACGATGAACCTGTTGGCCTTGTAGATTTCTCTTCAGTTATTTGAATTGCCTGTGTTCAGGGAACTGAATCACACTCTAAATCACTCTAGGACAATTGATTCATCCAAACATAGGCACCTAGTACCAGCTGAGATTCATTTAGATGCTTTTATTTGGAAACTAATCCAATTTTGAGTGTCTGTACCACAGCTGTGATCTAGACTGCTCTCTCCATGCTCTCCAGGACCAGTGTATGGCCACAAAGCCCTCCTAAAGGCAATGCCAATTCCCTGAGCTGGCAAACACAGCCCAGGAAAACACATATATGGCTACTACAACACTGCAGCTCCAGCCTACCCAACCAGCTGGCTCAGCATCTTCCACACACTTCTTCCCACCAAACTCTAAGCACCTGAGACAAAACAGAGAAGGGCCTAAGTATGGAGGACAGAAGATTTGCAGAAAGCCATAGGTAAGCAGGAGCTGAGATACTTTAAAAAACATCTATTCCCATATCCCATGAAAGGATTATTCCCAGGACATAGTCTGAACTGCTGTTTCTGGGCCATTAGTGAAAAGCAGACTAGGCAAACACTCTGTTGTAGGCACCGCTTCTCCCATTGCTTACTCAGAGCTTTCTGAACTCTCTCCCTTTTTTTTGCAAAACAGGCATAAAAGTACGTGCAGGCTCTAAAGGACAGCCCTCATCACTGAAAGAACTGGAATATTACTGTCCATTAGCATAGTCTTGCTTATTTTGTAAATTACTTCTAGAGACCTAGCTGCCAAGAAATTACATTTTAAAAGCAACAGAAATATTGAACACTGTGTTCCTTTAACTCTGATTGGCTCCTCGCTATGCGTCTTCCCTGCTTTCCTGATGTGCAGAAAGAGCTTGGCTGGCTTCTTCATCTAACTGATAGAGTGAGTTTGCAAAGGTGGAGTTGCTTCTGCAATTTTGGTAAATGAAGCCTGAAACTGTTGAAGATCTTCTGTAAATCAAACCTGGCTTGACCTGAATGTACAAAGTCTTTAATTAAATCCCACCAGGTTTGCATACACTATATGGAAGCTTCATTCTGAAAGCATAATACTAACATTATAACATCATAAAGAGTCATCTTCCCCAATCCTCTGCTTTCCCTCTTGATTGGCCTATGTTTATTCATACTTCAAATGCATAAATGTGCCTGAAAATAGAATACATATACCATTTCCAAATTAATCTCCAGATTCCAGTTAGACTTTAACTTCAGTTCAAATAATTGATCAACACTATTCAACTCATGCTGTTTAGGTTTTCCTCATCCCTAATTCATGTCATTGCTTCTTTGTAAAAGCATGATGATATTGTCAGTAAGAACTTTAATATTGCCACCTAAATGGGAGTAGATAAATGGCCTTTCTAGGAAAATCCAAGTGTATTTGCTAAGAATTGCTGTTAGTCCATTCTGAAAAATGGTGACGTGGCTTGCCTCAGAATCAATATTATCCTCTTCAGTAAATTCAACATTTCTGTGTTAACAAGTTCAACAAGAACAAGAATGATGGAGACTGTTGAATAGCAACACATAAGATACACTGGTGTCAGTTCTTACCTCAGCTGAATCAAGGTAACCTTGGAAGACCACTGTTGGAATCAGCTAGGATATGGCTAGGCTGTTTTTGCAATCCCCAGGCTTCACCAGCCCATGCTTGCACACGTTTTGCAAGCAAGGAACGGTGAGCAATATCAGACTTTGCTCTTCCAGCCTCATTCTCTCTTGCTCATTTCCTGCAGCCAAGAGATGTGTCTCTCAGAAGACACATTGCTCACAGTTGGTGGGTGGAAGGCTGTAAGCCAAGCCAACGTCCTTACAGTACTACAGCACTCAATATGTATATCAGGCTTTGGGTTTGCAACTGATAATTCTCCTGCCTGCTCTTGGCAGATGACTTCAGTGGAAGTCCTGCAAGCTGAAGGGTAAGTAGCCGTGCATGACTTGAGTGAGGTTCTTTTCAAGCTCTCCTCTGTTGAATTGCTCGCAGACACAGGGTGAAACTTGTGCTGCAGTAGCTACAGTCAAGTGGTTGAAGGATTTGGGACTACGTGAAATCAGAACATGGTTCAATATTTTTACAGCTCTTCACATTTTTACACATACACAGACATACATACACAACCACTATCAACTTCAGAGGACTTAATAGTGGTTTTTTGTCATGGGTATTGGCAAGATAATAACTATAATAATATAAAAATACTGATATAATTATAGCACAAAAAGTATGGATCTCTGTAGGCTTATTTTTGTCAAACTTTCTTACAACCCTGCGTGTTTTATTTGCATTAAATGTGAACTTAATTAGTAATCAGAATTCTAGGTCTCTCTTTTCAATTCTAAACCTCCAGTACAAAATATTTTAATATCTTTCTTTTTCCTTTTTGCAGCATGCTAAATGAGGCATTGAAAATTCAACTTTATACTTGATAGATCTTAAAAATATTCTAAGAAGGCTATAATTATTTAAATTTTAGTTCATAAGGATTTAAGCTATTCGGAAATAAAAGAACTCAAACCTAATTAATCATATTTTGACTAATAAAATACTGTAAAAGGTGATTTATGATGTCTGCATATAAATTAATTTACTGGTAATTTGGCATAAGTGAATGATTTGCTGTAAGGATCAAGTTTAAAGACAGCAAGGAGCTGAAAAAAGGAAAAAAGTAATGCCTTGCAGTCACTGACAAGCCTGGCATTAGTCAGGTCTGCAACAAGGTGAGCTCAGCCCATGTGAGAGAGAGGGTCTGACGTTAAACTTGCAGATCATTCCCATGCAAACGCAGAAAAGACAAAGCACCATGGTTAATAATAGTGTTAATGCATCTTGACCCAATGTGAGTGGCTGCTCATGGGCTGGAAATCACAGTGAGCTCATGCCTACATTAGGGCACAAATGTGTTCTCGTATGTACACATTTTTGCCTTACTCCTTCCTTAGTCATCCATGCTGGAATGAGGTGACAGAGCTCACGGCAGCTAAGCAACTCACTTGGACTGCTAATTTGTTCAGAGAGGAAGACTAGGAGTCTTTGAACTGTCATTTTAAAAGCCTTAGACTCCCATATCACAAAACCATGACTGGTCAAGCAGCTATGGCTGGAAACCCAGCGCTAGGTGCCAGCACCAAGGGCTGCTCCACCATGCCTGGGTAGATGGGAGAGTGGGCAGGCTCTCTTGCTAAAGCAAGATGAGGAATGCTTAAGTCTAGTTAAGCACTGGAACAGGCTATCTAGGGAGACTCTCGGGTGTCCTTAAGGGAAGATTTTTAAAGGTAGGTTGGAAGTCCAGCAGCCAGGTGGTGTTTAGGCACAGCTAGACATGCATTGGGGCAGGAGGCTGGAGCAGATGGCCTCTCGGCTTTCCCTAGAGTGCTATTTTTTCTGACTGTGTCACAGTGCTGCTGCTCAGGGGACATGAGAGGTGTTGCATCCCACTCAGAAATATCCAATGGAGATGCTTACAATTCTGCAGGCCCTCAAGGAAACATGAGCAGAAGACCATTCATGTGAAACAACAGTAAGGGCTGCTACTAAAAGGAGTTACTCTTCTGCCTGTAGGAAATAATAATTTCTGAACAAAAAATCATTTTCAAGAAATGTCTTGGCTTGGTGCTCCAAGTGGCCAGAAATATATTAGGAGAGCAGTTTGGGTATACATCCTTCTCCTCATGAGCTCAGTGAACTACCACTGCAGAAATCCCTATTCCTACCAATTACGTGGTCTGGACAGAGCATGCAGTTTTACTCAGTGCAGCTCTACCTCAGTCTTCTCTACAAAGGTTTGATCGAGTTTTGAAGAAAATCAAGTCACACAAGAAATATGTAATTTTTGAAAGTTTCATGGTGGAAAATAACCCGAGAAATATCACCAGCTCAGGGATATTTGCAGGTATATTATATATGGGTGGACCAGGGAGGTCATGAATCACAAGGAACTCGGCTATTCTCATGAGCAGAGGGGGGAGACTGTGTTGATGCATGAGAAATGGAGTCCAGACAGGGATTTGGGTGAAGCTGTAGGGGTGCCAGCCCTCCAAACTGAAAGTTGTGAAGATAACTGTTGTAGGATACAGTTGGTCATTCTTCTCAGGTCTTTCCTTCCCCCCCTTCATCCCTGCCATACTTCTTTCAAGTTTACTAAGAATTGCCATGTTAACATCAGCCTTTATCACTGGCTTCCTCTGGTATTCAAATTGCCTTTTTTTCCCCCTCTTTGTTTTGGAGGAGGTTTAGTCCTCTGCTTAGGATTTGTATTGCCAATGGTCTCCCAAACAATTCATCCCTACTGTCCTCCAGCCATCCAGCTGGTCTCCTCCTGTCTTCCCCTGGAAAGCAGAGGTCATGCCACACTCATTCCACAGGTACCATCCTCACACCAACGTCAACACTTCTTAGTCCTAACCCACCTTGCACACAGGCACAACTGCCACCAGTGAGCAAATTTTACTGTGTCAGAGCAGTGACCACACAAGACATTCATGGGAGAAACAGTGTGAAAGACTGAGCAGTCTTTCCAGGTACTTTGGTGTTTTTGTCATCGTATGGTTAAATGCCTGGAAAAAAAACCAAATTCTATTGCTGCTGCTGACAAATGATTAATAGTCATTTCCCCAGTGCTCATCACCATGGTATTTTGAGAGAGAGATAATGAAAATTCTCTATCAGCTTAAGTGCTGGGGCTGCTCTTAAGGGATCTGAAGAGCCGTTGGTCAACTCAGTCCCAGCAAAGAGAAGTTCTTTGTAAAGAAACTCACAAAAGTAAACCTCAAGGCAAAGAAGAGGAATCCATTAAGCACTAATTGCAATTCATGTCAGTATTTTTAGGTCTAGTTTGGCATTTCTGATTATAATCTTCTAACATTGTCTATAAGTCTGTGCAGTTCTTTAGCTTCAGTGAGGAAGGGAGGGAAGAAGGAGGGCTATAAGTAGGTTACTTAACAAAATTGCAGTTTTGTGGTTTCATCTACATGGACTTATGCAGCCTTAGGGTGGGGTGGAATTTTCTTCACATTTTCCTCCCCTCTACATGCCCTCTTTTCCCTAAAAATGAAAGAAAATATTTTGGAAATTACAGTATTATGGAAATGGCATTTTTTAAATTAAACATTTCAGGTTTTCAGGAATGTGTTAGTAACTGACCACTAGCTGAGATTTAATAGTTGGGACTTTTTTTTCAAAAAAGGAAAAGCATCCTTTCATAATGCCTGTATTTTCACAAACACCCTCACATTTCAGGACCTTTGGAATCTACAACGCACAGGAAATTTGGGATATTATTATCTGAATAACTGATCCAACTCTTTCTTGTTGGCTGAGATTAGCACCAGGCTTCTTCAATCATGAATTGTGAGAAAAAGCTACACTGAGAATCAGCTTTCTGAAGACAGACGTTATGGGTTGTTCAACAACAGATGTTGTGGGATGTTCTGTCTTGTGTATAGACAGATCCCTTGGAATAGAGGGTGAATACAAGTTACTATTCCCTTTCCCACAGTCTGAGTGCCCTATCTATGAAGTTTAGAGATTTGGATGTTCTTGTTTGTTCTCTGACCCCAGAAGCATTTAAGTACTGACATAAATTTGAACAGCCTCACCAGAACAGATGAGAAAAATCCACCCCCGATTCTGACACTTATAACATGTCCTAAGGATGTGGTTGACCTTCACTGCAACTGTGTTCTGGCTCAAACAGAAGGGAGACTTGAGTCCAGGCTCAAGCCTCACTCCAAGTCATGGCCATCCTTGTCATATCAGGGCACTCCATTCCTACATGACATATGTTTGAATTTCATTTCCAATTTTTATTTCCATAACTCCAAAGCTTCAGGGGAGTTAACCTAGGACTGGAGGAATGTGAGTTCTGACCTTTGCACCAGGGGGTTTTTAGTTTATATTACATTAGTATGCATTTACTCAGTTACTGCATTTACCCAGTTACTAGGTAAATTGCACAAACATGCCTTAGTCCAGAAAAACCATAACTCAGGACTCCTCTCTGTATTAATGAGCTGACTATTTAACAACAAAGCCATCCTTACGTTCATTCTTCAAGGTTTTGATCCAATTAAGTTGCAGTGGTTTCCTATAGAGAGGTATACATCTGCAGAGAGCAATGGAAAGTAATTTTCGCAACTGAGCTTATGGTCTGGTAGTGAGAGCCTGTCAAGGGGAAAAGGCAGATTGAATCTCTCTCAGCGTGATCCCTTCTGCCTCCTTCACCACGAGCAAAAGATCTATGCAGTAAGCAATTCCATAAGTGAAAGCCATTCCTTGATACAGAAAGAAATACTGTCTGCTGCTGAATTTTATATAGGATGCAATTCTGATGATGTTAACAGACATGATCTATCACAACCTGGTCTGAAATGTCTTGATAAACTGAGCCCATTAGGGAAAACAAAGGGTCTCCTGTATCACTTCTATGCCTGTACTATAGCTGTACCCATGTGCAGACTTACGTTTACTCAGGCACTTGTCTTGAGTCAGTCTCCTCTGGCCCATGGCAGTTGGGTCTCTACCGCTTTTTGACAGGAATAAAGTTGGCTTCTCCAGCCTTCCCAGGTACCTTTCCACATCACTTTGCCAAGGTGTTCCACCTACTGGCTGTCCACAACCCAACACAGTTCATGTCTGCCCCTCAGCACACTTTATATAACAGGCTCCATCTCAGTAAGAGCAATCAGATTTTCACTGCAGCATCAAGACCAGCAGATGTTACCAGGTCACAGAATCACAGAATCACAGAATAGTAGGGGTTGGAAGGGACCTCTGTGGGTCATCTAGTCCAACCCTCCTGCCGAAGCAGGGTCACCTACAGCAAGCTGCACAGGACCTTGTCCAGGCGG
>Ga0065711_1041784_pt1 | contig 15879 bp, 3 predicted proteins | sample Hoacrofraction12_FD_59098 | JGI IMG/M metagenome (GOLD analysis project Ga0065711, IMG submission 59098) | Hoatzin crop microbial communities from Cojedes, Venezuela - Epithelial fraction 12 v2 (version 2) | ecosystem: Host-associated > Birds > Digestive system > Esophagus > Crop | place...
TCACACTCTGCTCTTGCTCCAGCGTGAGGTCCCTCTCACAGGAGACAGTTCTCCACAAAATTCTCCAACGTGAGTCCTTCCCATGGGCTGCAGCTCTTCACAAACTGCCCCAGTGTGGGTCCTTTCCACGGCGTGCAGTCCTTCAGGAACAGGCTGCTCCAGTGTGGGTCCCCCGCTGGGTCACAAGCCCTGCCAGTAAACCTGTTCTGGCGTGTGCTCTCCATGGGGTCACAGCCTCCTTCAGGCATCCACCTGCTCCAGCGTGGGGTCCCCCACAGGCTACAGGTGGATATCTGCTCCACCGTGGACCTCCATGGACTGCAGGGGAACAGCCTGCCTCACCGTGGTCTTCATCATGAGCTGCAAGGGAAAACTCTGCTCCAGCATTTTCAGCTTCTGCTCCCCCCTCCTTCTTCATTGACCTTGGTGTATGCAGAGTTGTTTCTTTCACATCTTCTCACTCCTCTCTCTTGACTGCTGCTTTAATGGTGGGGTTTTTTTCCCTTCTTAAATATGTAGTCACAGAGGCGCTACCACCATCACTGATTGGCTTGGCCTTGGTCAGTGGCGGATCCATCTTTGAGCTGGCTGGCACTGGCTTTATCAGACAAGGGGGAAGCTTCTCACAGCTTCTCCCAGAAGCCACCCCTATAGCTCCCCCGCTTCCAAAACCTTGCCATGCAAACCCATAACACCATGTCTTTGTTGACAATTGAAATAGCAGATTAGATGTTTTCCATGTCTTGAACTAGTTTAGTTTTTTCCAGATAAAATGTTTGTATGTAACACGCTTCAAAAATCAGCTAAAAAACCTAGCAGTGCTGATTTATAGCTAGAATAGAGTGAATAGATAGTTACAATATGCAGACAAAACAGAACTGTTTGGAAATTCCAACACGGCATGTACTTTCTGTTTCAAGGTAAATTCAGAAAAACACAGCTTCTTAAAAATAGCTGATCTTATTAATAATAATATTTGTATTTACATTAATATCTACTAGCAATCCCTGTGGGTTCCAGATTCGAATGGCAAGTCTAATTAGCATACTTATTTTGGCTACTGTTGAATGTTGGGTCAAAGAAAAACATTACTGAAGAACCTGTACCTCCTTATACCGGAATTGGTTTGGTATTTCCAGGTGAGTTTTTGTTTTTAAGCCTAATTTGCACGTAATCACAGGGCAGTGTATAGAAGATAAAGCATACAATTAGACGCATATCTGCCTTAGTGCAGAGTACTGATAGCACTGTTTTTATGATCCACTGCAATGCATTTGAAAGCCTCAGTAAACTATTTTCCCTCATCTAATTTGCCGTTATACAAATTGCTTCAAATCAAAAATCTAGTGAAACACTCTGCTCAATGAATATACAACTCTTCAGAAAATTTCTTAGTTGTGAGGCTGCTTTACACTGAGACTATTTCTAACCACAAATATAATTTCAGGTCTAATGAACATTACTTCTACAGGCCTAACACAGGGACAGTCAATTAATTTGGTTTTAATAAGCAAACCAAAGTTTTTCCTCAGACCTCTTGTTTTGACATATGAATACATTACCTTTAGGTAGCAAATTGTCATGGACCAGCTAGTCCTTGGTGATTGACTATGTCTGTAATTTTACCCAGCAGTAACCTGCACTAAAGTAAAATATTGTTTTCCTACTATGGAGTAAGTACTGTGTAGTTACTGCAGTTCAGTTATTAAGAAATAATGTGTTAAGCAAATCTCAATAGTATTTTTGTTACCAATTTGAAGAGAAATTTTTTACTTCTGTAAACATAAATGTAAAGAATTCTTTTCCTGTTTAATATATTCTATGCAATTGTTGTTCCTGCTATATCTAAAAAAGAAGTGTTAATGTATTTCATGAAGAATCTTAGGTGTCCTGCATTATGTAGACTCTTTTCTCACTCTTCTTTTTAGTTGTGAGTGGAAAGATTACTGAGACAAGGTGCTCTAATGTTGTAAATAGGTTTTACTATTGCCATTCAAATCAAGATTTCCTTTTCAGCTATGTGCTTTAAACAGACGTCCAGTCAAAAACTTATTTCATTTTTTGCTGAGGTTATGATTTGAGTGTACAAAAATATTCTTTTATATCATTTATGCTATTCTTAAGAATAGAAAATAAGGATATACAAACGTATGCTGAAGGAATATTGTCCTCTATTCTTTTTCTTCAAATTGTTTTGACTCACTGAGGTCTTACAGTTACTTGATGTATCAATAGCTTATTCCCTGAAAATAAACTTACCTGTAAATAAAAATATGGAAGGAGAACAAGATAAGTAAGATATGTATACAGAACAGAAAAAGTTGAATCTAAAGTCAATTTGAGCTGAATGTTTACATTAGACTTAACTGGGTCATGCTAATAATTTCCTGATGTAGCCTGAATTCAGATCAAACCCAGAATTTAAATACATCTTATTTTCACTGATTTCACTGCTGTGGTGATTATTTTTTCATTTTTCTTTTTTCTTTATTTTTCTATTTTTCTTTTTTCTTTACTTTTCTTTTTTTCTTTTTTCTTTTTTCCTTTTTCTTTTTTCTTTTTTTCTTTTTAATACCAGTTATCTTACTGTATAAGTATAAATTAAGTGGATATCTAAAATACAGGTATCTGTCTATCACACTTTATTGATTTAAAGAGTATTCAGATTATAGAGCCAACACAAAAGTGAAGAAATACTAGAATTAAAACTGTGTAGGGGCATTTGCTTTTAGACAAATTTTCCAAGTCTCTTGACTTGGACAGATTTGCCCTTGCCCCAAGCTCTACTTGTCTAATATCTACTAGTTCACATAATCTGTACCATGAGATATAATAAATCACACAGGTAAAGAGTATCTCCACATGCACTTTATCCTCAGTTTTCAGCTTTATTCTCAAAAGGTTTATGCATTCATTAATCAACATCTTGCATTTGAACTATTTAAAGTTCTTTGTGGATAAATAAGCTTATTATTATTTCGGGATTTTTTTCTACAACATTTCAGCTGTGATTCACAGGGCTTAATTATCTCATTTTACTTAAATCAGGGGACTGCGAACTTTACTCTTTGCTAAACAAGGAATTAAACATAGAGTAAAGAAAAAAATGAAACAAATCACTCAACTAGATTTAAAAGAAATAAAATCCAAAGCATTATAAGATATCACTGTTTTGGGCCTTAAAGTGAACTACTAAGAATTACTGGAAAAAAAAGAGACCCTAGGTAAATGAAGCTACAGTGAATAAACACCACAGAAGACAAATGCACACACACAAAAATGCAGTAGCTATAACTGTCTGCAGTGTACAAAAAATAAGAATGAATTCCTAAGATTTTATATATTGTATTACTGCTTTATTTAAGAGTTGTATTTTAATGGCAGAGATATCTTAGTGTACAGTGAAAAAACCATTAAAATACATAATGTGAGAACTTCTGTGAAACAGTCAAGATGAACGCTTAAAAATTTATATCTTTTACCATTCACAAGGATGGTATTCACAAGTTCCTATTATGGCGAGACTATCCCTCAGTCATTTAAAGGAGAAAGGATAAGAAATTATACCTTTCCAGAGAAAGGTATATATTCTAATAGTTTAAAAGTTTCAATAGAAAACAATGAAAATTGCCCTGGATAAATTTAGTTTAATCCCACAGCTTCTTGAGATTATGGTTTTCAACTTTATGATAGAGGTTCAAGTGACTGTTATGGTCCAAGGGGAAAAAGTTTGTGATCCGTTATCTAAACCCCATTATTGTCCTGGAGTGAGTACTTACTATTTATTTCTAGTGGTATACAACTGTCCAGTAGTCTTGGGACAGTTGTATACCAAGCAGCAGAGGAACGTAACAGCTGCAGGGACAAACTTCTTAGCTCAAATGTCTGCTAAGGGAATAAACTGAAAAAGAATAATAACACTTCAGGGAAAAAACTAAAAGAACAGTAACTTCTGTCACAAAATAAAGCAGCTGCTCTTCTGAGAACTCTTTACACGAGAGGTTCAAAGGATTTGATCAAAACAAAAGAAGACAAAAAAGGCAGGAATTATTCCACAGAAAGAACATACATTGTATCTTTCACAATTTTTCACTTTATGGAGTTATTGTTATAGTTTGGCTGCGGCCGGCAACATAAGTGCCACATGGCTGCCCCTACCCCCACTGGGGTGCGGAGGAGAATGGAAAGAAACAGGCAGAAACTGGTGGGTCGGGATAAGGGCAGTTTAACAGAACAGCAAACAAAGGGAACAGTAACAACAACGATACAGAAAAGGAGAACACACAACACAAACCGCACAACAAAGCCGCTCTCCTGGACCGCCGCCGCGTGCTCCCCAGCCACGAGTGAGTTCCCGCCGCCCAGCTCCCCCCCCGGGAACCCAGCATGAAGGCACATGGTATGGAATACCCTGCTCAGTTTGGCCAGGTTGGGTCAGCCCGCGCGACTGTGCCCCTTCCTGGATTCCAGTGAAACGTAACCCTGTCCTGGCCGAACCCAGGACAGTTATGCCTGTTATTTTTCTAGATGTTCCTATCTCAAGAAGCCTAGCTGCTGTCTGTTTGTGTAAGATTTAAGAAATTTTAAGTTCCTTCCATTCTTAGCTGTCTCTACTTTACTTCTTCACTAGTGGTAATTTCTGATGTTTTTCTTTGAATACTGTACTCTGCAGCTTATTAAAACTTTATCTCATCCTTAATTATGTTTATCTTATTTCTCTTTATGTCCTTCTATCTTGTCCACTATTATTATTAATTATAAGCAAAATTAAGTACAGACACACATTAGAGAGCTTGCTCTGCTCTCAGAAATTTTCAGACAAACTGCACTCTTCCTTTACCAGCGCCCAAGTTTTCTCTAACAAAATCCTTTGGCAATTGCCTAAGTCAGGAGAAAAGGGAAACTGGACCACACTGAGGCTGGATGAGTGGACCTTCTATACCATGTGAACTGTTAGGCACAAAAATGCCACATTCAGTGAATAGTAGACCTAAATAATTCTCTGTCTGGTAAAGGAGAGTAAACCATCATCACCTATGTTCTTGGTGATGACATTTTGTTGGTGATCTTTAATCATGCACCATTACATCAAGTGACACTTCTGTGCAGTATGCCACCTTCAGCGGCCTGCAAAATGTAATGACTGAGTGTCCTGAGTTAGGGCAGGACAGGGTTAATTTTCACCAGAATCCAGGAAGGGGCACAGTTGGGTGGACTGGCCCAACCCCAACCTGGCCAAACAGAGCCGGGTATTCCATACCATGTGCTGTCATGCTGGGTTCTGGGGGGGGGTGGGGGTGGTGCGGCGGTAACTCACTCACGGCTCGGGAGCGTGTGGCGCCGGTCGTGTTTGGGAGAGCGACTCTGTGGCTCGTGTGGTTCGTGTCGTGTTTTCTCCTTTTCTGTATCGTTATTGTTCCTGTTCCCTCTGTTTGCTGTTCTGTTAAACTGCCATTATCCCGACCCACCTGTTTCTGTCTGTTTCTTTCCATTCTCCTCCGCACCCTGGCAGGGGAAGGGGCGGCCGCGTCGCGCTTTTGTTGCCGGTGGCAGCTGAAACCAAAACACTGAGGCACCAGCAATAAAATGCTATATTTTCATGTTAAGATTTACATAGCAGATAATCTTGTAGCATGCTTCTGATGTAAAATCAAAGCCTGGATCTGCCTTGTATTCTGCAATTTCCAGCGTATTCCAACACTACCCAATAAAACCAGTATTCCAATATTGATTTTGCAGTATCTTCCTTGTGGGTTTTTTCCCCTATATGTAACAACTAAAACATATGTAGTTAAAAACCAAAACAGAACAAAACAGTGGAAAACCAGACCTACTAAATTGTGTTTGTGTTTTAGGTATAATTACAAATGGGAGTTCCAGAATACGAAAGTTTAAAACAAAAAGAAATCCCTTCTTTCACCTGAAGAGAAAGCATTAGAATATCTGTAGAGCATCATAAATTTTGTTGGCAGAATTAATATACATTTTGAGTAGGGCATTTCTGGACAATTTTTTATCTGATACATTTTTTCTGTTTATTGTGTGTTTTATTAATGACACAAATACTTCCCATTCGCCTCCCCTCCAAAAAAAGTGAGATAAGAGTACAGTAAGCATAGGCTAGCAAACAGCTCGCTACTAACAAACAAGTAACAGATACAGATGACAAAGAAAATTTGAAATTGCTGAGGAAGTATGACATGTCTTTTCTTAAATAATAAACTCTCTGATCTGTTACCTTGGTGTCTTGAAGTTTTTCCAATCCAGGAATTCTAATTCTAACCGGGAATAAGTTGCAAGTGTAGCTGTCAGCATTATCTTGGAAAAGGGCTGAACTGGAATGTAGCACCATAGTTATCTTTATGAAGAATGAATTAGAAATTTAGCTGATCTACTACAGCAAGACCAGGCAGCCCTGTCTGGGAACACAGATTTGTGGTGTGGATTTTTCAGGATAAGGCAGACACAAAGGGGAGATTTCAAAAAACTCTTGCCAGTGAGGGAGGTTTTAGTTGCACTACGCTTAACTGTTGGGTTAAGTTCCAAGTGTCAGCATGCTAGGAAATCAATAATTATAAACAGGGGATTTACAGTAACCCTGGTTTATGTAATTTCATTTTTCACTAACTTTTTGATTAACAAGTCTACATTTATTCTGAATAAGAATTTATGCGTTCACATTTCCAGATGCTTCCAAGTGTCTTTATATTAACGTGGCTTTCCTGGAGACCAGTTTCTGAATGCAAGCTGTATTTTGTTGAGATTCACTGTGATTATCTCTGCAAGGAGATTTGTTGTACACTTGAGGAATACATATATCAAAAGGGAAGGGAGAAATGGTAGGCTTTTGTAGAACTAATGAAGTTGTACCACAAAAGTAAATTAAGAGTTGTGCTAGGACTTGTCATAGCAGGCTAGACAAGATGAAGTACAGTATCCTATTGTTTTATTTTGCAATCTGCAGAAGCCATGGATCTGTACCTACTGAGATCACTCGTAATCAGAATGAAAATCCAATAGCAAACTTTGAGGTCCAAATGATACGGATGTATCTGGAAGCTTGAGTACAGGACAGTTTATAACTCATTTTTAGCAAAGAGTCCATTATGCTGATGGTCACAAAATAACTGTTGCCCATTTTCCTACCTATGAGGATCTCCATTTGATAATACTTCTGAGTGCACCATAGAAGCAGTAAGAACTAAATCCAGCTGTATTATGAGTAACCGTACATTGATTAAAAGTAGTCTTCACTTAACTTCTATTTAAAAGCCAAAATAATTAGAATGTAATGGTGGGTGTGAACTCAATAAGATCAGATATTAAATTCAATGACATTGAAGGCCACAGCCAGCTACCAGTGAGAAGAAAGGAAAAATTTATGTTTAGTTAAGAAATTTTTGTTTTAGAAAAAAATGAAGAAAACAAGGAAAAAACACTAAAACAAGAAAGAAAGAAATATTAAGGAAAGACACAGTAGTGACACAGCTATGTACAGATCTTCCTATGAAACGATTTTAAAAATTTTAGTCTGTCACCTATCCACTGTAACACAATAAATTTACCAAATAAACTTTTACAAAGGTCATTGTGGCTGGGATTTTATTTTGCTGTGTATAAAATGAAGCAACCACTTCAGCTCAGCTTCACTGGAAAAGCAATTTGATTCAATACAGCTTGGTTCTGTACAAAAACTGAGCTTTGTTAAATGAATGGATCATTCCTAATGTAGCCTATTCTGGTTTTGTCACTGGGCATAGAACATATGGTAATTTTTACTTCATTACTTCCTTTGTGCCAGAGAATACAAAATCTTACTGCTTCTGATATTGTGCTAAGGGGGTGATATTCACACTTCAAGTATTTTAACTGACTGTTGTGTTAAAGAGCTAAATATATGATTCCCAGGGTGAGTCTGGAGTAAATTTTACTATGCCGAATTTAAGAAAAATGAACCGGCTCTTCTAGCAAAAGTGAGATGGTTTGGACATGAGGTAATGACACATTTAGTAAAAAATTCATTCCCAGATTATTATTTTTTGAGAGTATTTATCCTTTATTACTGTTATTATTGTTACTATTGTTATTATTGTTATTATTATTTTAAAGATTAAATTCCATTATATATTTGTAGTTAAGAAGTAGTTCTTAGTTTACTGAAATCAGTTTCCCTTACAAAACTGAAAGGAGTACAAAAATAAGATAAAACTGTAAACATTTGTAGTCTAATTGTCCGATGTGGCTATTTGAACACCCCAAAACAGGCCATCCAAGTGTACTCATAAGGTCTTTACAGATGCTTTTCAGAAGGTCTCAATCCCACTCCCACTGAAATTAGTGTTAAAATTCCTTTGCAGCTAAATACAAAAATTACATGAAACTATGTTTGAAAAACAGAGATACATGAATAATGAATGGTATTGTCCTAATCAGTGGTTTTATCTGGACTTGGAAACAGCTTAGAAGAGAAATACAGGAGGCAAATGTGCTGTTAAACATTCCCTTTTTAAACTTTTGCAGCTCATATGTAACAGTTATTGTTACTCTCATATTTTTAAGGCTATAATTATATGCCCTTTAAGCTATTTAGGCCATAAATTTAAAATAAAAACAACCAGAAATTACAGCTTTCTAAGGTTTGAAATGGCATTATCTAAGAAATGAGAATAAAATTGTGATTCAATGATTTGCCTAAAGGATGTAAATCTTGGAGTAGAATTTTTCTGCATATTCTAAAGCTGTAACCATGTAATTTTTAATAGAAAAATATAATTATTTTATTTGTAATATTCCCCTAAAGCCGTGTTTTACAGCTACCACTTTTGATATGTTCGTATAAGTAAACTAATATTTTAGCAAAAATAATGAATAAGGAATATGATGATGTTTAGCCGTTCATATAATAAGCAGTGCTGTTCTAAAATAGCCTATTAATTTTCTTAAAGAGCATCCCTGAGGCTCCATCTTTGTCATATAAGCAGCATCTTATGAAGTACTTTCCTGAAAAAAACAAAACTGCATAAGTATTTTTAAGCAAATTCTTAATAACTCCTTGTTAATATCTGATAATCATGATCATAACATAGTCACTCACTTCTGTGTGAGGAAGGGCTTAAGTAGTTCTATACGTATTAATTTTGGAGCTTCACTCTCCACATTGTGCATTGTTCTGCTTGAAAATATTTGTTTTTCTGTACATTTTTATTTTCCTCCTTTACTATTAATTAGAGTGAATACACCTTCCTTTTCTACTGTTTTAGTTATGGGGTTTTGTTGTTTTTTTGAGAAAATTGGTTACATTATAAACTAGAACTTCATCTTCTTGCTGGATATCTGTTACTTGCAGTTGTGGCAAAGTTGTGGTATGGTCCAACTACCAGTTAGCAGCTATTATGGACAACTTTGATTAAGTTAGTTGTCTCGTCTCCACAGATAAAAGAAACTGATATTTCCATAAAATGATTCATCTTGTCCTAACGTAGTAGCTCTAAATGAGATCTTTCTTATCCCCAAAGTGCCTATTTCTCTCAACTTTAATTATAAAGTCAAGACAACTGGGATAGGCACAGCCATAAGTACAACACACATCTGTTAACTTGTCTGTAAAGTCTACACTTAGTCTAACCAGTTCAGGTCAGAATTACAATTAGAATCCTTTCACATGTCCATCATTGAAATATAGTCGCTTTAAGATGAACTTGCTATGGCTATGCTGAAAGCAAATCTTGTTTTGTTTAAGAAGAAAAAAAATTTAAAAGTCATTGCCTCTTTATCACTCCCTTCTGCAGCATATTCTTTAAGAGAGTGGTGTGTGATCCTAGAATCACTGAAGCTATGGGCACAACTCTGAAATCACGATATAAATGCTTTTAATATTTGATTATAAAATAGAAGAAAAATTAGTACAGTTCCTTATATCTGTTACCTCTGTAGTTAACATGCCACTTTTCACATCCACTGACCAAAAAATACAAGTAATATTTCTTTCGTGATAGCACTAACAGCATAGTTAAATAATCTGACCTGGTAATATTTACAAGTTAGTGGTGATGGTTCCCTTATGTTCCTAATACTCTGATGTCAATGATATACTCTTCTGACTTAAAACATGTAACATGACTCATATCAATCACATGCAAACTGCTCCTTATCTTAAACTTTCATTGCTCCATGAGTAAACTGCTTGAAAGTTGTTTGTCTTTCTGTATGAATGAACATTTCAGTGATGTTAATCCTTAAAAAATTAGCACTATTTTGATAAGCGATATTAAAGAATCCAAAGGCTACCACCAAAATGCAAGCTTTTCCAAGTTTTCCCTTGTACTATGTAATTTCACTGGTCTGATGTTCAGGGATTGTTCAGAATACAAACAAAAATATGTTATTTTAAAACCCACATTGAAAAAAAAGCCGTTTGAGTAAACCAACTATGGAACTGTCAGTTAATGAAGTGTTAATAAATCACGTTTTTGGGAATGGTCTTCCTCTTACTTCTTTCTGAAGACAGTTTTAATACTAGAAATCTTTCAAACAACGACTATGTCTTATTTCTATATCACTCAGCTAACCAATTTTACTCTAAGATACCACACTAAGTATGCAGAACTGACAGTGCAGGAGAGGAATGCGTGACTACAAACTCATAAAGTATTGGTCTGGAGTAGGGAAAGCATTACTATAAAAACTCACAATATCTTCTGCACAAGTTCCTTAGTTCTATTCCAGTCGTGATTTTACAACCAGAATTAATTAATCATATAGAAATGTTGAAAGTTCATTTGGGAAAGGAGAGAATGTTTAACACCCAGATACTTGGATAATTTTCTTTCCATGTCTTTTTTTTTTTTATTGGAAGTGTTTTCTACAGTTCTTCTATGGGATAGTTAGAAGAGTTGGTAACTTCCCAGCAGAGTAGAGATTTTTGTAATGGTAGTCTTAAATGAATTAATAACTACTCAAATATTTATAGTTAATGAAATAATGTTGAGAATTTAGGTAACCAAGACATTAGAACAAGAGATAAATTGTCCTTTCATTTGAGACAAGGGATTTTCCCACCTCATGACATTTAGCACCAGTAAAACCAAGGTCTCATCCAGTTTCAGTACAGGATTCTCAGCAAGTTCAATGAAAGAAAAATTCCCTGAAAATAGGTATTTAGATTATTTTTCTCTTCTAATATGAGGACATTTTTAAAAGAAAGAGAAATGATAAAGATTTAAGAGTGAAGTCTATGACAAATAAAGATAATGATCCCCACATTAGATAGGCAGCCAGATAGGGATGGTCAATTTCTGTCCTTAAATTCAGATCTTACTTTTTCCTCCTGCATCCAAACTCTTGGTGAGACTACAAATCGTATTGTGATAAAATTTCTTCTTCCCAGGAAATCCAAGGTATATTGTTCCTTCAACCCTTAAAAAACAAAACCAACCTGCAAACAAAAAGGAATCTGCTTTTCATACGACATTGCCAAATAATATGTGCAACATCTACTTGAATGCTTGTACATTTCAAAGATCTGTAAGTAAATCTTAAAAGTATGCAGTCAAAATTACAGACAAAAATATTACATTATATGCTTAATAAAATTAATTAAAGTGATTGCACTAAGTTCAGTGTGACAGAATTTCAGCCTTAGACTCCTAGTTTTTCTCATCACAAATCCTTCAAAAAACATTTTCGCACAGCATTTTGTTTGTATTTATACACACACATTAAATTGAAAAATACTATAAAATTCTACCATTATAAGATTTTGCTTTTATTAATAGTTATAAGTAAAATCAGTCTGTTTAGCAGCTGTAAGTGATATCCTAAATAATTCCAGAAGGCGTCTTCAATGATGCTTTTCTTTTGTCCTCGTTGGAAAGTGGCCCAAAGAAGATATAACATTTTTTTCTCTTTCAGATATCCTGAACACTTTTGCCTGTAAATTTCTTCAAAGTCTTACTTTGTTACTCACTTTAGTTGGTAAGCCAAACAGAAAAAAATTGGCTTTTGGCCATAGTTTTGTGAACGTACACGTTTGCTTCTGAATAGTAAAAATGCCTCATGTTACCTAGGGTACTGTAGATATATTTGTACTTTCCAGCCCCTAAAGTTTTCCTGTGCTAAATGCTCACCAGAGGGATTTTTTATATGTCTCTTTCTTGCTAGCTGATTTACTAGTCCCGTGAGTAGCCTACTGGAAATTAGTGCTTAGAAAACAATCTGGATTCAATTTATACATCAAGAAGCTACAGCTGTGCTGTATCAGTAATAGATAAAGGTAAATTAAGACTGGTTTACTATGAGCCTTTTTTCCTTGTTAAGTGATCACTATATAAAGCACCTTTGGACTTCTCAGAAAATGGTCCTGCTCCAGGATATCTTGCCTTTTAATCTTCTAAACAACTTCTCATCTTCAGCAATTGCAGTGAAAGTAAAAGAAAACATCTGAATGAATGGATAGGCACAAAGATAACAGTATTAATGTTGGTCAAAATGAAATTAAAGTGAGATTTTGCTGACAAAGTAGTTCTAGTGGTTCAGACAATGTCCAAATAGAAAATGCCTGCATATGCTGATGGATTTCTAATCCACTATGAAAAAAACAGATAAAAATCTACCTTCTGGGAATTCCAAATGTGAACATTTTATTAAAAGGCAAAAAGTTATACAGAACTAATCTATTTACAAAATTCTACCAGCAATATGCAAGCCAGTGGGAATACCTGAAAGGAAATAATAGATATGTAAGACTTGTTTCCTCCAGCATGAAGTCAGTTAATGAACATTAAAAAATAAAGGCCAAGACCAGTGTTCTCTTGGAAGTGCTATTATCATCTTAACATATGGGTATAAATCTGGAAACCAGCCAAAGCTATAAAGGGTTTTCTAAATGTCTACATAATAAATACCACAGGAAAACATCTAGTAGGAAATGAAGCAGCTTTATAACAAGTGCCAGTAACAATCCATAATTTTTTACCTACAAAGTTATGCTAAAAGAAATTTCTCAAATTGTGTCAAAAATGAATGCAGAGCACCTGTGTTATAGGACAGCAGCTGCAGGGACATGAGAAAGGACAAAAAATAATCTAATTAAGAGGTATAAAGGAAAAATAACTTATAATTAGTAGACCAGTGAAAAATGAGGGGGAGGGAAGGCAATTTAAAAGTCTTATTCATAACCTGAAGGACATTAGTTCATATGATGAAACTTTAGATTCAAAAGGCAAAGTGACCCACATTAATTCACATTAGTAAGATTTTTAAACAAGGAAGCTGAAATATAGTTTACTGCTAGATTTTCAAAATTGTTCAGCATCTCCCACGTATCATCGAGCTATAGATATTCAGCACTTCTGAAATCAGTGCATTTAGGTGATTGAGGTTAATTTTAAAATTTGTGTGAATAATTTTGAAAATGAAAGCCTGAGTTTTCACAGTAAAATAGAATCTTTTTTTCTGCAGGTTGGGATTTTTTTGTTTGTTTATATGTTTGTAAATTTGTTTTCCACTTAAAGGATTTTCTTTTTTAAGGAAAGACAGTAGAAAAGGACAATGTGAATTTCTCACGCAAGTTCTTTAATAGTATGATCCAAGTGAAATATAAACTCTTCATCAGAGGTACACATTCGTTCATACCAAATGTCCCTTGAAGAATAAATTGGTTGTAAGGCAGAAGGATTCAAAGAACCCAAAAGTAATGTCAACAAGCATCCAACTATACTGAATATATGGCTATAAGTTCTAGATAAATTCTTGAAACTTGCACCACTGAGGCATTTGACAAATCAGCCCTCTCTTACAAGGAAGCTTACTGAAAATCCATGTGGTAAAAACTGTAAGTTTATCTTCTGTCTCCAACATGTTCTACTGATATGTACTGTAAATTTCTAAGAAAAATAAGTAGCAATGCATTCCTCTGAGTAACATAATAGTCAGTGACAGCACAGCTTCTACATTGCATAATTTTAAGTTATACATAAAACAGCAAATTTAAACTTCAAGAAATTACAATTTAAATTTTCTCATTGCATAAGTAAAGATTATTTGTCAAAACATTATGTGTGTGCTTAAAGCAGTCTGTAATTATGCCTGATATGCAGGAAATAGTGGAATGTTTTACATGAAAAAATGGAATCTACAGTAAAATTGTTAAAACTGTGCATTATTATATTATGTACATCTATTACATTTCACATACAAAGTAAAATGCTACAAATAACTAATTCCTTTGACAAATATTATGCTTCTTCAATTCCACTGAATAGAAGCTCTGTTAGATTTTTAGTTGTATATGTCACCTTTGGCGTTTTAAACAGATATCGGTCTCTGGTTTTCTGGTGTAAGACCTGAGCAATTCAATGACTACATCCTCCTCTAACATTGAATCTAAGACTTTACCTTCCAGTTCTGTGGTGTGATGTGTAGTTTTGGCAACCTTAAATGGTATTACTTTATTCCTATGTTTATAAACTAATGTTTACTGAACCACCAGGACTTGTGGTGTCATAGACTTCAAACACATCTTTTTAATCCTTTTAATTACTTGCAATAATTTCATGTGGTTGTGAGTGTTCTCTTCCCATTCATCCTGGGTGCCAAAATAACCAGTCTCCTCACATTATGAAATATAAACAGTATACTCTGATCTGATCCAAACAGGCTAAGAAGTCAAGAGACAGGGAACTTACAGAGCAGAGGACGAAAGTGAAAAGAAATTACATATCTACCTTTCCCACCAGTCCTGAAGGGGATGGTAGGTTAGGTATAATTTTCCTGCAAGTTTCAACAGAGGAAAGGCTTCAATTTTGTTGCTGTTAAAGATTTGACGTTTAATTTGATTGATTATTTACAAAAGGAAAGACAGGTGAGCTTAAACTGGAAAAAAAAGTCTACAATTGCTTACTTAGCACAATAATATTAGAACTTCATTTGTAATTCTCAGACTTGTAAGGTCAGTAATCTAACCATTTCACCATTCCCTGCATCCCTTGTCTCTTCTAGTATCACTATTTTTCCAGGTTTTTCACCACGAGGCCCGGTATTTCTTTGGTGTTTTGTTGTTCTGATATATTACCTACAGTTTCTAAGCTGAATCTTCCTTTCTTGTCAGCCCATTATTTTACAATCCTCCTGAAGTATTTTCTTGTCCTCAGTAGTTCTCCAAACATAGTATCATTCACAAATTGAATAATCTTGCTGTGTCCTCCCTCTTCCAGACCTTTAACAGAGCTATCGAACTCCTCTCCCTCATCTTGAGACTCATTGTTTCACCTAGCTCTGTTTATGGCCGTGTTTCCAGCCCATCTTCTCACCTTGCACGTGAGGATGGTGTGGCGCTGTCCACACGATCTGGGATCTCAGCTCCCTCTGCACTGTGTACAAGATACAGCTGCTTGCCTGCACATACTGTGAAGGGCCTGCCAGTGGGTCAGCAGAGGACAAGGGAGACAGTCAGCATGTCTGAGATTGTCTGTAACATGACTAACATGCGGAAAGCAGACTCCACAATCTGCAAGATTGTAAAGTAGTTATGTTTATTTGGCGCCAGGCGGCACGGGGGGTAGCCCCACCAAAGTTGTGCGTGCCGAGCAGCAAAGTGTCTCTTCAATTTATACAATCAAATATTATATATACATTAGATTTCCCAATACACCTATGCATATGCATCTATCCTCATTGCATATCAAGATCAGTTCCGAGAAATAATTTCCATATTATAATTAGTTCCAAGAAGTAATTTCCATAGTCTCCTCCCAGCTGCACTTGCGCATTGCCTCCTAGTGGTGGTCGTTGGGGGTCCCAAGATGAAGGCCCATCCTCTTCATCATGGTGTTTGCTGATTGACCTTTGTTTCTGCGCAAACTCAGTTCTCTTCTGGCTCCC
>Ga0065711_1041785_pt1 | contig 15878 bp, 7 predicted proteins | sample Hoacrofraction12_FD_59098 | JGI IMG/M metagenome (GOLD analysis project Ga0065711, IMG submission 59098) | Hoatzin crop microbial communities from Cojedes, Venezuela - Epithelial fraction 12 v2 (version 2) | ecosystem: Host-associated > Birds > Digestive system > Esophagus > Crop | place...
ATTTATAAGGTCCCCTCGCAGCCTTCTCTTCTTCAGGCTGAACAAGCCCAGTTCCCTCAACCTCTCCTCGTAGTGGAGATGCTCCAGTCCCCTCACCATCCTTGTAGCCCTTGTAGACTCGTAGAGCTGCTCATGAGAACTGAAATTATACGTAAAAGCAGCAACACAAACCATTTTTGTTCATCTTTGAAAGATTGCATTGTCAACAAATCCTGTGTTCTTTTCGAGTTGTTTAATTATGATTGCTTCAATAGGAGAAAAAGAGTGAAAAAATCTTTTTTTTTAACACTTAGCTTCAGGGAGACACAAACTGAATCAAGAATTAGAGAATATATATTACATAAACACCTATATGCAATAATATACTAGTATATGCTAATGTATTAGTATATGTTCTAAATGTGTATATATTTTAGAGTATAATATTTCCCACTGTCCAAGTAAAGTGATGATAGCTAGAAAATAATCAAGTGTGGTAAGCATGAGTTTATCTGTCTGAAAACAATGCAACAACTCATTAATTCCTATGTTCTATATAAGCTGCTTCAGTCATAATACTGAAGAAATGTGATCATTTCATTTGGTGTATGTACCCATCTTTTTGCTGGGATTTGAAGAGTTTTAGAGACATATTTGGTACAATAGGGAATGCTAGATTGCCATCTCTTCTTAGCTCAAATTTAGCCAAGTGCTTAATGGCAGGTAGTTGTGCATTTTTAAAGTGCTTTGATTTTTTGTCTGGGTCGTTTTTTTATGTAAAACTAAAAACTTCGCACACGTATAACTAATCAAATTATGAAGAGATCAATAGTAAGCTTGTTTGGGTTCAGTGGATGGTGGCAGGAAAGTGCCTTTGTACTTGTAAATGCATAGCGACTACTTTCTTATTCCTATCTCTTATTATTTCCCAAAATATATGATTATCAGGCTATTTTCCTCTCCTTTCTTTGTAAATTCTCTTTTTACTCCTTAGATTTTCACATGAGACCAGTCTGTTCTCTTCTCTTGCACTGAAGTTGAGCAATCACGTTCCCAACAGAACCATCTAGTTTTATCCAGGGATTTCTTCATTTTTCTTTCTTTCATAGATCATGTTTAAACATTTAGTATTCTTCAAGTTAGGACTAAATTTCCCACTTGTTTTGGTTTAGCCTGGATAAATGCCGGGTGCTCACCAAAGCAGCTCTATCACTCCCCTCCTCAGCTGGACAGGGGAGAGGAAATATGACAAATGGCTCAAGGGTTGAGACAAGGACAGGGAGAGATCACTCACTGATTACGGTCACAGACAAAACAGACTGAACTTGGGGAGAAAAGTGAGTTTAATTTATCACCAATCAAATCAGAGTAGGATAGTGATAAAAAAACCTAAATCGTAAAACGCCTTCCCCCCACCCCTCCCTTCTTCCCGGGCTTAGCTTCACTCCCGTTTCTCTTCCTCCTTCCCCCTCCCCAAGCAGCACAGGTGGATGAGGAATGGGCATTACGGTCAGTTCATCACACATTGTCTCTGCCACTCTTTGTCCCTCAGGGGGAGGAATCCTCACACTGTTCCCCTGCTCCAGCGTGAGGTCCCTCTCATGGGAGACCGTTCTCCACAAACTTCTCCAACGTGAGTCCTTCCCACAGGCTTCAGCTCTTCATGAACTGCCCTAGTGTGGGTCACTTCCATGGGGTGCAGTCCTTCAGGAACAGGCTGCTCCAGCGTGGGTCCCCACAAGGTCACAAGCCCTGCCAGCAAACCTGCTCCAGCATGGGCTCCTCTCTCCACGGGTCCGCAGGACCTGGCAGGAGCTTGCTGCAGCACAGGCTCCCCATGGGGTCACAGATTCCTTCAGGCATCCACCTGCTCTGGTGCGGGGTGTTCCACAGGCTGCAGGTGGATATCTGCTCCACTGTGGACCTCCATGGACTGCAGGGGGACAGCCTGCCTCACAGTGGTCTTCATCATGGGCTGCAGGGGAAAAATCTCTGCTCCGGTGCCTGGAGCACCTCCTCCCCCTCCTTCTTCACTGACCTTGGTGTCTGCAGAGTTGTTTCTCTCACATCGTCTCACTCCTCTCTCTCGGCTGCTGTTTTTCCCCTTCTTAAATATGTTATCACAGAGGCGCTACCACCATTGTTGATGGGCTTGGCCTTGGCCAGCAGCGGGTCCGTCTTCGAGCCGGCTGGCATTGGCTCTATTGGACATGGGGGAAGCTTCTCGCAGCTTCTCACAGGACCCACCCTTGTAGCCCGCCCGGTAGTAAAGCCTTGCCATGCAAACCCAGAGCACCACTCATGGAGATAAGTGCACTTCAATATATCATAATCTCTCACTAGTTGAATCTTTTCCTTTGGATACTGCTTTATCTCCATCTTACCCCCCCTCATTTTCCCTTCTATTGCACTGACGTTTATTGCATGCCATTCTCTACACATGGTCCTCTTTCCTCTCTGAAGAGAGAAATACTCTATTATACTAATAACAGAATCTTTCTTTAGAAAATCACCGACAGTATAAGGTTATTTTGCCATAGATGAAAGAAGAAAATAATTTCGCATATGCAAGATGCATGTTTCTGGTCTCTTAGTAGGGAGCAAAAGTAATTAAATCATTAAACGCAAAACATCTAAGTGTTTGTGGCTGTTCCAGCTACCTAATATGGAAAACCTGAGACTGTCTCTTAGTAAGATGGACTAAGGTATTGCAGCGAAGTGGGTGCATGGGAACTGTCCTAGAAGTAGTGATCTTAGTTGGCAGAACTGGCTATAGGTATGTTGTGGTGCTGAATTAGCACAGGAAAGAATGTTTCTTGTCTAATTGTTAAAAGGATCAGAAAAAGATATGAGTTAAATTACATCTGCAGTAAGGTACTGTATCTCAAACATTTTCCTAAGCATGTTAAGGAAAATAAAACAGCAAAGTATCTTTGAGAACTTGCAAATGTTTACAAATAGTGCTGTAGGAATATCTGAGTGGAAATGAATTTTTAATTTATATTTTGTTATTCTTCTTTTTCCTGAAGTGTTCTTCCCCAGTTGTCCATTCACATCAAGACTGACTCCATCCTGAAAGCACAGAAGCTAGAAAGGAGTGGTTCTGCTGTCTATTATAAAAGCTGTCTATTATAAAAGCTGTATTTAAAAAGTTTTTAGTATCTGAACATCTTAAAGATAGTTTTGCTAGTCCAGATATTATAAACAAAACCTGAAAAATCTCAAAGTATCTTATTGTGATCGCATGTGTGTTGCAGATCTTGTCTTACTTGCCTGAAGGCCCTTGAGAACCTTGCTGCTGACTTGAATGACCCAAGACTTGGAATCCTCTTTCTACAAATAGTGCAAATCCAGTATCTCTTCAGGGGCTTGATTGATCTTGGCTTACATGATGTCACTGAACTGCTCCCAAACATCTAAGATACTTTCCCAGGGTGCCATGACCTCTTGGAGCCATATCTGGGATTGTCCTGAGCCACGTGATCTGTCCAAAATTGATGGTAACCTAGCAGGGAGGCCAGAACTTAATTATGTGGTCTGCTTTAATTTGGGGTGAGTATCTGGGAGATGTAAGGTACTAAAAGTCATATTCCACAAATATCTTCGCTGGTGCTCCCCAAGTGTGAATGCAAATTGTATGTTTGGGTAGCTGAAATGTCCAAGGTCCTGGGGAACAGAAGGAAGCCCTCTGGAAAGCGATGGATTCCTCTGTAGTGAATGTGAATAAATCCATGGCACAAATTTTATTTTAAAAACAATAATAACAAAGCATGGCTGATGAAAATTGCACAAAAATGTTGCCCTACTACTGTTTCCTAGAGAGTCCTACAATGCCATCTTCTGGGGGCAGGAAGGGAAGAGAACTTAAAAAGAAATGAGCAATGAGGAGCCTAAGAAGAGCATACTCTGTTTTCAAAGGCTGAAAAAGCCCCTGATTGACTACTCAAACCAGTTTGCAGAATTCAGGAAACAAGATGACTGCTGAACGCCGTTTTGCATCTTCTCAGCTTCTGAATAACCTGTACACTTGCATTTCTGATGATTGAGTACTCTTCTCTGTTTAAGATTTTTGATCTTATTGTGTGGTATACAGACAAGTAACCAAGAGGGTCTGCTTGCATCTTCAGACCCTTACTAATAAAATATTGTCATAGTTATGATAGAAGCTGGCCAAAGTAACTTTGGAAAAATTCTTAATTTTTGGTTAAAAGCCTATTTGAGTTACAAACTTGAGAGGTTTCACTTCTGCTTTATAAAAAAAAAAAATAATAATAATTTTATGGAAACAAATCTTTAGTAAAAACATCAATTGGTGGAGGAATATTCATTGAAATCCCCCACAAAGTAAATTAAGTGGAAACTGTTATGTAGAAAATCTCTTTTGGTAAAATCATTTTTTACCTAATGTTTCTAATTGCAATGAATCTGGAATCTGATAGTCAAGTTCTTACTTAAAAACAGCAAATACTTAGTTTTTCTTTCATATTTCTTCATTCTGTGGTATTGACTGAAGTTGCCCTTTTCATGTTACTATTTTCGCGTTAATACTTTCCACTTTATGACAAACTACATTTTCCATATTAGAACTTTCTATAGTTAGAGTCAAGGCTTCAGAGAAAGAAGCTGTATTTAACAAAAAACCCCCAACCAAACCTATTGTACTGGTGTGTCAAAATAAACCTTTGCAGTTTAGCATACTTCCTCCAAGTGATGGACTTTTCACCCTGTTATGAGATCATTACACATGGTCCATATTCCATAATTTATATTTCATCGAGTTTTCAGATTTCAGATCTACTTGCTTATCCATGAAAATCAATATAAGTTCTGTATCCATGTATTAAGTTGTGATGGAAAGGACATGAGTCATCACTGGCTATCTTTACTTGTTCAATACAATACAACATCAACTTAATAGCCTCTGAATATCTTGTCACATTTAGCTATACACCACTATTGTGGCAACCACTTCTCCTTTAATAGCGAGTTGTATGCTCTGCCTCTTCCAATGCTATTAATCGGTTGCAGTCGTTAATGTTTATATAGTTCTTCAAATATGCAGTAGGTGTGCTTTCAAGTGTATCACTACAGATGCAAGGTGCAAAACAAAAGTGGCAAAGGAATACAAATGTTGATTTACTTCAAGGCTTTATTTGTATTTGTAACCAAAAGACGACTGTATATATGCTTCTCCAAATGTCACCCTGATATCATCTTCAAATGAAACTCCAGTTTTGCAATCTGTAAGCGGAACTGTCAAGGTATGTCAGCTGTGGATGCTGAGAACTGTTTATTAAACAGCAAATAAGCTGCTAAAAAGTCTCCAGATAGATACACTTTCACATACATTTTTTATGAACTTTGGATTATTTGAGGCACAGGAATTGGATCAAAACTGTCTTAAGTCTTGTGCAAAGGACTACATTGAAGGCCAGACACAAGGTGTCATGAAGCCAGTGGAAATGCTGTTGTTCATTTCAGTGGGCTCAGATCCATTCTGCAGCTTTTCAACCTCATCTGCACTTACTGGCAGAACACTGATACTTGCGTCCAGGGCAGATGAAATCTGATCTAATGGGGGAGAAGAACTATGCTATGACAACCTCACATAGGACCACACATTGCACCAATTGGCATTACTGGATAACTCCTCAGCTGCTACCTGTCTTGCCCTTTTGCAATTTGCAAGCATCCGTCCCCATAACTGTTGGAAATTATACCATGTGGATGGCATCCTTGAAAATTATACCATAATGAGTATTCTGCTTTTTAAAACATACTTCCTGAATAGTATTATGTGAACAGTAATTAATTCTGGTAGGCTCAGAACAGGATTATGAAACTACTGTCTAGTCTATCTAATCAATTTATTGCATCAAAGCACCAAATAAAGAAAAAGAAACAAGGAAAAAATATTCTGTCCACAAACTAAGTTTTCTTGTGCTGTGAATAAAAATATCAGCTCCCTAAGGAGGAAGAGAATTATGCTGCAAGTCTGCTGTAGCATTCATGGTACCAGAGCTAATATAATAATCATTACTCACGTCATCTTTGTGAAATAGAGGAAGAGAACAAAGGTGAACTAAATGGTCATAAAAAGAACTGGAGTTAGGGAAGGTAATTTTCTGGAACACAAACTTCTCTGCATGCTGTGGATTCAATTTTGACAATTTGAAATAGACTTGGTCAGATAGCAGAATTTTCCCTCTGGAGGAATATTCTACTTTTTCTACCTGGAAGTCCTAAAATGAAACATGAATGAGAAGAGTCAAGCCCAATAATTACAATAGCAATGTTGTAAATGTATAAATACAGAGGTTTATTTTCATTTCAGATCTGAACAATAATACCTTACTTCTAGTTCATAAAGAAAGCAAAGTATTTAGCCTGAAATTGAACACTGCAGTGGAGTCACATACTAAGAAAAACAAAAGAAATGAACTTTTTCTCCCAGGAGTGAGTGATGATTTCTGAGCTCCTACTCTTGCCAGTGGCCAAATTCAGGGGACAACATTATGACTAAGACTAAAAACAAAGACAACAGTTGCAGGAGGGTGGGAAGGGACAGTTCCTATACAAAAATAAAATTGCCTTGGGATTTATAACTAGTGTATGTAACCCTTTTCTTGAAAACTTTTAAGTTTCTAAGGGATCAGAGTCTGGAATTTGGGAGTTGAAATGAGGATTAGGAACGTGCTCTCTTCAGCCTGGCTTTGTCCCTCTCAGGAATCTGTGCTCCAGCACTTTAAAACCATCCCAGGCTGCAGGGCAGAGCGCCCTGCTGATGCTAGGTCAGACTATCCTTCACATTTCCCTTCAAAGTACACCCTGGAACCGCAGCATGCTGCTGAAGTCCTGAAGGTCTGTTACAAATCTGTGTTCTGCTCAGCACAGAAACTTGACTTTCTCTTCTCTTTCTTGTTTTAAATTTGCCTAGAGATAATGTCCAAAGTGTAAATTTCATTTCAGGCCACCATAATTACTGAAAACCTGACCCTAATTAGTTCTTTCATTATCCCCTTCTGTTACCCTTGATCCTCCTCGCTTATCTGTGCACATTTACTTTACTGAAGTTCACTCACACAGTATCAGCTTACAAAGTTGAGTGTTATTATTTACATTTAAGGTTGGAATCCAGGAGCAGTTGTCAAGATGGCTGTGCAATATTTTAGCAAATATCTGTGTGCCTATTTCAAAGTCTGAACATCTTATACCAACTATATGGGATCAAATAATCTGAAATGTGTAACCAGCCAGCTGGATACCCAGTTCCCCAGGGTATAATAACAGCATGTTAACATTCAGAAGAACAGATGCAGCTGCACCCCAGCTTCAGCTCTCAGTCTTTTTCTATCTGTAGTTAAGTGAAAAGTTGATGAGAAAGGGTAGTTTTGTCACCAAGGCCAAGCTTTGACAGGGGCTTCATTTCTAGCTTTTCCAACATCCTGAAATGTATCTAGTAGTTCTTCAGATCCCAGTAGTAAAGTAAGGATAACGGTACTTATCTTACATCAGTTACCTATGTTTTCTGTTTAAAGTAGTCTGCTGTTTGGGACAGGTGTGATTTCCTTCTAGATCGTACTAGCAAAGGTGGTGACAATAATGATCAGAGGTTCTGGGCAACTGAGCAGCACAAAAAGTAATGCTGAGCACAGATCATTCCAGCAAAGAGCTGATGATCATCTGCTTGCACAGAGACTCTGAGGATCTTTTTTATCGCTAGTTATTTGTGTCTATTTTCTTTGTTAGTGTGTTGTGCTTTACTGTCGAAGTTGAAGCAGAACTTTAGAGCAGAATACTCTCTTTTGAAAAATTTCATCTGCAAATTAATCAGCTTTCTTTCTTCAGAAAGTGAAAAATGGCTATTTTCTTCTGCCACTTGGGTTGGCTTGTAATTAGTCTTCTGACCTGTCTGTCACTGGGACATCATCAGGCACTTGGAAATCTTGGCAACCTCTTCAGCTTAGAGATAAGGGAGTAAAAACAGTTCTGTTTTTCTATTTTTTGAAGTGTTGAAAAATCTCAATAATTACTATATTTGTAAGTTAGCTACTCAATGTTCACATATCTGCAGTCGCTTCCCAACCTCAGCTCTTACTGTAATGCTAACCAGTGAAATGAATTTTATTTCATTTTCTTGGAGAATTGTATACTGCATTTATAGACCTTGTGCAGCATGTCATTTGCACAAATAAATTCAGCCTAAAAGGCACGAAGTGTTCAGAAGGATTAGAAATGGTAACAGCATAAAGTATGTTCTGTACTAAAAGTGGTGCTATGTTAAACGCTCTAGAAAAAAACCTGATGAACTTGCACAGACTGCTGTCAAACTACATAACGTGTTACTAAGAAATTATCAGAAAAGTGACTGGGGAAAAAGACTTCTGGTTTTGCTTCATCTAAGTGTTCCTGTTGCAAATCTAAAAGAAGCAAGTGTGCAAGGTGTGTAGTTTCTTTTTTTTTTTTTTTTATCTTTATACCAAACCAAAAGTAGGATGGTTTGCATCTGGGTGTCAAAGTTCTTACTTTCTCATGTGCTGCTTCTAGAATTTTGAAGGGGTTTTTTTTATTATTTTTGACACACAGTTACAGCTGTGGAAATCCACTGCCATAATGTGTTTTGCTTTATATCTGTAATTTCCTCATCTCTCTCACCTTCTATAGAATTGCACAGGTTGAAGTCCTCATCAGGGATAAGGCTAGTACCAGCCGAAGCAGGGGTTTAATTAAGCCATCAGAGATCTCATTGCTACTGGAAAATGCATGAGCTGGAAAAAAATGTAGCTTGTCTTTCAGATTTAAGGATGCTCTGACAGAACTGGTAGTAATAAAATCCAAACAAAACAAAATTTTGGTTGTGAACTGAGCAAATTTGATCTGAAAGTTACTCTGTCATAGCATACACAGAAGCTTGAAATCAGTGTGGTGGGACATGGACATACAGCCTGTCTGAGGGAAGCTATTTGATATAGCCAAGTCTTGCCTACTCTTCCTTATGTACTATTTCAAAGAAAACTCTAAAAGATTCTAAATGAAAAATGAACAGAAAATGCCTGCCTGCCAATGGCCTGAAGTTGCATCGGGGGACGTTTAGATTGGGTATTAGCAAAAATTTCTTTACTCAAAGAGTGGTCAAGCATTAGAACAGGCTGCCCAGGGAAGTGGTGGAGTCACCATCCCTGGAGGTGTTCAAAAAATGTGTAGCTATGGCACTTTAGGACATGGTATAACAGGCACAGTGTTGTTGGGTTGACTGTTGGACTTGACGATCTTAGAGGTCTTTTCCAATCTTTACTATTCTAGTATTCTATGATTCTAATGAAAATAAATTTAAGTGAATCTGCCTGATCATAATACTACTTCAGTAATGTATTTGTATACCTTTTTGTCTGCCAATTTGCTAAGGGACTTGTAATGACCACTGCAGATGGTATTGTGTTTCCATGGACAACTTGATGATTCCATCATAATTTTTTGACAGAAGGTAGCCTGAAGGTTGTCTAGCCAACCGCACAGCCCACACACTGCGAGCTAAGTCCATCAAATGGATCCCTTTGCTGTCTGGGATTTTTAATTTCACAGAGAAATGTGAAAAAAAATGCAGCTATACCTGGTATCCTGGGGTGCATGAAGAAGAGTGTGGCAAGCAGGTTGAGGGAGGTTCTCTTCCCCCTCTATGCTGCCCTAGTGAGGCCCCCTCTGGAGTACTGCATCCAGTTCTGGGCTCCCCAGTTCAAGAAAGATGAGGAACTACTGAAGAGAGTCCAGCGAAGGGCTACAAAGATGATTAGAGGACTACAGCATCTCTCCTACAAGGAAAGGCTGAGGGAGCTGGGCTTGTTTAGCCTGAAGAAGAGAAGGCTGAGAGGGGAATCTTATAAATGCTTATAAGTATCTTAAGGGCAGGTGTCAAGAGGATGGGGCCAAACTCTTTTTGGTGGTACCCATTGACAGGACAAGGGGCAACAGACAGAAACTGAAGCATAGGAAGTTCCATCTGAACATGAGGAAGACTTTCTTCCCTCTGAGGGTGACGGAGCAATGGAACAGGCTGCCCAGGGAGGTTGTGGATTCTCCTTCTCTAGAGATACTTGAAATCTGCCTGGATGTGGTCCTGTGCAACCTGCTGTAGGTGACCCTGTTTTAGCAGGGGTTTTGGACTAGATGATCCAGAGACGTCTCTTCCAACCCCACCATTCTGGGATTCTGTGATTACTGCATTAGATAGTCAAAGGATCACTATGGTAAGATTAGGTTTTGGCCTGAACGCAGCTCATTCTGGCTTACAGCAGGCCATCCAGCTAAGTAGGAGATGCTATACTGCATAAGTGTCTGTCGGTGTCTATTTTACTAGGTAGGTTCTAGATAATTCTTTTATGTAACAATACAGTTTCAGTAAGTCTGAGGCTATCAGGTTCTAGAGGCCTTCATTACAGGTGGAGGCTCTACTAACTATACAGAGTTTTTACTTTATTTTTGAAGCACAAAATTGATAAAATAAATTTCCCATTTAATTCAAAGGAGCAGTTCTATAGGGATGAGGTTAAAACAGTCTAAGGCATCTTAGGGTATTTAAAAACTGACCTTGATTAGAGCATAAAAGAACACTTTTATTGGCTCACTGCAGAATTTACAGTTACCGTTAAGAACATTACCTTACAGTACATTTCAAAGAATTCTATTGTCTGTACCATAGTACCTTAGGTGGTAAAAAGTCTGCTTGATGTATGTACATTACTTTATTGACTTGCACTTTACTCCATTGTAGATTTATTCCTTGAAGTGACACTGAAAGTAATAAATATCAGTCTTCCAATTAAAAACATTTTTATTGGCACAGTGGAGAGAGAAAGAAAAAGCAGTGTATAAAATCTTGGCACAAGCAGTCTACAGTTCTTAAATGAGGCCAAATTAGTGAGTAAAAACAACTAGAATGGAGCTTTAGCATGCTTTTCATTTTCCAACAGTTTAAAAAAAAAGAAAGACTGAGGGTCTGGTTGTGAATTTTTCACAGAAGTGCAAGCAGTGGTGTGTTTTATTGCATTATGGAAAACATAGGGTTACTCCTGGTTCCAGAAACAACCCACTGCACCATTTGCCGCAGTTAATCTGCGAATCACTGGTATTCTGACAGAGTCTTGGTCAAAACAGATTTCTCAATCAATGACAGCAGCCAGGACTGGAATACGTACTTAGCTTTGAAGACTCCCTTGGACAATGCACTCTAATATTCTTATCTTATTAATAAAGCTGCAGTTCCTGAACAGGTGTATGTAATATTTCAATTGAACAAGACAATACACTATATATATACTTGATATTATTACACTTTGACTACATGTCCATCCACTAACTATACATTGGCTGTATATATATTGACCAAATAGCAATCACACAACACTCATGATACAGACGCATATACCTAGATTAACCCTTATGTGGATCACAGACTCCTGTACAATATTCCTCTAGGCTAACCACTGCAATGCCACTTTGATCTTTCTTGATGAGATAGGAAATAAAGGCCAGCTACTGTGTATAGAAGGAATAGGAAGATTGACAGGTTTTGGGGAACTAGAATTTCCAGTTAAAGTTAATATGAGTTAACATTACAGTTTTTAATTTCTTGCCATTAGTCATTTAATATAATGAACCTCAAATACATTTTTTCCTGAGGATATCTATATTAATAATACCTATATTATCAAATCCGTCAAATGTCTTGAATTTTCTGTTTTAAACTTGATTGCTGTCTCCATACCTTACACACTGCCCTTATTTAATTTCTACCCTCCTTCACTGTGTTAGAAGTCTACTGTGCAAGCCATCTGAAGTCAGTAGAAATTAGTCAGTAGGAATTAGTGAAGAGAGTTCCATGTTAAATGGATATCCCACATACTGACTTCGCTATACTTTCATCCACTCTGATATTTTTTTTCTCTTATGTCTTTCTCCTGCTGCTCTGCCACCACCTTACACTTGACTACTGGTAGTGTGGTGTGATTCTGCTTTTTCCCTATCTCTTCTAGCTCTGTTATCATCCCCAAATCCTTCCCTTTATTCCAATTGTTCCAGTGATTTCCTATTAAGCATTTCTAGATTAACACGACATGAACTGGTCAATGAAAGGTTCCAAATGGACAAATGGCTATCTCCAAGCCAATACATCCTGGCTGAAGTGGATGGATAGATAGATAGATAGATAGATAGATAGATAGATAGATAGATAGATAGATAGATAGATAGATATCTTCTATATAACAATTGTGGTTCAACATTCCTGGTGTACAACTCTCTCCACTTCTGTTCTGCTGGTCATTCATCTTTCAGTAGCCAGGCACGGACTCTGGAGGGATGGTCAAGGAGGAAGTGTAGATCTTCCATGTGTAACAATCCTCTGTTGGAATCAAATACAAATGGTTCTTAAGTTTAGAGGGATAATTAAAATAAATCCTTAAGGACATCAAACCAGATGAATTTAGTAACAGCACATAAATCTCTCATCCCTTTTGATATTTACTAACAAAGGGAGTAATTTATGCAGTTCTTTGTTATCCTGGCTTTAAGGCTGCAGGAGTTTTGTTAATTGAGACTCCTGTGACCACCCAAAAGGGTGCCATTTTGAGTCGTCTAAAATACGGGTACTTGCAGCAATGTTTCATTATGGTCTTTGTGAAAGTTTGGCTACATAAATTGGTCAGTACTGCATGTCAATTTTTATTTCTACATGGCTAATTAGACCATGCCAAATTTCCTGCCTTATCTTGGTATTTTCTGTCTTTCAAATCAGCTTGTTTTAAAGCTAATTTATGTATCTCTACTAGTATAAAATTTATACTATGCACACACTGTTGAACAGCCTTAACTGAATCCAAGAATCAGGATTAAATAAACAGTAGAAATTCCTCCTACCCATTTCAGCAATCAACTAATCATATTTATTTTATTGCCCGATCAATTATTTTAATATTTTTTAATATTTTTAAAATGTCCTTCAAAACTGCAAAGAACTAACAGTATTGAACTGGGAGCACCACTGTAGATCACTCAATGTGGTCTGGTGATAATCTCATGTTATGCTTCCCACAGCCTTGTAAATTGACCTGATGTGCTCATTTGCATTATGTATTTGCAGTGATACAGTTAACACTTCTATTCTTTTTTACTGAAAGTAGTGATCACAATTGACTACTGCTTTTTCTATTCATGGATGATGCTCATTTAGGAGCTTATTGAAATAGAAGACCACTATCTTATTGGTTAATTTATTAGATTTTAACTGTGAATCAGCTTAAATAGTGAAAATAACAAAAATTTTATCTCATGAATCAGATATCTCATGTCAGTTTTCCATGGGAACATTGAACTGTGCTGTTGAGCTACTTCTGATTAAAATCACTCAGATTTGAGATTTTGAGTTTTTTTGTGATTGAGATAGCAAAACCAGACATCCTGCCATTTAGGAGAATTCCTCCTGTATTGAATCTTATATAAACTTCCTGTCTAGTCTAAATCAGTCACGATGCACCAATCAGTGCTAGTGGGAGAGTAAGGTGTATTATGGTTGATGCAACGTAGCATCCTAGCAGTAGCTCTCTATTAGAGGATCCTGGGTCATGGGACAATGAATAGGTTATGCAGGTGAATTGCTTTACCCATGAAGTCATCTAGTAGCTCAGAAGACCTGGGAGGCGGGAGCTGTTTGTTTGTTTTCTTGGGTTTTTTTTGTAAAATTGTTTGTAGTACTTATTATAGCTGTGCATAAATAACTTTTTCAGAGTCCAAACAGATGGGAATACATTGATCAGGGACATTTTTCCTGTTGACATCTCTGAGCACATCTGTATTTCCATCATTGTTCATGGACTTTCCTTCCACTCATATGTCATTAGTTGTGGTCTATCCAAACATAAGTTCATAAGTCTGATGGACATGTAATGCTGACTTCTATATATAGCTGTGTGAATAGGACATGCTTTTGCTGGAGAGTCATAGCCACAGTCAGCAGTTAACATATCTGCAATGAAGAAGGTAGGAATTTATGCTTATTGAATTGGAATTAAGCTTTGCAGGTGCCAAATCATAGAAGTTCACTGAAACTTCATGGCCAGCAGCCACAGAAACTGAGTATCTTCTGAATAGGATGTTAAATTAGCAGGCCTGCCAAAGCAGGCTTGCTGATACAACATTGTCACTTTTTAGTCTGTCAGAACTGTTTTGTGCATGTTTTTGACAAAAAACATGAATTTCACATGACAGATCTCTTGTTTGGAGAAATGCAGGGTGATTGAGCTGTTAATCCAGTTTTTTATTATTCCTTTAGAAGGATTCAAAGAGTATTTTTTTTAATACAGCTCAACGTTGTGTGGCAAAGGTTGAGGCACCTGTGCAGCAGTGAATGAAGGCTATCTAAATATGAATGACTAATTATCAGGGAACGGGAAAACACTAGTTTTCTTTCATAACTGAGATGGCTTCATCCTATTCAGAATAATCTGTTGGGAAAATAATTAGCATAAAGAAGATGGAGCTTTGATAAGTAACTTTGATGTTCGTAATTATAGTAATTTTTGTATAATTTCTTTCATTTATGCTCATGTTTTATTTCAGTTTTCTCTTTCAGTTATAAAAGCTGATATTAAGTTTTGGATTAAACCTATCTCGCTGTAGACAGCCTCCTAAGGGAAAACTGTTATCTTTGTATGGTAACAGTGGACTTCACACAAAATTGCTGTTAGGATTTTACAGAATCATAGAATCACAGAATGTTAGGGGTTGGAAGGGAACTCTGCAGATCATCTGGTCCCAACCCCCTGCTAAAGCAAGTTCATCTACAGCAGGTTGCACAGGACCGCGTCCAGCCAGGTTTTGAATACCTCTAGGGAAGAGGAATCCACAGCCTCTCTGGGCAGTCTGTTCCAGTGCTCTGTCAACCTCAAAGTCAAGAAGTTCTTCCTCATGTTCAGATGGAACTTCCTATGCTTCAGTTTCTATCTGTTGCCCCTTGTTCTGTCACTGCGTACTACCGAAAAGAGTTAGGCCCCGTCCTCTTGACACCTGCCCTTAGGATATTTATAAGCATTTATAACATCCCCTCTCAGCCTTCTCTTCCTCAGCCTAAACAAGCCCAGCTCCCTCAGCCTTTCCTCATAAGAGAGATACTCCAGCCCCATAAACATCTTTGTAGCCCTTCGCTGGACTCTCTTCAGTAGTTCCTCATCTTTCTTGAACTGGGGAGCCCAGAACTGGACAGAGTACTCCAGAGGGGTCCTCACTAGGGCAGCGTAGAAGGGAAGGAGAACCTCCCACGACCTGCTGGGCACACTCCTCTTAATGCATCCCACGATCCCATTGGTCTTCTTGACAATCAGGGCACATTGCTGGCTCATAGTTAACCAGGACTCCCAGGTCCCTCTCCACAGAGCTGCTTTCCATCAGGTAAGCCCCTAACCTGTACTGGTGCATGGAGTTATTCCTCCCCAGGTGCAGGACCCTACACTTGCCCTTGTGGAACTTCATTAGGTTCCTCTCTGCCCAACTCTCCAGCCTGTCCAGGTCTTGCTGAATGGCAGCACAGCTGTCCAGTGTATCAGCCACTTCTCCCAGTTTTGTGTCATCAGCAAACTTGCTGAAGGTACGCTCTAACTCTTCACGCAAGTCATTGCTGAAGAAGTTGAACAAGACTGGGCCGAGTACTGACCCCTGGGGAACACCACTAGCTATAGGCCTCCTACTAGACTCAGCGCCGCTGATGACAACACTCTGAACTCTGCCATTCAGCCAGTTCTCAGTCCACCTCACTGTCCATGCATCTAGCCCACACTTCCTGAGCTTGCCTGTGAGGATGTTATGGGACACAGTGTCAAAAGCCTGGCTGAAGTCAAGGTAGACAACATCCA
>Ga0065711_1041786_pt1 | contig 15878 bp, 7 predicted proteins | sample Hoacrofraction12_FD_59098 | JGI IMG/M metagenome (GOLD analysis project Ga0065711, IMG submission 59098) | Hoatzin crop microbial communities from Cojedes, Venezuela - Epithelial fraction 12 v2 (version 2) | ecosystem: Host-associated > Birds > Digestive system > Esophagus > Crop | place...
TGAATCCATGCTGACTACTCCTGATAACCTTCTTTTCCTCCACTTGCTTCATGATGGCCTCCAGGATAAGCTGCTCCATCACCTTTCCCGGGATGGAGGTGAGGCTGACCAGCCTGTAGTTCCCTGCGTCCTCCTTCTTGCCCTTTTTGAAGATTGGAATGACATTGGCCTTTCTCCAGTCCTCGGGCACCTCTCCTGTCCTCCAGGACCTCTCAAAGAAGATGGAGAGTGGCTCAGCAATGACATCCGCCAGCTCCCTCAGCACTCGTGGGTGCATTAAACCCAAAAGGTCACCTGAGTGCTTCTCCTTTCCTCCAACACCATGCCAAAGCTTACAAAATCCTTAGCTGACAGTGCCACTCTTGCACTAACATGTCCAACTTGATTCTTAAAAAGTCGGTGTTGTCGTACCACTGTACTTGATTGACTGTCTTTCCACCAGATCTCTTAGTTGCCTATTATTATTGGGTTATCTTTTGGTGCCTGTATGTGGTGTGGGTAGCAAGTTGTTTGCAATGCAAAGGCTTCAGGGCAGCCTCTGTGAAAGAGGCCAGGGGCTGCCCAGTGCCGGACAACGACTGTTCCAGCCAGCTCCAATGGACCCACCCCAGGGCATTTTTTCCCTGCAGCAAAAATGGCAGTGCCTTGAGTAAACTATATTTAAGAAAGGATAAAACACTGCATAACAGAGAGGAATTAAGGAAAAATAGTGTGACAAACAGCCCTGTGAATGCCAAGGCCCGAGAAGAAGGAGGTGAGGTACTGAAGCAGAGATTCCCCTGAAACCCATGGAAGAGACCATGCTGTCGAGCCGGCATCCACACTGCAGCTTTTAGGTGGAAAGTCAGCACAGCTGCCTGTGTTTATTTTCAGTTTCTGCCTAAGTTCTGATGAAGTGAGGAATAATTAGTATCTGGCAGAATATGAAAGATTTGGAGCACTTTTCCGTGAGTTTGGAGTACTTTTCTGAATTTAGGAGACCCAAGTGGTTTTGAAGAGAGAGTGCAATCTGGCTTTTTCATGTTGCATGTGAGCACCTTATTTGTCTTTTTCGAGACAGAATCTTCTTTTTTTTTCTTACAGTGAGGAGGGAAAGCAAGAGGAAGTGTTTAAAGGTCCAATTTGCAAAAAGAAACAAACAAACTTAACAAGCCCCAGAGTTTGGAAAATATTCGCACACAGCTCTACTAGTCAGCCAGTAGCCACAGCAGCAACATATATAACAGTCAAGAAAAGACTAAAGCCAGCAAAATAACTCTATCATTATTCACGAACCACAGACATACTGAGAGAGGCAGAAACACAAAACCAGAATCTACTAGTTTTATCATCATTAGACAGACCTTGGTGGTGCTTGGCCTGACAAAGTGTTGCTTCTCAAACTTTTAACTTGCACATTGTACTTGACAATGTACTAGTTATTACTATGGAGGAAGACAGATTTTGCAAACAAACAAATAAAAAATTTGAACAATATTTGGAAGAGGCAGTTTGATGTAGAATGCATGTTGTCTGCCTAGATCGCAAGTCACTTCCAGTCAATTTCAGTGGAAATACTAGGGGGTGGGGGGGAAGCAGTTTAGAACTTAAATCCCACTAAGGTGTATAAACAAAACAAAGCAAGCGTAGGTATAAAGAATTTTATAAGTCAATGGAAATTAAAAGCAGAAGATCAACAGCATATGTTACGGGGGTGGAAAGAACATCCAAGAATTTGCGAGTAATATTGCACACACCACAACTGTGCTGGAAGGATAAATTCTCAGATCAGAAAATTAATTGTTAAATTTTCTCAGAAAATGGCAATAATTTTCTGATGGACTATCTTTAACAATAACCTGATAATAAAATGGCATGAAATACCCCAAAATTTCCATTGCCAAGTGAGAAAAGCTTTACCAGTAGCTATAAAATTAGGTAGCCTCTTCAATATAACTGGGTGTGTATTTAAGAATATGTATATGCAGACCAATCCAGAAGTGGATTACATCCAGAATTGTAGGATAATGTGTTATGCTTTAAAAACAGATTGGGTAGGAATAGCATTCAAAGATACATGCAGCTTGAGCATTTTCGAGTCTTCCACTTCTGAGAGGTGAAGACATGTTTAGTTATAAAAAGTAATGATTTTAAGAAAACTAGACAGATCATTTTTAAAGGTGTCTGAAAAAGTTTTTTTTTAATGTCTAGATCAATACTGCCCTTGATGCCAACTTTATTACTCTTTTTCACTTTATAAATTCTATTTATACTGAGTCCTTTGAGTCCTAAACTGCTTTTTCTGCATGTCTAGATGCTTGTTATAAAACCTTTCTCTCTCAGTACTTTGACAGCACATCAACCAAAAATCTCACTTGTGACAAACTTTAATGATTGAAGCACATATCTTGATTCCTCTCAGTATCTCAATACATTTCTGATTCAATACAGACTTTGCTGTTATTAGATCAGCTTGCCTTTTACTGTCTCTTTTCATCCATCATGCATAAAATACATGTCACTCCCACAATCATCATATTTGGAAGTCGGGGGGGGGGCAAGAATAGAAGTATTTAGTTTCTAGGCTACCTTTTCTATATGCTTTCTTGGAAAACAATTTGTTTCACATTGGTCAGTCTTCCACCAGAAAATCTTTATACTACTGTTATTGTTGCTTGAGAAAACTATGAGACAACAATTTGCTGATAAAATGACCCATCATTAGAGCTGTGCCTTATATTGAAACAACTAGTATAACAATTCTGTATTTACAAATGCACTTATACACCTATTGTGGTAGAGTTTACAGCTCATTTGGGTCAACATTCCTTTGACAGTACAATTGTATCAAACATGACCATTATCACAACCCCAACATAAAGAATGTCATATTCAGAATGTTTTCAGTGCAAATAATTACATTGTATGTTTGGCCCTTGTATTCTTGGATGGTTTTTTTTTACTATTTTAATATTATATTGAAGCTGAACTATACGTCGCCATGTTAGTTCTGTTCTGTACTGCCGTATAAGCATTGAACTAACATTGAAACCTTTTGGATCGACAGAATATTTCCACATGAATGTTTGATTTTTCAAGGAAGGAACAGATGCTGAAGGATGGTTGACAGTTTAAGCTTTTAATAGCTATTCTCGATGTCTATTTGATTTGAACAGTTGAGCTGGACAGAAGTCAGTCGTAGTGAGTCTGCCAGGAGAAACCCAGTAAACTATAAATATTTTTGTCAGAAACTGAACCTAAGAGAAAAGACAAAAAGTGAGGGACACATTATTCAGAGTTTTTCGCTTACAGACCAAGCAAAAACTGGACAGATGGATGGAAACTATGATTCACATCACCAAATTATATCAATAAATAAATGAACTTTGTACATTCATTCTCTGCAGATTAATTATTCAAAATAAATAAAAAGTGAGAAATATTATTTTTATGTTTAGAGACAAAGAATTTAATTAAATTAGTTAAAATTTAACTTTGTCTTGTTCTGTTTTGTTTCAAGCAACAGCTAAGAAAGAAATAGAGTCTTCATTCACAGTTTTAGATTTTGTTAAATACAGTGATACTTTCTTCATAATATGCCCTATTGGCAAATGCAGCCAGCTGCCTCCTGGGCTGCATTAGCAAGAACGTTGTCAGCAGCTCGAGGGAAATGATCCTTCCCTCTACTCAGTACTGGTGAAACATGTCTGGAGAGCTGCATCTAGCTCTGGGCTGCACAGTACAAGACAGACTTAGACATTCTGGGGTAAGTCCAATGGAGGGCCATTAAAATGATTAAAGGACTGGAGCATCTTCCATAGAGGAAGAAGCTGAGAGAGTTGGAACTGTTTTGTCTGGAGAAAAGAAGGCTCAGAGGGATCTTCTCAGTGTGTATAAATAATGCAGCAACCTGTCCTACCTGATTCATCTTCAAGCAGGGAAGGTGATCTCCTGGGGTCCCTCCCAAATTCAGCCATTCTGTGACTCTGTATAGACACCATCTTCCAAACACAGTTGTGAATTAAAATATATATTTGTGATTGTATTATAATGTGGACTTAAAACAAGTTTTTCTGTATATGGTGAGATGACAGTGGACATCAAAAAGTTTAGGTCTACCACAGAATTCTTTGGACATAATTACCTCCCAAAAGATATTAATTGTATATATATGTATACAGATATATGTAATTATACATGTGTATTAATCAGACAAGTAGAAAACAAAAAATTTAAAGTGTTCATCTATTTTTGTCTCCAGACCTGTTGTGTACAAAACTAATGGGCAGTCAGATATTGCTCATGTTGATAAGCTTCACATTCAAAAGAAAACAAATTGAATAACACACTTTGTATGGCAGAGCAGGTCACTAAAACACCACAGATGAATTTTATCTTTTGCTTGCAAAGTTCGAGATCAACACCATCATTTATTTGTCTGACATCCTAATAGAGCTTTTGTTGGTGGAATTCTTCAAGATAATGCATCATGTGCACTCTAAAACAGTAAGTCTGCAATACAGTTTTCTATGATAAACCTCTGAATCCTGCATAACAGTAGTGATCCATTAACACCAGTCAAATGCAGGGTTCTACACTGAAGAATACAATATGGTACTAGTGGCATAAGATTTCTTATTCTACAGTTTTTAAAGGAGATATTGTTTGCGTATTTGGAATTTGGCCTATATTTAATACTTTCTTCTGGAAAAATCCAATATTTAGGATTTTTGGCAAAACAAATGATCCAAATCTTACATGAAGACAAAAAGATATAGGGGAAATTTCTTGAAGGAAATAGCACTCAACTTCTCTGATTGTAGAACCCCAAATGCAGAAGAGCTCCAAACACCCTAAATATGGTAATTGTGTTGTTGAAAGTGAACTAAACTTGTTGTTTAGACTCTCTGCTTCTTTTATAAGCTAATAGCAGATTAATTCTGTCTTGTGCACATACATACCAAGTTTCCTTTATTTCTTTTATCTTCTTTTTTTCATTGTGCCCCACACTGGCCTGTTGAAACCTGCAAGCTGGGACCAGAAGCTGGTGCTGGTATAAAATTATGTACAGATTCTTCTTGAGGTTTGGACCCAGACTATGAAGGCTGAGTAGCTTATACTGGAAGACAATGACATTTTGTATGTTAAAAACCCACAGATTTATGTAAAATCAGTGTGTGGTTTATATCCACATCATCTCAGCAAATTAGCAATGACTCTTACATTTTCCTAGATAAAATAAAGGTTGCAAACATGAATACTCAGGAACAATATTGCTAATTCATATTTCAGGCATTTAGCTCGGATGAATTTCAAAACCAATATTCACACAATTTCTAGTCAGTAAAAGCCCATCAGCCAGATTTCTAATATAGTTAATACTGCTTGCCAGAGGTTTACCCTATTGTCTCTACTACTTAGTTGTTGTTACTATAATTCTGCTTTCTTTGAGGTCTGGTCACAAAGAGAGATGCATTTCAAAGCTAGCTTACACACTGGTATAGATAATTTGAAAAAAAACTTTTTGGTCCTTTCAGGGTGAAAGCTGCAACATAGTAAGTTGGGTTTGGTTTTTGATATTTATGACAAGAGCACTGTGGGATTTGTAATTTAATACTAATGTAACAAAGTGTGTTGATGTATATTTCCCAAAGAGACCTGAATAATATTAAAAAAGCTGTTCCAACATCTCAGGTATATTGTGTGCATCTTGCAGCATTCCACTGAAGATTTACAAACTGCCCATGAAAGAGATCTGGAATAACTGTATTTAGGCAACATGAAACTTCTGCGTTACACTGGAAAAATTAAGGATGGAATTATGCTGCATATTTAACTTACATTGCAGTATAATGCTTTTGTTGTTTTTTTAATGTTTTAACCCGTGGATCAAGTATGTGACATTTTAAACAGCTTTTAATAGTTCATACCCAAACTCTTAAGGCTATTGATTCATTTATAAAACATATGAAGCAGATAAGAAAGAGTTTAGAGCTTAGGTTCATAGGCTTTTTAGCATTAAAAAAGGCAAATATTTTATCCGTAGTGATATGACAGTCTACAACAGCATAATTTTTCCATTCTTCTTCAATGAACTAAAAGGTATTGATCTGCCTGGAAACAAACCACTGTCTTTCCAGCAGTTTCCTTCTGCCAGAATGGTCCAGCGTTCAAATTGCCATTTATTTATCTATCTATCTGTTTGTCAGGATCAGGCTGAAAATGCATATAAGAAAACATCCTCTTATGTATACTGTGGTTTATATCTACACCACTGAATGATCTGTAGAATATACTTCAGAGTTAATGTTGCCTCAACATGTAAGTTACAGGCTGTCAAGAGCAAGTTCACAGCCCAGCACATTGTAGAAGAGGATGGAAACATGGCTACTGTGAAGTTGTTCAGAATTTCCATCTACACCAGAAAAGTTTCAGGCTTAGGACGTGATAACAGTATTCCCCAAGGTAAAGTAATGGACAAATGCAAAAAGCAGATGAAGCTTACTCAGGAGGAAGCGTACTGAGAAACAGGCATGCTTCACCATTTTTACTGAGTCACTGCAACACCAAAAGCCCTGCGCCAGAGTACATAGCCAAACATCATCTAGACAGCAGCAGGCCAGGAAGAACAATCTATTATTAGTTCCCAAACACAGCACAGATGATAATTAAGCACTTCTGAAATCAGCTGACTATTCTAGACCACTGCAAAAGGACTTTCAATGAGGATCTCTAGGAAAAAAGTGTAGACAGGTATAAAAATAAGATTCTGACCTGCAGTAACAGTTTGTCATGAAGGTTATCTCAAACTGTCACAGAAAGTAGGACTCTGTTCTTTATATCCATTGCCCTGAATGCATTGGTCCCTGAGGTGAAACAGGAAGGCATTCATGCCAAATGATGAAGCAAAGCAAGCTTGTGCATAAAACATGAGCCAAACAATTAAGTGAGAGGACAACCTTTTTGCCAGGTTTTTCAAGTCATGTTGGCAAGGTCAAGATCTGCAGTATGTAAGTAACTGCTTTTATTTTACTTTGAGTTATTAACCTGTGGGTGGTTTTAAAATATATTGACTACCTTCTCAAATGTTGCATAGCAACATTTTTATATTAAAAAAAAGCAAAAGAGACTATTTGATCTGTAATATCAGCACTGTCATCTTTATCTTATTTTCGTCCCAATATAAATATAAGCTATAAAAAGAAGTAGTTTGGGGTTTTTTTTATATCTACTGATTCCATTCTAATGTGCTTATCTAAGCCTTTGGCCCAAAAGCTCTCATATCATCACAGAAAGCAGATAGATATATGATTTAAAGAATGTTGCTCAAGAAATAATTTCAGTAAGGTGTTGGGGAATAACAGAAGAGATTAATAATTTTATTTATTTTTATGTTATGAGATAATTTATTTTTTTTCTATAACAGGGAGATGCTGGTTGTCTGCTATTTCATATAAATGCCAACATTTTTGATAGCATCTATACATCCAGAAACACCTTTTTTTATACATAGAAGGTCAGATGTTTGTATTTATATACAGGATGTTGGAGAAAGACAGCTCATACTACTCCTACTAAACTATATGGAAATCAGTGTGATCAGCATGTCCCATATTCACACAGGAAGCTTAATGATCTTGAAGTGTGCTCCTTTACTAGATAAGAGAGGAAAGAAAGATCCGATTGCTGCTGTTGTTTTTATGGTTGTTTCAACGGATGGCCTGGAACTCATTTGTTAATGACCATGCAAATATTCAGCCCGTTTGTAAAGATTTAAATTATTTTTCCTCATGCATATTTATGTATGCATGTTTATTTTGGAACTCATTAAAGCAGTTCACAAAAGATTTTGTAACAAGCATCCTTCTTCCAGCATTGTCCTGGAAATATATTTGGAAAGGGCAAAATTCAGGAAGATACTTAGACATCTCTAACTTTAAACATATAAACAATAGCTTTTACTTCCCACCACACACCTGGACTAACATCCTCACAATCAGGCCTGGAGTTGGGTGCATTCCTGTATTCTTGCACAGTGAAGACTTCACAAAATTGAAGATTTACACTACAAAAAATAGCTAAAGCATTGTAGGTTAACTGTTAGCTAAGCACCCACACTGCTGCTCACACATCCACCGCCACCTCAGTAGGATGGGAGACAGAACAGGAAGAGCAAATGCAAGAAAAGTTGAGGGTTGAGATAAAGACAGTTTAATATGTGATGGAAAAAAAAAACAACCAAGTAATGCAAAGGCAGTCACTCACCGCCTCCCACAAGCAGACTGATATTCAGCCAGTCTCTGAATAAGGGCCACCTTGGAAGTCAAAATCCCTCACCCCTTCTTCCTCTACCCATTTTTATTGCTGAGCATGATATTATATGGTGTGGAATATCCTGTTGTCCAGTTTGTGTCAGCTGTCCTATGTCTGTCCCTACCAGCCTCTTGCCCGCCCCCAGTGGAAAGGGAGCACAGAGTGGGAAAAAGACACACGTTTGTGTGTCATCAACACTGTTTTAGTCACAGGTCCAAAGCACAGCATTGTATGGGCTGCTATGAACAAAGTTAACTCCATTCCAGTCAGACCCAGTACATATAGTACCAGTTTATATGTTACTTTTCTGGAAAAGTTTGTCTGCAAAAAACAGTCATGGAGTGCATTTCTCTGTAAGAATTTCTCATAAATGCATTAACAACCAACCTCTGTGGCAAAGTATTTTTTTAGCTACTTCCTCTTAAACCAAGATTTTCTGAAAATTCACTAACATGATCTTCTTACAGGAAAAATGCCACTTTCTTGATTTATTATGCTCAGAAATAGGATGAAGTGGATGGGTATTTTATTTTTTAATGTAAAACTTAGCCTATAGTGAAGTTAGGCAGTGGCTGAAAAAGGTATTGTCAACTGGTAAACATAAGAATGTAGAAGAAATTATGTTAACAAATACTCATGATATCTCAACTAAATATATAGTTCTTCCATGTCAGTTGTGTCTGGAAAGAATCATATATAAGACAGCACTGTCACTTTCAATGGCATGACAGAGTCTATATTCCTGCAAAGTCCAGCAGGTTAAGCATATACTGTTAGACGTCAGAGAGCTTTTCAGTTCATATGTGTGCATGTGAGGACGTGTACCTGGCAACCTCATGTTAGGGTGACATATAGAAGCTGATTGCCATGGACAGTTAGGGGACAAAAACTCCATGCTCCATCAGTAAGTGTAAACCCATGAAGAGAGGAATTTCTTACATATTCTCTTTTCCAAAAAACGATACAGGCTATCTCGTTATAAGCAAGCACAGGAAAAACCAAACTCATGCTGTATTGTACAAAGGAAAGCATACAGGCTTGTAGTAAGCCATTAGGACATAATTGTCTACTGTTTCTATTCACAGAAACTTTATAAAAAGTCAAACATCTCATACAAAAGCGACAAGGAATTCAACAAGGGCAGGACAGCAACAAAGTGTGGTGAAGAAAAAGGATAGTGACGCAGGAGAAAACTGGAAGAAAGGTGGAGGGGAAAGTTACACAGATGCCATCTGGTACTTTTTTAGCATAAGAAGCACTTCAGGGTGCTCTCAACAGTCCTAGTTCCTTCTGTGGCCACATTCACATTGCCTACACTTGGGAGGACTTAACAGTGAAAACATATTTGATGCACCCATGCAACATGTCTTCCAGTTTTGCTTCCTCCAAAAGAAGGATTTTTTGCCTGCACCAAATGTTTGCCGCGGCCAAAGCAGCGTATGGTAAATTGGAATGATCTGAGAGTCCACTTCAAGAGTGTACTAATTTGTACAAATGAAACACAAACATAGACACAACCCAGACTCTGTCTATCACTTTTGCAACACTGTCTTAGGTGGATAGTACTTAAATGTTGATCAGAAGACCAAAACAAGGGGAAAAAAGACCACTCAGCTATTCAGATTGAATAGTAAATGATACACATGTACATCATTATTTTAGATTTGCATGACTTAATCATCAATTAATCAGATCGATGGACACAAAAATGTTTTTTTTGCCACCATTCTGCTTCTAAATCTTTCATAAAAATTGGTGAAAAAAAAAGATTTGGGGTGGGGAGAGGTGAGTACTCTGAAAACTTCCCCTTCATCAATGCATTTTTTTAAAGATTTGTGTTAACTTTTAAAATCAATCTGCTTGAATATCTTTATCCATTATGCCAGTTCTGCAAGTATATATTTAAGGCCCATTTCTGGCAGATACAGATTTTCTGAATAGCAGTCTGTGTCTTTATAATAATACAATATAAAATGAAGAAAGAACTATAACATCCCTTCAGATTTAGAAAAGAAATATTAAAATTTCTTTCACTTTTTGATCATTTTTAAGTTATAATCTTTCACAGTCATTAAATGTAACATTAGAAAGGATAGTTTAATCAAAACACATAAAGAAAATTACAAAATGCAAAAAAGTAATCAAGATGAGAAGGATTTTGATATTTAGGCCTATATTTATGTATATGAATACAGAAGATTTTTCTGTTCATAGGTGAAAATACTCAAGAATATGTCTCACTTAAGAATATATAGTGTCTATCTCATTTTGATAAAAAAAGAAAAAAGAGGAAAAAATTGAGAAATTTTTCAGAAAAGCTGAAGAGAAAAAAAAGGCAAGAGAAATTATATAAATGAATTGTTGGGAGGACTAAGATACACATCAGAATTCACTCTGTAAGAAACAAGCTGCTTAAAAGCAGAGCAAGTAGATGCAAACTGAGGAATGAAAAGAGACACTAAATTAACATTGGATAATATCTCGAACAGTGAATAGTCCTATTGAAGACCACGGGACTAACTCAAAAATGTATGCAACATGATCACAAGGTAGTGATAAATTACACACAAAAGACAGCACTCAAAAATTTAGTGCATTTCAAAGGTCAGCTTTCAGCACTATTCTCTTCAAAACCCCTGCTAAATTACAGAACCATTTGCAGAGCAAGTCATGTGATTCCCAGCAGCCCTAAGAAGGAATGCACAGTAAGCTTAGATTTTCTTCACAAAATATCAAGGCACCAAGGATTCTCTTCTAAACCTGGGTATCTAGCATGGTGTCTCAGATAATCCAGAGTAACACAAGACTGCAGCTGAATCTCAAGTCCTTTTTCAAAACATTTTATGAAAATCAGAAGCTTTTAAGTTTAATGGTCTTATGAGTCTTTGAATAAATGATATGTAGTTCCTTAGTAGATTTATCAAGTCACATCTTAAAAAAAAAAAAGTGCAATCTTACCAGCAATTTTTGCAAAGATATCAACTGAAATCATCTTTCGCCATTTATGATGTAGAATTCAACTATCTTCTTCAATGATGAGGTATAATGGCATCTCAGTCACCTAGTGATCAAAATATTTTCTTCTGTTCTTTCCAAATAAGCACCTGATTTAGAGCAGACATTTATACAATTTTTTTTGAAAGGTAACTTTATTTCTTGTACTAGTACTTTTTTTTTTCACTTCTTTTTATATAATAATCTTTCAGTCTCTGTGTTGCTAAAATGCCAGACAGTTTTACATCATCAACAGATTTCATCATCACGTTCCTGCATTTAATACTGATGTGACAATACTGAAAAGATCCACATTGATTTCAACATATTTTGGCTCATTCTCCACAGATACAAAAATTATACAGTGAATGTGACACAGTATTTTGTACTAGTATTTTTTTCTCATGTCCACTGTTCATTTGCATTTACTTGGGCTTCTCTTGCTCAAGCAAGACATACAAAATCTTCTAAAAAATCATAATACAGTAAAGTACAGGTAGTTATGCCATGTTTAGTTAAATGATGCTTTGTTGTTACCAATTTAAATGATATTTTCAAATATTATTTTGTTACATTTCTTTGTAGACCATCATTGTAACACTTGCAAACTGATTCAGAAGGTTCAAGTAATATTTTGCATAATTATAAAAAGTGAATAAGAGTGATTAAATGCTTCATATTCATCTTTAAATATTCTGAAAGGTTCCTTTCTAGTAAATTAGTGTTAAAATATAAAATGAAGAAAAAGTGTTGATGGAAATGACTAGGCTCTCTTAAATTCCTTATAAATTCAAAAAGAGGAAAGCAATACTTCTAATTAATATTCAGCTACTATTTAAGCAGAAAGCTGAATTATGGTACAGCTAGCCTCAAAGAAGCAGCCTAGTTTACTCTTACTATTGCAACTCTTTCAAATAAACCAAATTAAGTGGAGCAGCCTTTGTTGCTAACTTAGACAACTTCTTGTTCCAAGCTGTTTAAATACAGATATGCACAAAGAGAAAGCTAACTAAGATAAAACACCCAAAATATGACAACACCATCCGGCTGTTTAAAACCTTGGATTACCTTTGAAATAAACAACGTAATTGATCAAATCCTTTAGAATATCTCTAATTAAAAGACTCTCACTAAATTAATTACATTTCCTGTAATATATATTCATAATAGCAAAGCAACCTAATAAAAATGATGCACAGTTAATCCTTAAGGTTGTTTTTTTGGGGGGACACCTTGTTATAATATATATTTTCTTCTTACTTTTCAACTCAGTTGGAAACATTATCCAAAAACTACTGCAAAATTGAAGTACTGAATTTTTCATGGTAACAACAGACATGATAAAAGTGTCAAAATCAGAAATATACCAATTTTTTCAGAAGTCTAACATTCAGTGGCACTGGGATTGACAGTGTTCTGTCTGACTGAAAGAAAGATAGCTCAGATCTCAAGCAAGTTTCATACTCCAAATACCCTATGCTGAGCATCACTTCATTCTGTGCAAGCACTTTTTCCTTAGATCAGTATTGCTCCTCTTGCCTACTTACTGTTTCAGTTTATGCCTGTTGTTTCGCACCCTGCCACCATGCACCACTATGAAGAGCCTTGCTCTGTTTTTTTGGTAGCCACCTGTGAATTCTGGGAGACTGTTGTTAGTTTGTTCTGAAGCCATCTCTTCTTCAGGCTGAACAAGCCCAGCTACCTCAGCCTCTCTTCACAAGCACATGCTCCGGTCACCTTCAGTCTGGTGATCTTTCCCTGAACTTGATGCAGTTGACGAGCATCTTTCCTCTGTTGGGGGGACCAAAAGATGGGTGCAGGAGTTTAGATGGAGTTTCACAAGTGCTGAGAATAGGGGGACAAGCATTCCCCTGGACCTCTTAGATGTGGTCCTGCTATTACACGTCAGGATGTTCTTGGCCTTCTTTGCTGCTGGGACACAATACTGGCTTATGCCCAGCTTGCCATCTACTATTACCTCCAGATCCTTCTCAGCAGAGATGATTGCCTGACAGTCAGGGCCCAGCCTTTGTCATTATTCCAGAGATCTTTCAGTACTGTGAAAACATGCAGAGCTCTAGTTCCTCCTGTTTGTTTCCCAGGCTGCATGCAATCGTCTGCATACACTTGGAGTGGGTGTCCTTTCACCTTCTTTTATCATTCTTCTGTTCTTATTCCTATCAACATGCTTCCTTGGTTGTCCATCCCTGCCTACCACGTTCTCACTTAACTGTGGGTTGCAGTATCTCTCCCTGATGCTACTGGTTTAGAGCTTTCCTCAACAGGCTGGCCACCATGCTGCTGACAAAGACGCTTTTGTCCCACTTTGTCAGTTGGATCTCATCACTGCTCAGCAACCTTCTATCCTCTGCAATCTTGTGCTCACAAAAAGAAAATCCCTGCCAACCACGTTAGCTGTGCAACCAGGTATTGGTTGCCAGGTATGTATCTCCAGGATATACCCGCTCTTACTCCAGCCTTTATCCTTAGCAGTATGATGGAGACACCAGATAGGTTGCATGCCCTTCACCCTTATCCCCAAAGCCAAGTAGTCAGTCTTGATATGGTCAGTGTTTTCCATGGCAGTGCCTTGTGGATGGACAGCAGAAGGTAATAGTCCAAAGACAAGACAAGCCTTGGCAGTGTCCCTACAATTTCTTACATCTGAGTGCCTGGCAAGTGTCAAACGTCCCTGGATAGCACATCAGCTGATTCATCTCCTTGAGAAGGGAACCTCTCTCTGCCATCATTTGCCACCTCTTCTTAGTGCTGATACAGCTGAGGCTCAGCTGTGATGTCTCCCCAGACAGAATTTTCTCCCCATCATCTGCTACGAGGGCACTGGACCTGTTCTGCAGTGAAGATCTTCATGGGAGAAAGAACCTGTTCCATGTTGCAAAAAGTCGTAAGCCTCCAGCCTTCCCAACCTGGGACTCTCGATTTGCCATTGCATCAAGGACAGGCTCTGGCTGTTCCTCCATCTTCTTACCAGGTTTTTGCCTCTATAGGGTCTCTGGGAGCATTCTGTCAATCCTGTGAACATCTTTTTTGCCATGGTCCCTGATGCTGTGCCGTCTGCTGACCTCCTCCCACAGCTCCTATAAATCTGCCACCAGTGCACACCTCCTGCAGGCAACGAGCTCACCTCTCCTGATCCCAGCCCCAGCAAGAGGCCCCAGGCGCTCTCTGTAGCCCCAGACCTGGAAAGCTGCCTTCTTGCTCCTCAGGTCTGTCTGAAATAAGGCTTCTGCTGTACCAGGAATGGCTTTTCTGGTCAGTGCCAGAATCCCGGCCCCGTGTCATGTCCCACTGTGGTTGAGCACCTGCACACCACCTTCAGCAAGGTTTCCAGCCCTCTCCCATGCACCTGTGCTCCAGGCCCACACTTCTTTATCTTACTCTCTACCACCAGCTGAACGGATGTTTCACACTCATTATCAGGTGTCAGTTGAAGGCAAAAGGTCAAAGCACCTTTTTTTCAGGAGTAGCTAAAGGAGGTCATTCAAAACTGTTAGACTTTTTGAGAAGTAAAATCCTCTGCTAGCTCTGCTTCTGCAGCAGGTGTAGGCACCCCTCCAAGCTTCCTAGAAGAGCAATTTCCTATCTGCCTTGCCATTGTACATGTTACCTTACTCTGTGATTTTTTTAAGGTGAAATTTTTCTTTTGCCTAGGTTTTGGGGTCTAAATACAGATTCTCTGATCATTTCCTTCTCTCTACTTGAAAGACATCCTACTGGGTGACAAAAACACTATAAAATTTAGAGTACAGTCCGTTTGTGGTTAACATAGGTCCAGCAGGATTTTCACCACCAGATATTTATCCCACTGTGTATTCTTTTGATGTGGCTTTCACTGCAAACTGACATTTCCTGGAAGAAGAAATGTCTTTTTAAAATTTAATTAAAAGGCACTAAAAGTATACATTTAAAAAGAAAATTAGGCCGATTCTGTAGAAAACTAACAGTTAAAAGATAATGAAAAATGAAGTATGCATTACATTTTTTAAGTTACACAGCTGTATTACGGAAGGAAAAACAAAGTCAAGGAGGTTCTCAGCAAAGTGTAGCAACAGTACAGCCCTTGGAGACTTTCACCAACGAACCTCTAAGCCTGGCCATTTTGACGGTGCACCCCCCCCACATCTGGAAATCCCAGAACCAGCCAACACTGTATTCTTTCTTTCACTGCAAGAAGAGTTAGCTGGTGTGCTTACCTTTGAATATGAATTAGGACCACTTGGCACTTTTCTTGTCTTTGTACAGAGCAGTTAGTTGGGCTGATCAGGCACCCCCTGACCCCACCAGGAACTCCTGAGGCCTGGAGTCACACCCGCCTGGTAAATGTCAGAACTGTACCTTCTGCCTAGTACTGGAATTGTATAGTTGCTGTCTGCATCATGTGGATTGTGACCCAGGTGGAAGGGAGTCTCGGTTGGTACGATATTGTCGCCGGTGCACCATTGTGGTTGCGATGGGTACCTGTTGTTCTTCAACCCTCAGCAACCCCGCAACGGAAGGATCCTCCGAGAGACCAGGCAAAATGGACAGCTGTTTAATTTCTTCCGTCTCCACAGCAGCTATGCCAAAATCCC
>Ga0065711_1007023_pt1 | contig 15877 bp, 16 predicted proteins | sample Hoacrofraction12_FD_59098 | JGI IMG/M metagenome (GOLD analysis project Ga0065711, IMG submission 59098) | Hoatzin crop microbial communities from Cojedes, Venezuela - Epithelial fraction 12 v2 (version 2) | ecosystem: Host-associated > Birds > Digestive system > Esophagus > Crop | place...
CGCACGCACGCCCAGCCCGCCGTGCCCGGCTCTCAGCCGCTCTGCCCGGGCGCTCCGCGGCTGCTGGGCCCAGCCGCAGCCCGGGCTGGCAAACGCAGGGTGCTGGGCAGCAGCCGGGCTCCGGCTGGGCTCGGGGCTCGGTGCGGAGTCACCCAGTCTCCAGGGAAGTTCCCTTGGACGTGAATCCAGCTGGTGACTCAGGGAATGTTTGCAACAACGCAAAACGCTGGATCTCCTTCTTGGGGGCGCATCACGCCTTCTGTACCTCACCCGCATTAGCTTAACAAACAGTCTGAAGCCTCAGAATATCCTGAGACTACCAAAGCACTTCCCTCCGGGAAAATCTCATCTCTCATTTTCCTCACTTGGAATCTGCTCATTTTGTGCCGCAGAACAACCCTTGGGACTCACGCCACAGTGCCCATCCTCTACCACCGACCTGCTCTCCCCTCCACAGCACAGCGCGAGGCGCAAATGTAAAGCTGAAGTAGAATTCCTTTCTTTCTCTTTTTTTGCAAAGCTTATTAAATGGGAACAGCACCTTTGCCTACGGGAGGCTTTTCTGCTCATTTGTTACTCGAAGTACTAATTTTCCCTCGCCAGGCCTGCCCTGCTGTTCCTGCACTGCCTGCCGGGAATCCTCGTGAGCCACCATCGCTCTCCTCCTCTCAGCCGCGGGGCCAGGCTGCCTGCGCGGGGCTGCGGGTCGGCCGGGGACGCCCGCCAGCGGCACTGCCTGCGGCTGCCTGCCAGGCTGCGGCGAGCAAACTTCCGTCTGCAGACTCCAGTCTGGAAGTCATGAAAGTTAATTCTGGAAAGAGCCTTCCATTATGCATGTAGATACCGTCATTAACAGATCTCCTCATAAAAACCCGAAAATCTCTTTTAATAAAATGAGGACTGTAACTGCTGGCAGGTCTTGAGGTATGCTCTGGTGTAAAAGCAAGAGATGGTTTTAATAAAAATTTCAAATTTTGGAAAGGAAAAAAGCTATTGTGAAGAACACACAAATCCAGTAAAATGAAGAGCCAAATGATTATTCTCCTTTACAAAAGCTGTAGAAACTCTGATCACCTTCGGCTACAGGGACCTACGGCAAGGTCTGAGGTTCAGAAAGTAAGGAAGAAACACAGGCATCTTTGCTTCATTTTCAATAACTAAAAAAACCCTCCACCCATTAATGTTTTAATTTCTCTCACTGAAAAATGAAGAACTATATATTTCTCAATTAACTGAAATGAAATGTTAGCTCAGCACTAATTTTACGGTTCTTCTACAGAGAAAAGACAGATTCTGGCCAGTCCTGCTCCTGGTCCACCCCCGCCCCCGCCGCGAGAGCCGCTGCAGGGCTGCGGCCGGGCTCCACGCAGCGCGGCCGGATCCTGCCCGTGCCACAGCCGCTGCTCAGCACCTCGCCGCCGCCGAGGCGTGCCATGGCACCGTGGCACAGGCTTCACTTCCTAATTACGGAGGTGACAAAGGATGGGCACACAGAGTCCACACCACATTTGAGGTGTTCTGGATTCGCAGTGCCAAGACAAAATCACGACTAATGAACCTACCCGAGTGGCACAGCAATATTTCTGAAACAGGCTGCACCCGACGCCTGCTTTATGTGATGTGTCCAGGTGACCTGGATGCCAAAACCAACGCTGAACAACACATGGGAGAAAGCCAGCCAATATTAGCATGGCTGTATTAATATTATTAATAAAATGAAAGATTCAGATGACAAAACATTTTAGCTATTTCGCTGCTTCTTCAATTCGGCATTCCAAGACTAAAAAATGGGCTTAATATCTTCTTTTTTAATTATCTTTTCTAGTGTCTTCTCTAAACTTAACACATTTCCCCTAGATTATATCTGGAGAATTTCCATGGTGCTGGCTGGAACCGGGTCAGCCCCACACAGGCTGCGGCTGCTTCTGAAATTCCCCATGTTACTGTTTTAGAAATCCTATGAGACATCGCACGTGGCTGCGCGCTCTCAGCAGTGCATGTTCATAGTTAACGGCAATGTTTGGTACTCGGGAAATGTCCTTTTCTCTTTTATTTTGGATAAATATTTGAACATGATGTCTACCCCCGAAAGCAGCAAAACAAATACCCCAGGATGTCCCCTCCGAAGGGATGTTGGGATGCATGCCGGAGAAAGAGAAGTAACAAAGAATCACGGGTCTGCTCGCGGGCAGTATTTCTGCGTGCGCCCGAGAGCCGCGCATCTCGAGGTCTCAGGCCCCAGCCCCGGCCGAGCCCCTCAGCTGCCGGCGGGGACGGAGCCCGGCCGGGCTGCGCTGCGGGAGCCGGCACGGGCGCAGGGCAGCGGAGCGGGGGGCACCCGCAGCGGGGCCGACAGGCTCCGTCAGATAGCACGGCTTCCCGCAGCTTTCACTTTCCAGGCAGACTCGCCCACGTCAGGGCAGGATAATTGCTGTGCTGCTTCCTTCCCCGGGCGCTCCTGGGTATCATTGTTTTTCGTGTCGCTGCTGCTTCGCTGTCATCACAAGTCAGACCTGATGATTCAGGAAGTAGCATTTTGGATGTAGTTTTGAAACACGCTTCTGTTAACCAAAGCATCTTTCTGTTGTGGGATTTCTGGAGACAAACGCCTTTGGGGAAATATTTCCGGGTGAAAAAAAAAATTAGCACTAGCCAGGTCACAAGGAGGAAGAATAAACAGCCCTTCTCTGGTGGCAACATCCACGAGGAACGGTATAAATAGAGGACGCCGGGGACAGAGGGCTCACAACCGGATACCGCAGCGACCCGTGCAGCTTGTCTTGGGCTCCGGGCTGGATCCTCGCGCTCTCACCATGAGCTGCGCCATCAGGCAGGTCGTTGCTGCCTGTTCCCAAGGCAGGAGCAGCGCAGGCAGCTCGGCAGCTGGCAGCGGAATAAAGGTCTCCTCTGCCTCCTCGGGAAGACACGCTGCCTACGACTTCGGTGGCGCGGTCGGCAGTTTTTCTGGTGGCAGTTTAGGCGAGGGATTCCTTGGGAAGCAGCTGAGCGCTGGCAGTGCTACCGGTGGGAGCTTTGGAGCTGCCCAGAGGGCTTGTTCTACCCTTGGATTCAGTGGCGGAGGCATCTGCACTCGAGGCGTTGGTGGCATTTTCACCAGGGCTGGTGCTGGTTGCGGTGATGGGATCCTGTTTGCCAACAACGAAAAGGCGATGATGCAGAACCTCAACGACCGCTTGGCCTCCTACCTGGACAAGGTGCGGCTCCTGGAGGGAGACAACGCCGACCTGGAGTGCAAGATCAGGGAGTGGTATGCCAAGGTAGGGCCCAGCTGCGAACCACGGGACTACAGCTGTTATCATAAGGAAATTGAAGACCTTCAAAACCAGGTAAGTAATTTTCAAGAAAATCCTAACATTTCTTTGGGCTTTGCTTTCACACGTGGCTAGACCAGTGTCCAACGGCAGAGGCAACAGCTATGCCTCTGGAGGTGCAGAGGAAGCAATAGTTTATCTGAAACAGACGGTCTGAGGGAGGAGGACACTGCATTTACCGAGAACTGACGTTTCAGCACAGCCTGCTCCAAGCTGGCACGCGGGTTTCCCGGCTGCAATGCCATCTCTCACTGATTAATAACCCCATCTATGGAATCACTATAGAAAAAGTGGGTTGCATGACCCCAGGTGGGTGTTTCCTCCAGGGCCTTCTGTAGCCAGAGGAAGCCACAGCCCGAATCTCTGTCCCGCATTTTCTTTTCCAGATCCTGTGTGCAGCCATGGAGACTAACAAGATCCTTCTGAATATTGATAACAACAGGATGACTGCTGATGACTTCAGAGTGAAGTGAGTACGGTCCTGTGCCGGCGCGAGGGGTTGGCGCTGCCCGTGGCAGGGGAGGTGAGCGGTGGCGGTGGGGAAATCCCAGCCCTCTGCTTGGCGTGCTGCCGTACGAAGGCGCAGATCTCTCTGAACGGCCGGGACGCCATTGACGACGTTCACAGCATTGCGTGCCTGAAGCAAAAGAAGGACTTGGTCCTAAACCGTTTCCCCACAAACTCAACTCAAGGGCTCGCCACGGTTTACTGACGTGCTGACTTTTCTTTGTTGCCTGTGGCTTCAGGTACGAGACCGAATGTGGTCTCCGGCAAAACGTGGATGCAGACATCTGCAACTTGCGCCCGGTCCTGGATCAGCTGGCCAGCTGCAAGACCGACCTGCAGCTACAGTGCGAGGCTTTGACCGAAGAGATGTGCTGTCTCAAGACCAACCACGAGGAGGTTAGATTGCCCCTTGCTCTTAGAGAATTAAGAAGAAAGAAGAAGGAAAGTCCCCCCCAGTGTCAATATTAGTGACACGGTGCACGCCCTCTCTGCAGGAAATGAGCTGTCTGAGGAAACAGGCGACCGGAGACGTGAGCGTGGAGGTCAATGCCTGCCCTGGCCCAGACCTGAGGAAGATCCTGGAGGACCTGAGGTGCCAGTACGAAACGCTGATGGAGCGCAACCGCAAAGAGACTGAGCAGTGGTATGCCTGCAAGGTACTACCTGTGTGCAGAGCTGCACCCTGCTCTGCCTGTTGGGGGAAAAGGGAAAGACGAGAGATTAAGAGCACTGGAGATGTCGTAATATCAGCAATGCTGTCATGGATGCGCTCAGCATCTGACTGTACTGCCCACCTTCAGTGCTCTTCTGTTCATGGCAGAGGAGCCGCCGCATGCTGTTACAGGGTCACAACGGAAGAAATGGGGGGGCTTCAGGCGTGGGAATACTCCAGTTCGCTGCAGGGTGTGCACAAGCAGGGTGGGGAAGCCCCTGCCGCAGCGAGGTGCGGTGGGGAGGTGAGGAAAGGGCGGCTCTTTTCTAACTTTGCAGGTGGAGGAGGTGAATCTGGAGGTCATCACAAGCAGCCAGGAGATCGAGTCAAGCAACAAACAGGTCACTGAGCTGAGACGGCAGCTGCAGGCCTTGGAAATCAATGTCCAAGCCCAGCTCACCATGGTAGGTGACGCCACCAGGATTCACATCTCCGGCTCCCCAGCTCGCTTTAGACAGCCGCCTGGCCAGAGGCGTGCCTGTAACCAGACGGGCTAAGCTTGCGGCGTACCCAGGTACCTTTGTGTTGTTTCCATTCTCAGAAAGAAAACCTGGAATCTTCTCTGGCGGAAACCGAATGTCGCTACAACAAATACCTGGCTGAGCTACAGAACCAGATCTCCTGCGTGGAGCAGCGGCTGGCTGAAATACGAGCAGAAATGGAGTGCCAGAACCAGGAGTACAAGACCCTCCTGGACGTCAAATGCCGCCTGGAGCAGGAGATTCAGACCTACCACTGCCTGCTGGAGGGGGGACAGCACGACATCATGTACGCAGACTACACAGTAAAATCTCTCTGCTTTGACTTACAGGGATACGAAAACTCGTGATAGCAGCAGTAAAAGCAATATTGTGGTGAGGAACCAGTATTGACCTGTTAGCAGACAGGGCCTGTTAGCAAACCCCGAGGCACCTGAGGAGCTGGCTCTGCTGAACGCGCAGGGTGGAAGCCAGAGAGGCCCCAGAGCTGCCCCACCGCCCGGGGGGGGAGCAGCACCGCAGCCCCCGCGAGGGCAGATTTCACTGCGGGCTGTTCACCAACACCGCCATTTAACTGAGTTTTATTGGCTTTGCCACAGCTAGACAGGCTTAGGGACTGGCAGTTAACTTAACTGAAACAATAAATTATCTAAACATTTTCAGTTTCACACAACAATTTTAATTAAAGTTTTGGGAGATTTAATTTGTATGCAAAGCAGCTGGCTCTTCCCGGCCGCCCATTGACTGGGATTTTGAAACAGCGAGGCACGCTGTTCATCTCCTAAATGGCTGCATACACACATAACCGGCCTGAGCACCCCCCTGCTCCATCAGTCTGGAAAAAGGGGTATTTTAATGGTGGTGCCCTGAAGTGGGCTCTCCTGGGCTCTCCAGTGCTAAACTAGTTACACGAAAAAACAGGTTTTGTTCCAACATGCCAGTTGCAATGGATGAAATGACGCTGCGGGACCTTGTCTCAGAGCCTCGGGTAATCCCGAGCGCGTCAGGATGGAAAGGCAGTAGCTGTCAACAGCCAGGCAGGAGGGAGGATGTGCTAATTGTGGCTCTTGATGACCCCCGGGGTTCGCAGGGGAAGTGGCCGGCAGTGGCTGCAGAGTCACCGCCAGCGCCCCAGCCCCCGGGCAGAGCTCCAGGGCTGGATGTCGCGGTTGGGTGACCAGAGCTGTCTCCTCTCCACAGAGGGCCCATGGGAAGAGGGGTCCCTGCGGCATCAGCCGGAAGAAGCGGTGGGCTTAAAGGCAGCCTGTGTCAGCCGTGCCTGCCCTAAGCCGGAGCGCTTCGGGCAAGGCTGGAAAGGTGAGGCGTCCCCCAGAAGCCTGCGCTGTGACCACCGGTTGCTGCTTTGCTCCTGCTCTGCTCCTGGGGAAGAGGAGGACGAGAGGTCTCCAGGCTTCTCTGGGTGGTGAAGAGGGGCTGGAGGAGGTTTCTTTTTCCTGGAGAGCGGCCGTGCGGGGAGTCGGGCGCGCAGGGGCACGGCTGGGACTGCTGGTGGCAGTTACTGGGATTAACTGGGCTACGGTAGCAAGCGGTGGCAAGGGCTGCAGCTTTGGGGCATTTGTAAACCTATGCATAGAAAATGTGTTCGACATTGGGGGGTTACTAGAAGCGAATTTGTTTAAATGAGACTTTCAGCACAACACTAAAATGAGGAACTGGCAGGAGGAATCAGTCAGTCACGAGTCTTTCAACGAGTATATAAAGTTAAGCAAGGTAGGGAGAGGAGGAAAAAGAAAGGTCAGTACAAGAGCAAGGGGGGTGCAAGAGAAAGGCACAGTGTGCAGACGAACCCCCTGACAAAGTAACGCTTCCCGCTGTCCCTCGGCAGGTCCCTGCAGACGAGAGCGCTTCCCTGCCAGCCCCACTGCCCAGCCCCCTGAGGAGGTCTCTCGAAGAACAAACCATGTGGAAAAAGCAAAGCAGAAATCACCTGCCAGTTCTCAGTTCAGCTTACGGCACCAGCCGGAAGGGACTTTGCAGAACGGCTGCCTTCCTGCCGCCCACGCCGCCTGCTGCTTTCATCCCTGACGCTGCTTTCATCCCAGCACTGGTCTTGGGCTCAGCTGTTTTGCGGTCAGTTGTCTAACAACTATCAAAGCTTGTCTCTAATAAAACTTCACTACTACTGACACAGCCTTGAACCTGAGAAATAATTTCTACACGTAAATTAATATACAAGTATTTTAAAAACTGCTACTCAGATAGTTCTATTTACCATACACCTTTGGTTAGAAATCTACCTTTCACCTATTTCCACAAAGCAATCAGTACAAGGAGAAAATAAAGATGCGCAGTGTTCGCGTCTGCCACAGGGCTCCTGCTGACTTCCGTGGCTGCGGGACGGAGGTGGCGGGGCCGCTGCCGGAGGATGGAGCCGACGCTGCGCAAAGGGACGGCGGCTGCCGGAGGAGGAGGCGGAAGCTAAGACACGAAGTAGGAGGTGATGAGGAGAGCAACGTTCAGGGAGGCTGGAGAGAGTGCAGGAAAGGGGTTTCAAGGCAGTCTGGCTGGTGATCTTACTGTGGAAGGAGACTTCTGAGCGAAAATCGAATTTTCATTAAAGTAGGTGTGTGCTAATATAATATAATATGATATAATATAATGTAATACGCAGCACCTTTGAGTTATTATGAATGTGCAGTAACAGGATAAAATCAAGAACAACAAGTTTTCCCAAATAATACTGAAGTAGTAATTTTGAAGGCTCTGCTGGACTTGCCACACCCTTCTGGTGGAGGAAAACTATTCCCAGAGAAAATGCTAAATAAAGAACCTCTAAATGGATTTAAATAAAAAGGCAAACAGGAAGAACCAGCTGGCAACATGTGGGAAGATAAAAGGGTGAGACAAATTAATATGTGGGAGAGAATTTTTTAATACTAAGATACAATAAACAGCCAGGAAAAAAAAAAAGATGCCGGTATTTTATTACCACAGAGAAAGGAATTACAAACGCTTTCAGGAGCACAACTACAGCCAAGACTCAAGATCCAGCCTGCCCCTTCCCACCGGCAGCAGCATCCAGCAAGCGCGTCGGACGGGCTGCAGCGGTGCTCACAGTCTTTGCTCCTCACTATGTGGCTCCATTCGCCTTCTTCTGTAACGAACTGCTGGATGGGCTCTGGCACTAACCTGACACAGAGGTCTAACGCAAGGGCTGCTGACAAGCAGACTTCGGGGGATCCGATGGGTCTGGCTTGGTGTCCGTTCCGAAGGAAACAGCTCAGACGTTTCTGCACTGACAACCTGGGACAAGCCAAAGCTTGACCCCACAGAGCTACTGTCCCGGCAAAAATCACAGCAAAACCGGGACCTCTGTTTCTTGCTCTGCAGAAAGCCTCGCCTGCTCCTGTGCCTTGTGCTCTGAGCTTCCAGCCCCGAGCGTGCAGGGGGCCGGGGCCCAGCAACCCCTGGGCTGGCTCCGGCTGTGCCTTGGGCCATGGCCTCTCCCGCCTCTGTCCCAGCAGCAGCCTCTTGGCAGCCCTTGGGGTTAATTGCTCTAACGAGCCACTGGACAAGGCTCTGCATTCAATACTTTCTCTATTAAGTTCTGCATCTCCCATTCCTGCAACACTAATTGTACCGCGCCTTTCCGTGTTATTTAACCTGCACAGCACCTCTAAGGTCACCGCACCAAACGCTGCGCAGAAACCAGGAGAGAACCCGGACAGTGACGGGAAACGGTGACTGCGGGAACAGCACAGGACGAGGCGGGGAAGAGAAGGCAAACGAAATGCAGAGGACGCAGTGCGTGGGCCGACAGGACGAGAAGTGAGCCGGGACGCTGACGGCGGGTGAATCTCTGCCGTGCTCCCCACGCACACACAGGCAGCGCAGCCTGCGAGAGCTCGCGCTCTTGTGTTCTAATGTGCGAGCCTTGGGAAGCAAGAATGGACGAGTATCCCAAAGACAGACAGAGACTGGGGCTGAAGGTGCAAGACTGGGAGCGGAATCTGGGGGCAGGAGAGCAAGGCTGGGTGCCCCAGCGCGAGGAGGGGGAGTCCGGCAGCACTCAGGCCGGCAGGCAGAAGCCATCAGCGTCACCACCAGTGGCTGCAGATGAAACGTACTGGGATTGCTCCAGCAGATACGGTCTCTGCCTCACATGTGAATTACAACACCATCAGAAAAAATCCCTGAGGACTGAACACGCTGGAGGTTTAAGACGTCAGTGAAGAAACAGAAAGAAAACACGGAGTTTTGCAAATTGCCAATGCTGGAGACCAGCCACGAGTGAAGGACTGCGCTGCCCGAGCAATCGTACCTGCTTACAGGCACCACGCTGTGCCCACAGTAGGCCGTATTCTGGTGTGATGTATAAACTATAACTTCTCTATAAAAGTCTATTTTATAAAATACACAGACAGACACAGTGTCACTCGCACCCATAGGAGCTACCTGTGGGGGTTGTATTTTTGTTGACTCACTTGTGTAACATTTATAAAGAATTATATAGCTGAGTAAAGGATACTATAATCAAGCAGGATATTTCTCAGCTCAGTCCTCTGAATAATATCACTTAAACTGCCAGTATGAACCACATATTGAAAGTGAGACTGTTTAGCAGAAGTATGAGATAAAGATAAAAAGCTGACACTGGGGAGGCTCTGGCTGGCCTCCACCTTTGGCTGCCTCTCTCTTGCACCACTGTCGGTGTCTGAGCGCAGCAGGCACTTGAATACTCGGGTTCTGCTTTGACCCACGCGACTCTGCCGGAGGCACCGCAGGCTAAAGCCTGGTGTCTTCTCCCGACCTGCGCCACGCTCTGCTGTCCGTGCGGGAGTGAAATTGCCGTAGTTCCGTTCACCCATCAGCATTCCCACCGCTCCTAATGCAAACACTCCTGTACTCTTCTTTGATAAGCAGATGATAATCAGCAGTGCTTCCGGAGATGCAAATGCTGGGAAGCCTGGCTGCACTGTCATCGTCTGGAAGGAAATCACAACCCTTCACAAAAGTAATCGGGGAAGATTGTGAGCTTCGGTGCCACAAAATCTGCTTCTGCCCACCTCCACGCTCTGCTGGACTTCTGCTTCATCACTAGCAAATGTTCAGAGGTAGTCTGAAGATGCAAACAGTCAGCAAGAAAGAAACTGAAACCGAGTAATCACCTTGGTCTCCGAGGAGTATTTAAGACCTAGGATCACGCTGTTACCAAACTCACTGTGATAATTATTTCACTTGCCTTGCAGGAGTTTTGCTAAACATGGTGGTATAAACCAACGAGTCATTAGCCAGAAAAAAGCCATGGTCTGCATTTGAGGTATGGAGCTGGCTCAGTATCACATCAAAGAAGTGTTTAATAAGTGATGCCTAATGGCTATTATGCAAATTATTAATGGTAATTACAAGTGACAAGATAAAATCATATTCCAGTGTGGTTGTGCAAACATCACCGAAGCAATGCTTATGAAAGCAGAGTTCTGTCAGATTAGGCACACCCTTCTTGTAGTTGACACAAGAAAACATTATCAACTTTGATAAGTGAAGCGAGCGGAGCGTGGAGGAGACAGGCTGACGCTGCGCCGACGCCTGTGCGCTGGGCAGGCGCAGCTCCCACGGGGCCAGACTCCACTGCCCACAGCACCCCCTGGAAACGAGCACCCTCCTGCCTCCTCCTGAGCTGCCGGCACCGCCCGCCCGTACTGACACCGACTGCCTCTTGGGCGCTGCCAGGTCTCTCTTCTTTCCCATGATGGCCCCAAGACTTCACAGCGTTTGCACTGGCCCTGCGCAGACCACTGCAAGCCGTGCCAGCTAACGGCCTGTCGCTGCGTCCTTCACTTCCACCTGTATGAAACCCTTTGTTTCCTCCTGCCTTACATTTAGGTTGTAAATAATTTTGGGACACTCGTATGTCTTAGACTTGCACAGTCCTTTCCTACGCAGTGTTCTGCTCCAAGGCTCCAGGAACACAAATAAGAACCAAAGTGGAGGTAAAGGATTCGGTTTAGTGGGGGAAATCGCCAGCGCTGACGGATCTTTCAGAACAAGGCGGTGGCTCACAGCCAGAGCAAGCAGGGAGCCACAGAGCCAGCAGACCCCGGCACACACCCCCGCCGGATCCGCGGCGAGGTCTCGGTGGGAGCCCCGCAGCCTTGACACGGCCGTGGCAACACCGCTCTGCCTGGAGCGAAACCGCCACGCGGCCGCGCGCGCTGACGCCTGCCAGCAAACACGGCTGCAGCCACCCAGCGCGCCGGCGAGGCCAAAATCGAACGGGTTTTAAAATACAGCCTGGTTGGTCAGGGCCTGGCTGCTGGGTGCATTTGCTGTGTCAGTCCCGCGTTCCATGGCCCAGTCAAACTGGCAGGAGCCCAGTAAAGCTCCAAAGAATGTAATTACATCCCAAATACGAGTACTTTGGAAAAGCTGTGTGGTTGGTGAAATGCGACTCGGTAGCCTGTGGACCTTTCCACCAGGCCATGTGTAAAAGGCTGATCAATGGCGCAAACCAGTGAGTTTCGTGGAGCAAGGCCTGTTCCTTCTGCCTATTAAGCACCTGCTGAAAGAAGTAGGTGTAGGTACTCCCCCCCCCACAAGAAATGTCCAGTGTTTGCAAGGTCTCCTCCTAAACCCAAGACTCTGAAAGGGAAAGAACGGCCCCCTCAACCCAGAGCACCGCTCCCTCCTGATGGCTACCAGGCAACTTCTGAAAGCCTGCACAGCAGAAGAAAAGCTCCCAGCAATCCAGACTTTATATTAATTTCTGTTGGCTCTTACAGCCACACCCTGGCTTCAATTATATTCCTCGGAATGACTGATGAAAGCCAGATTTACTCCCTACCCTCCTTTTTGCTCAGGATTTTCGCTGTTGTGAGTCTAGGCTGTGTGGGGAGCGCGGGGAGGATGGACCTGTATTTCAGGCACTGCAGAGGAACCTGAGCTCTGACAGACTCCGGCTCTGTCCCTGAGCAAGTTATTTCACTGCACCCTACGAATAATGAATATTCGAGGATGCTGCCAGCCTTGGGTAGGCGTCTTTTTATCATTTTTGATCTAAGTAAAGAAATAAATTATCTCACTGGAGAGTGTAGAGTCCTAACTTCTGCTGGTGAGAAGATGAGCACATCTGTCTTTGCCTGGGGACGCTCTCCTATCTCGGTGACAGCAGCCACCGAACTCCCCGGCAGCAAACGAGAGGGGCTGAGCGTGCGAGCGTAGCTTTTCTCTGCGCTTCTGCCCGGAGGTGACGGCTGCTTTCAGGGCTCCCTGTCAGGTGTCACACTCATCGCCAAAGAGCATTTATCAATCACAGCTGCCCCTGTAAATATGGACACGCTTGAGTCAAAGGTTACTCGTGAGTAAGAGTTGCTTGGAAATTCCACCCTGTAGGGAACAGAAGCCTCCATCCCCTGGAGAGCAGAATATCCTCCCATTCCAGCAGTCTGCTGGAGAAAGACACTCGTCCTGGCCAAGCCAGTTCTCCCGACGCTGCTCTGGCTATTGCCTGCCTGGCTTTGGAGATCGCGCTCCCGTGACTAGCCAGGCTGAGCCAACGCCTGCTGCTGCTCTGACAAACTCCGTGCAGAAATGCGGAAAGCTTTTCTCCTTCCCATTTTGTGCTCAGCACAATTCGTAATGGCAAAGACCTGCGGGATCACATCTCAGCCCACCCAGGGAACTGGATATGTCGCCCATGGGTACTCCCTTTTTCTGTCATCTCTTGCTTTATCTGCGGTCACCACTAATTGCGGCAGCATGGACAGCAGTTCAGGTAACTGAAGGGTAACTTCGGAGAGGTACTTCGTACACTGCAGCTGTTTGCGTAACATCTGGACACAGAGCACTGCCAACACTCAGAGGCCTGATCTTTGCGACTGTCAGCAAGCTGACTGCTTGTGTTTGCATGACCAGAGGAGTGTCAGCCACCAACGGGGAACCAAACCCACGGGGAATTTCCTCAGGGACTGAAGAAGCTCACAGCAAAGCCCACACTAGACCTGCTGCTGTCGTTGTGCCAGGTGGCAGACCTCTACACCACGATATCCCTGGTCTTTTCACTGCTATGGTCACTGCTGTTCACTCTTTTCAGAAGTGAGAATTTATATTAATTTCCCATTTTTGTTCCACGTACTCTACTATAGCATGTGATATAAAAATGTTTATTGGACTAAGAATAAAATAAATACAAATTAATAAAAGATAAAAGGCACTTTGATGTTATAAATACCAATGTTTCTTCTTTGTACATAATCTAGGGCAACTTTTTTTCTTGACTTGTTGTAAAGTTTGCATCATACAAAAAGCTGATGACTCATAAAACATTATTTTACTTTTTGGAATAAGCTGCTGACATGTAAAGTATCTTCCTTGTGAACTGGGATTTCTAGAGGGAAACTGCCTATGGGCTATTTATTCCTGGCATAAACAGCAAGACTAGCCAGCCTCGTGGGAAGCAGAAACACCCTGTAGGTGACACCCCCCTTGGAAGGTATAAATAGAGATCTGCGGCAGCAACCAGCCTGCAGTCTGATTCAGCATCAAGCGGTGCATCTTGCTTTGGGCTTTGGGTTGGATCTGCAGCTGTCCTCAAAATGAGCTGTAGTGTCAAGCAGACAACTGGCTCTCTCAGGGGCAGGACCAGCGGTGGCAGCTGTGTTATTGGTGGCGGTGGTGGTGGTGGAGGAGCACGGATCTCCTCAGTCTCTTCTGGAAGATACACGACTTGCGGGATAGGTGGTAGCCGAGGGTTTTCTGGTAGAAGCTACTGTGGTGGTGTGAATTACGGAGGAGGACTGAGCACTGGTAGTTTGGTTGGTGGAAACTACGCAGGTGGCTTAGGAGCCGCTGTCCTCGGAGGATGTCCAGGCATCGGATTCAGCGGTGGCAGTGCTCGATTTGGCGGTGGCATTGGAGGTGGCCTTGGTATTGGTGTTGGTGGAGGGGTAGTTGGAGGTGGCTTTGCTGGTGATGGCATTCTTCTTTCTGGTGACGAAAAGGTCACCATGCAGAACCTTAATGACCGCCTGGCGTCTTACCTGGACAAGGTGAGGTGCCTGGAACAAGAAAATGCTGACCTGGAGTGCAGGATCAGGGAGTGGTATGCCAAGCAGGGCCCTTTTTGTGAGCCACGGGACTACAGCTGCTATTATAAAGAAATAGAAGATCTTCAAAATCAGGTAACATCATTTCTCAGCTGCTTTCTCCCTTGTAAGCTTCTCCCACGGTGCTGGTTCACAACTTAATGCAGTTATCAAGAGTAATATTTCATTGTTGTAAAATGCTTTCTGTAAGCAGCCATTAAGACAACTGCCTGCAGAAAGCCCTAGAACTCAAAGGTAAAAACCTCGAGTGCTTGGACTGTTTCCATTGCTTTTATTCATCAGATATATTTGAAGGGGAAAATTTTCTCTTCATGGAATACATCTGGATTGGCTCAGCAGTCTTTCTGAATTAGGTTTGTGCCAAGGTGTTTAAATACATATATGCCAAGAAAGCAACTAGAAGAGAAATAATGGATTGCATTAATTTGCCTGAATTTCTATTATTCTGTCATGAGTCTTGCAGAATTCCAGTTAAATGTTTTTCCCTTTTTTTACAAGTTTACTCTTCTGTACAGAATTGGGAAATATAGGACATCTAATTAAAAATAAGAACAAAGAGAGCATTGCCATAACACATCTTGAGTATGCAATTTAAAATTAAAAACATTTGCAAAGTGTTTGGCAAAAATTCTGGGATGTCAACGCACAGAGAAGAACAAAGTGAAAAGAATCCAGGAAACAGAGAGAATGAGACAGGCTTATAACTGAGTCTTGAAACAAAGCTTTTAAATCTCTCATTCATGAAAGGAAGATTTAGATTTAAAAGGCTGGGTGGACCGTGGCAGGTGCTGGACAACACAAATTGCACCTCCCTGACTGTCTGCGTCGGAACCACCTATTTGAGTATTTGAGCGCTTCACTGAACACTCCCCCGGGGACTGCTGCCCCACACCTGCTGCCCAACGGTAAAAACAGAGAGAGAAAGAGGCCAGGCCTGGTGGCACCGCTCAGTGGGTACACTGCAGCCGGAGGATACAGGCAGGAGGCTTCAGGAGTGAATATTCTTTTTCCAGATTGTCTGTGCAACCATAGATAACAACAAGATCATCCTGAACATCGATAACAGCAGGATGACGGCCGACGACTTCCGAGTGAAGTGAGTACCCCCGGGCACGCAGCTGTCCCCTGCCTCGGTCACCGCGCTCCCGCGTGCAGAGCTGCTGAGACGGAGCTCTCGGACAGGTCTCCTGCGACCCCTCGGATCAGCACAGGCTGGAGGCTACGTAGAAAAGCTCTTTCCTCCCTTGCCTCTAGAGCTGCCTTAATGAGCAGCAGTTCCAGGATGGGAAGTTCAGGATAACAAGATGGTTTTGAGTGGAGGTTAGAGTTCTTCAGAAAGCAGAAGGGACCTGCAGACAGGGAGCAGCGTGGGTTCGCCCGAGCTGCCATTCTGGCACGTGGCTTCTTTCAAAGGGGAAGCTTTTGCTTTTTCCTGTTGGAGCACAGAAATGTGGTGAGCGACACCTCCGCCCCGTGAAAAAGCTCCAGAGGAGGCAGGCTGAGAGCAGGCTGGACGGAGCAAGCCTCCGACTGTGTTTCTTAGCACCCTGTTCGGCTAGTTAGGAAAACGCTGTAAGAAAGGTGGTCAAATGAAAGAAAAAGAGCAAATGGTGGTGTCAGACACTGACTACTCTTTCTCGCTTCCTTTCTCGCTCCCAGGTACGAGACGGAGCTGGCCCTTCGCCAGAGCGTGGAGGCTGACATCAACGGCTTACGCCAAGTCCTGGATCAGCTCACTCTCTGCAGGTCTGACCTGGAGGCACAGCTGGAGTCGCTGCGGGA
>Ga0065711_1041788_pt1 | contig 15877 bp, 6 predicted proteins | sample Hoacrofraction12_FD_59098 | JGI IMG/M metagenome (GOLD analysis project Ga0065711, IMG submission 59098) | Hoatzin crop microbial communities from Cojedes, Venezuela - Epithelial fraction 12 v2 (version 2) | ecosystem: Host-associated > Birds > Digestive system > Esophagus > Crop | place...
TTTTTTTTTTTTTTTTTTTTTTTTTTAAAGATGCAACATTAGGAACACTATTGAGGTCAAGAATATAAGAACTGCCATGTACCACAGTCTCTGCCTGGCACCAGTAACTAACTTCTACCTAAAGCAAGAACTAACACAATAACTTATCTTCCCATCTTTCAGCATATGGCTGCTCTCCAACGCCCTTGCAAAGAAGTTTAAAGATTTACAGATGCACTGAAGAGAAGCAACACCAAAATTTACAAGCAAGCACTGCTGCTTAAGATGCAACAGTTCACACGTGAATGTTAAGCATTATAAGAAACAAATACTCATTTTGAAGGGACCCTGTCTAAAGGTTAAAAGAAGTGGTTAGGCTTAATGGATTTATCACAGCTTATATAATCTAATTATTATATACCTTGCCTATGACATGTGCAATGAGAGTGAGCACAGTAAATGCATTTTAAATTCCTATTTAATATTTATTAGGAAAGTCAGACCAGCCACAAAAAATACCTTCTTTTACAATGCTTTTTCCCCCACCCTTCAAAATCCAAGCACAAATATGTAAAATGCTGAGGTGATACAGAATGAGATACAAAACGCAGCTTTCAAAAGCATACAGTCGTCTGTTGCAGTAAAGCATAAGAACAAAAGCATAACATTTGAACTCTTCATACTGCCCGAGACACTCAGGCAAGAGACACTTCACCTTTCCATGTCTTAGTTGTCTCAACACTAAAATGAATATAAATTCTAGTCTACATCAGACAGATGTTTGATAAATGATCTAAGACACTCTGTAAAAGCACTATAAGCTACTACTAAGGAGCTGCTTTAATCAGTGAAAAGGACAGAATCCCAACAGTTTAACTGTGGGTAGGTGGAGTTAATCTGCCATGGCTACTATAACCTGACAGCCAATTAACGCAATTATAACAAACTGGACACAGAAACAATGCACATAGCTGTTTTCTTTCCTTTCATCTTATTAAAGTAGTGACTGCTGACAACAAACCAGTGATTTGGTAACCTCTATTTACACCAGAATCACAGAAGTAGCATGCAAGTCATCACTAGTATGAGCAGCAGCAACAGTATCAAAAAGCGATAAAATCTTTATGTCTCAAAAGCCTAAAATATTTTACTTGGCTACAAGAAAATAAATTATTTATTCCAGTTTACAGGTGACCAGCAAAAAAAAAAAAAAGCCAAATCAAGGCAGAAGACCACAGCATATGAACAATGCTGAAAATCAAAACAGGAAACAAATTACTTCATAAGCAGGAAGAAAAAAAAAAACCCGGAGAGGATAAGAAGTTCAGTTAAGGTGAAGGGTCAAGAAACTTTGAACTCATCTGCCTACAGTATCTTACAATATATCTAGTGGGCTGGTACTTTTTCCCAGAATTGTAAGCATCAAAATGCCCACAATACTCTACAAACACACACACAAAAAATCTGAATTTCCAATGTCTCTACTGGATGAAAAACAGCTTGCTATGGCAGCATTTAAAAAAAAAAAAACCAAAAAAAAACCCACCACACCCAACCCTGCAGATCTCCAGTATACAGAGCAAGCAGTAATTTGCAACCATCAGCATAACATTGCATTTATTCTTTACTAAAAATAACCAAACCTGAATTTTAATAAAACAACTTGATCATCCTTCAGAAAGTAGCAAAATTCACCTACCTCAAGCTCCTCCTGACTTCCAGCTCAGCTTTTAATAATTCTAATATTTTGATTTTTAAGTGACAATTTTACAGGTTCAATATCAAACTCACAGGGCATATAATTTTCTAACCAGACAATTATCTTCCCTGTAATCACTTGCTCAATATTCCCCCCAGGAATCTTCACCCTAGTTATACATGGAAATTTTATTACTTTTTTCATTAGTCTTTATTGTGACTTAATGGCTGCCGTTATGAAGTTGTCAAGAACCAAAGCAATTATTAAAAAGCTTCAAAGAGGTAAAATGTGCAAGTGAACATAAAGTATGTCTGGGAACAACCCCAAATAGGAAGAACAAACTGCAAAATACAATTGAGATAAACGAACCAGCTATGACTAAAAAGACAACCTCCACACCCACTCATTCCTGCCAAAAAGGAATTCACTTGAGAATGTTTTGGGGGAAAACACCAACAAAAAAATCCTGCCTCCCCTCTGAAAAAATTAATCCAGTCTTAAAGAATCTTTCACAGAGTATCAAAAAAGACACCATTCAAATTAAACAGTGCATCTCACTAAAGACTTCACAGTCTTAACATGACGTTTATCAATAACAGGGATTTAAGGATAGCAGCAACACAGTTTTGGTATTTAAAAAAAAAGAAAAATCAAATTCTTCAATCCATTTGTATTTTTTTCCTCCTACCTATTCTTTGGCTGTTGGTAGTAGTGGCTCATCCCAGGGATAAAGCTTTTCTTGGTTCTATCAGACCTAACCATAACGCGTATCAAAGGTTTAACATCTTGTGTGCGGAGAGAGGAAGAAGATTTAGTTATTACAATAGGATTTGCCAATTTTCTGTAACATGAATACTTAGCATTTATGTGACGCTTTTAATCTTCAAAGAGCTTACTTCTCACAGTTACCAGCCTCAAAAAGAATGCCATTAAGTATTATTAGCCTGTTTTATCCATCTGTAAAGTATCTCCATCAGGGCACACACTGTCACATTGCTATTTGGATTATGTTTGCTTCAAGCAAAGCTAATCAGTACAGGTTCTGTGACAACCCTCCCCATAAGAACAGTGTGGATCGGAATTGCTACATAATAGCCCCAACAGTGAAATAATCCTCCCACCATCTGAGCACTTAAATCTTATTGGCTATATTTTATATCCTCAGGAATTAAAAGAGTCTAGTTTTATATGCTTACCAGTCCAACTCTGTAAGCCACAGAAGAAACCTGAAAGAACCTGAAAATTCAGATACCTCTGTAGATCATTAAAATAACTTACCATATGTACAAACGGCAAATTTTAAGTGCAATAGACTGCTATATATAATATACAAAACTAATTACTGTTATCAGTTAAAGAACTGGTAAACTCATTTTCAGGGACTGAACAAAGCAACTGCTAACCCTGATTAATCACAGGATGTCACCTTTCCCAGCCACAGGCTTCTGTCAGAGCACTTCTCACTTCTTCCAAGATGAGATGCTGTTACTGCTCTAGATGCTCTAAATAAATTATTGGTGACCCTGGAGAAGAGAAAACACACTCTGCCAGCTGACCAGCACAGCCAGCCACAGAAACAGTACAGAAAAGTAAAAGGAAAGGAGGCAGAGGTGCAAGCTCCAAATGGCTTTAAACACAGAGCATAAGCCATCTTGCAGCAACAAGAACCCTGAACTCCCCTCCAAAGGACAGAAGCAGGGGCAACAACAAATCAGGCGTTAGGGAAGCCCTAAAAGTAAGTAACCCTGTCTAGGATGCCTGCCTTCCCCTGAGCATTGTCATCGCTCTTTGCCCAGTTTCTAGCCTCTTCATTCCTCATTTTAATTTCCTTTTCCACTACTATTTTCTTCTCATGCTTCTTCACAGTTTACATAGTTTGTACATGATTTCCTAGGATGATGGTTTTAGCTCTCAATGCTTCCAGTATTTATGGTGGATATTTAGTCTGACAGATTAGAAACAAGACTCTGCTCTTCTGAGCTGCCCCTTCATCAGTGTTCCTGGCAAATACACTGAAAGTTTGTATTGTCACAGGTGAGCAGAACAGCTTCTGTCATAATCCAGAAAAGCTGCTTCCACTTTATTACCACCATGAAAATCATCTAGACATTTATGCTTGTTAAGATACACAAAATTACATTATATAACTAATTTCCAAGAAATAAATAGCCTATTAAAATGAAAGGCACAGGCAAATGCCAACTATATAAATGCGAACACCACATAAGGACCTTGCTACAAATAATTTGTAATATAACAAATATTTTGTATCCTGTCTCCCAACAGTGTCAAAGATACTAAATGCAGCCATACTACGAATTGTTCTTTAATTAAAAAAATATAGTCTAAGTCTGAAAGTTAAACATAATTGGCAACTTCTGCATAGGATGGCAGCGTTCCCTACAGCCTTTAGTGAGGATGAAAGGCAAGGCATGCCAATTTGCAATTGCTGGTATAGTTTTGATCAAGTACTTACTCAAATGCTAGTCTCTGGCAGCTAGAAGACACAACTCTAGTTAAGCATAGCAATTAAACACTATGGCAAGTAAAGAATAACAAAAGAGTCAGATAATATTCATATACTGCTAAATCTTAATTTCTAAAGTTAGAAGAAAAATAGTACTCATTTGCAAGTATTGTGGCACAAACACATTACACACATGTATGTATACCTACAGATGATGGACAACAAAAGGCTCTGTATTTTAAGCCTTCCTATTCTCAACTCTTGGGGATACATCTGTCTAAAATATAATCTGAAACTCAGAGGCAAAGTGAAGTATCTTAGCACCAGGTCACAAATTTCTGTCTTCTGTTACACTCCAACAAACACGTCGTAACAAGCTTGCTATGCAATCTGTGAATGGCTGAAAAATACGAGCAGAATCACAAATAGAGACACTAGCCTATATGGTCAATAAATAAAATAAAAACTAACATATGGTTAGTTCTGGGACCCCATTACATGTTTGGTAGAACACCAAGAACTGAACCAGTCTGTCTTTTTTAACAGACAATAGCAAACAATTAGCGTCACTATTTCCAAACTCCATTTCCACTGCTGCATCTCATGTTAAGAGGATTCTCCATAAACATGAGACAACTAATATCTTGAAGAACTATCCTGAAAGATGCCATACTAGTTTTACATATATCTGTGCTCTGTTAAAAAAATTATCTCTAAAAATATTCATCATTAGATGTATACTATTCCTAAGGTCCTACATTCTGAAGAATGAAACAGCGTGTTTAGATACACCGTATAACAGCTGTATGGGAAATCACCCTCCAGTGACTTTACTGCCACTGACCAGTTTAGATTGATGTGATGACTCAAATTTCAGAATTCCATATAAATACACTGTCCATTGTTTCACAGAAAAGAAGTACAGAAACAGAAAAAGTATTAGAATAACTTAACATCACAGAGCTCCAATGCCTTGAACAGCGTCAGCAGTTGGAATCTCTCCCTGAATCCCTGCAGAGACTCACAAGACATCCCCAAGGACATCACAGTCTCTGTTAGAAGCAGTACATTTCCGTAACAGATTATGAACGTTTTACATGAAGAGATATTTATCAAATACGTTATATTCTGCTTTTTAACCTCTATTCTTGTAATACTCTGGCTTATGTGGGTATTTAGCCCATGTTCTATATTACAATTAGTGTATACAATGGTTTCTTCCTCCTTTAACCTATCTACTTTGCCATCTACTCATTATTTAAAGAACAAGATCAGTTCACACAAGACGTTTACACACCTATTCTTTAAGCAAGGTGATAAAAAACAACACTGAACTGCAGGTAACACGAAAAAGTGAGGAATTTGCTACTGGCAAAAAGATCAATTATAATTCTTTTCCTAAAGAAAAATCATGTTGTTACCTGCAAGACTGGAAAACAGGCACCAAAAAGTTCTTATACTACTTTTCCACTGATAACTTTTGTTAACATCCTCACAGAATACTGAGCAGGCTATATTGACTGCACTGACTGCTGCTACTGATTTTTCTTAAAACAATGCTGCCTCAGCTATGCAAAGTGCAAATCCACTTCTCTAATATTTAATGTCTAATTTTAATTTCTAAATCCAGGATTTAGCTGTATCACATCGTCAGGGAAAATGTGGTAAAAACCTTCTTTACAAGACTAGGAAATCTGCAGTGCAGAGTAAGATCTTTGTTTCTGCATAACACCTAACAACTAGAAAAATGGATTGAAAGGAAGTGTTTCTTCAGCCCAAAATAGATTCATGATGCCATTTTCAAGTTCATTTTTAGAACAAATTTAATCTGCAAAGCTGAAGTTCTCATAATTACTATCCCAATACTTTCAATTCTTTTTCTCTACATCCAGACTTATTAAATCTGGCACTTCCTGTTCTGCTTACATTTCTGAGTTTCTTCCACATTTTTCTCATTCAAGGTTTCAGAATTTTAAAAGAACCATTTTCCAAACTAATGCCGTAAAACTGATCATTTAACACAGCTGTCAAAAAATCCAACTAAACTAGTCTTATGACCATTTGTAGAGTTCCACTACAACAGTAGCATATACCTATTAAAGTATTTCAGTTGATCACTTGCTGCCAAAGCAGTCTGCCACAGGACAAAACCTGACCATTTCCATTATCACTATAAATTAAGATAAGGAATATCAATTCAAAACACAAAAGAAATGTAAGCATACATTCTATATTAAATACTTAACATGAAATTTAATTGTATGAGCAGATGACAACCAAAAGACCTGCTAACAAAAAGACAGATACATTGTGAATAAAAAACAGCTTGTGAGGAAGAATTCAAAAGGGCTTGTAAAAGGTTTCACTCAAAAGCCAAAGAATACATTTCCATGCAGAATGCAATTATCTCTATTTTGGCCTGGTGACATTGCCTCTCATCACTTCTGGGTCCAATTCAGACTCTAAACTAAGTGAAACAGCATCAAAGGTTTTGTACATTAAAAAAAAAATCATCAAAATAAACGTTATACAATACACTGGGAAGTACAGCTTCGTTTTCCCTTTGTAGTCGCTGGTTAGCAGCCTGTATGACACTGATGACTGAATGTGGCTGCTTCTCTCCAGACCAGTTCCACACTGCCTTTTCCTGTGGCTCATGACACACACCCGCAGAGAACCTGACCAGAAGAGAAGTCAAATCCCATTTTAAGGTACAGAATATCTCACCGGCTGTTTAAAACCATTCTAAAAGTCAAAATTGAAGCATAGAACAATGTATAAAGCCAGACGATATTTCTGCCCACCTCAGCTTCTCCAAAGTTACCCATTACGAGTAAGGGACTATCCTGTTAGTTTCAACGGCATCCTTGTCCCAGAAAATCTGGATGGTTTGCAGTGCATTCCACCTTAACACACTGGCGAACACATTAACCTTTGCAGCTTATGAATACCATTCCAGAAAAGAGATCGTTATTTTGCCCCAAACACACCACAGTAAGCACAATCAGTTGTTAGCCCCATCAGCACATTTCCATGTGATAGGAGAGGCTCGTTGTGTGTTGCAATAGGCTAAAAGGAGAAGGGAGAGGAGGACTTAAACATCCTAGAGGTCATGGCAGGTCACTTGATACACCAAGCCACCCTACCTGGGATAGCTAATCACTTTCGCAGGAGTAATGATTCAGGTAGATAACTATTTCAGTACTGTTGCCATTTTTACATTAAGTAAAACATGAGAAGTAAACTGTGGTCATTACAAACTGCCTTGATCATCGTTTGTCCAAACCTCTCTCAGGCATATCCCACCTTGCCTCAAAACCAAATAAAGGCCTTGTTGCAAATGTTAGCCTATTCTTAAAAGAAAGTAATTTTGTTAAACTATCAGATTATTTAACCAAGAAACACACATCTCTATCTCCTAGAACTCAGCCACATGTCCGTATTACACTAAAATAATGAAGGAATTTTTAATTGTCATGATGATGAATGACTTAATGGCCTACACAGAAAAAAATGCTGTGACTGATTATAACCTGCATCATTTTTTAAATAGATTTTGGTGAATCACTACAAAAACTATACGCAGACACATTTTGTTTTATACCAAGATCTGAACCCAGCTTATATCCATTAAGAATCGGAAATCCAGAAGAGCTTTTACACTAGTTTAATAAAAGTGCAGATAAAAGACATGCACTCTTTCCAAGCATGTCCCCACCTATAAGGAGGACTACATCAATTCTGCTCAATTGTAAACACAAGCTCATAAAAAACCCCACTTCTCAGAGGTGTTAAAATTCATTATGTAAAAAAGAAATGCTAAGTATTATCATACAGCTAAGCTGAAAATACTAAAGCTATAAAGACACAGTCATCACTAACAGAAGTAAGATGTCCCTGAAGAAATCACAAAAGAGAATGCGCATTAGGATTTTGCCACACTCCAGGCAAGCAGAGCATTTTTATGCCAGTAAATGCTAGCAATACTATAGTATTCAAAGTTTTGTGAATCAGACCCTTTCAAACTCTTAGTCAAAATCTACATTAATGCATTTTTCTTCTACATTCATCTTTGCCAAAAGGCTTCATTGTCTCATTATGTAAATAAACTTTTCATATGAAAATTAAGACGTTAAAGATGCTTTTTGTAGTTATTCAATATTGCAAATATCACATGGACATTCACAGTAATTCAGACTAAGTATAAATTAAAGAAAAAGCAACCGCTTGAAGCAATATAAAAAATTAAGAAATAACTTGGTTTTAAAAAACTTAAAAATTGAAAGTCTTATTTAGAATTAACCTCCAGAACTTTCTTTCCTATACAGAAACTTAAATGCAGAAATCATCAGTTTTATTATGAGCAAAACCATAGACTAGCTGGTAAAACGCAGTTCTGAAAACCCATATGCAGAACTTCAAGACCTTCATATATACCTTTAGCACATTCTCCACCTCACTGGATGTTCCTTGTAGAACCCAGCCAGCAGTGAACACCCAACTGGAGCTCACCTATAGAGAGGTTGGGCAGTTCAAATCAAACGCTGCGTGCTCCTGGGTAGTGTCCACTGAACACCAAGTCCCACACGTTATTCAAAATAATTCTCACACTACTTCTACTCATTAAGAACACCACTTCACAGGGGCCATAAGTACTCTGTAAGATTCCATGGCCAGACGCTGAACATTTCTTGGTGGACTCCCAGTCCCTCGGTCAGCAGCAGTGAAACAACACTGCAGTTCCCAACCCAAGCAGGACTCAAGTGGATGCACAGCTCCCCGCTGAGCAAATCTTTAAAATTAACAGACTGCTGTCAAATAACCCAGGAGGCCCTAAAAAACCCAGCTGGGTAGCTCTGGTTGACAACAGTCCTTGAAATAATTTAGTCAGTGGACAAGAACAATTCTGGTATTTGAAAACGCAACAGTTGTTCTGCCCCTCCTCTATCTCTTTTCTGTATGCTCACTGTACTTGGAATTTCTTCTTGGACTAAAAAAGAGAAGGATTATTTTAAAAATAATTAATAGCTAAGCCATACAGATGCCATGATGAGAGCTCAAGGACACACAACTCATTAGACCTACTCGGCACTTCCCATATACCAAATTATTCAGAACAAATATATGAATTCACAACCTAACTAGAAATACACTCAATTTTCAGAAGATATTCTGTTGTTAAAATAACAAGTACTAGTAACATCTGGTTTTTTTTTAAATACAGAGAAATCATAATCAGTCCTACCACAAAGCAGCAGTTGTACAATAATCTTAATTTAAAGAATTAAGTAGACACATCATGCCTCACCTAATCACATTACTTCCTAATGCTATGTTCTTTTTTATTCTCACAAAGCTTGTCATTCCTTTACAGGTCCATTTTTTGAATGTGATTTCATTTTTTTTGAGTACCAAAGAACTGTATGCCGTACTTATTTTATGAAATGAGACAGTAGGCTGGCTTCCCTTTGAGCAGAAGAAAGGGGGTAAGGGTTGTTGCCAGCAGCCAGAAAGCCTGATACTGTTACCAGTCAAGTACAGCAGGACTCAAGTAGCCCCCTCTTTTTTTCCCTTCTTTCACATTAGAGATGCTTCATCTCATTTTGAAAAGCTTCCTAGTTTCTATTTTTGTCTTATCTTCTCTGTAGGCCACTGTCAGGTAGATTTAGGACCCTGATGATACATTTCATAAAAACAAGGCTTTACAAAATCCAAGACAAACAGAAAAATTTCATAGAATCTATCAGGTTGGCAAGTATCTCAGGAGGTCACACAGTACAACGTTGTGCTTGAAAGCGGGTCAACACAGAACTCAAACCAGCTTGTGGAGGGCTTTGTCCCGGCAGGTCTTGAAAGCCTCTAAGGATGAAAGTTCAACAGCTTTCTCTGGGCATGTATATTAAAAAATAACAAAAAAATAACCCCCCAAAAGGCCTGCTGTTACAGGAGCGAAAACTAGAAACTGATTAGAAAGAGGTGACCATAACAATAACTGATTTAATTTATTAAAATACAAGAAATAAAGAACAAGTAACAGTTATATGAGCTACGAGATATACAAACATATAATCTATAAGACAAATAAATGTTTTGAGTACTCAATATTAGTCTATATCAATATAAGAAAGTATATTACGTATTAAATAGCCTGATAGTGTACTTTTAGCTTATATCAAGATGTTTAACACTCAAAATGAGGATTTGTTCATCTTACCCTTTAACTTCCAGCCACCATGGCTAGAATGATATTATCTATTTACACCCATTTGGCAGCTTTCCTGACCGCTTTGATTTGAACCTCTAGTAACATGCTGACAGGACAAAAATGTATCTAATATTGAGACTACTATTATTTAGAGACACGATTCACTGCTGGAAGTGAGAAAGCAGAGGGCTCCCAACATTTACTGAATGATATTTCAAGGTTTTGAAGGCTTTTTGCTTTAAGATGTTTCTTGTTTATGAAATGCCTACATTTTTAAATCCTCTTTTATCAGACTTACATCACCGTGTGCACATCCAACATTCAAGCACTTCCTCACCAAGTTACTGCCAAGCTTGGTACAGCTGGACTTGGGAACCATCTGAGAATTACTAAAAACCTACTAAAAGGTATGAAATCAGCTCTCTCAGAAGCACAGCACCCACAGAAGCCTAAGCAGAAGGCAACATTTTCTTCTAATTCATAAGTTTTCAAGTGGTATTTTGCAAAGAACTTCTAAAGACCACAAACGGCATCTCAGGAAAGGAAACTTACTCTTAGTTGACTTAAGTTCACTATACAAATGTTCCTCATTTCCAATAGGAAATAACTTGGGCAGTTTTAAGTAAGAAGAGGTTGAAAACCACTGAGTACACACTTCTCTAAACTTGGAACCTGAAGTAAAAGAAAAGAAAGTGGTCACTGCAACTCAGCAGATGAAGAATTACAGATAAAGAACCTCTCTTCTAACAGCAGCCTCTTTTCATCAGTTCGTGGAAGTTTAAGCTGAATTCCTCAAGTCACTTGTGCATTGTAGTACACGTTCAGCAGAGACTACTGAGGTATCCTCCCAAAATAAGCATCAGACCTGAATGCCAAAGTTGTGAAATAATTACTGCTCTGTGAATTTGAGAGGCTACTTGCAGCTCTGCAGATTTATAAACAGGAAGTGTGAAGCTATGCTTTCATACCTGCTTTAATCATATGACAGAGCCCTAAAGCCATCAAATACTGGCTGACAGAACAAGTCCCACTGTATAATCTAGACTGTCTCAGCAGTGGATCCTATTCATTCCGACAGCTGAAAAAAAAAAAAAAAAGGCTGAGAGAGAATTAGGAATTTTCATCATATGCATCTGAAAACTCAAAGCTCCTTAGACAGAAGGACACAGGTTTATACCCCTAGGAAACAACATACCCTGAAGAACGTTCATCTACCTATGGTGTTCAAGCACTGTTTTTCAGATATGAGAGAAAATAAAGTAGAAGAATTCCCTTCGTGGGATACAGAAAGAAGAGAATAAACCACTAAAATGGTTCCCCGATCATTTTTCCTTAAAATGCATCTTGGATTTAAAAAGATAATTTCATAATCTGGAGTAATAAAAAGTAGTCTTCTACAGGCTCAAGGGGCTGAGTCCATGAATTTTGTCACCAGGCTGAGATTAGAACAACCTCAAATAAATGATTATATATTTGCACAAGTTATCCATCATCCTTTTGTCAGATTTATTATGTCTGTAAGCTTGAGGATGTTAATGATCAGACACCAGATATATATGCCTTGATTTAAATAAAACAAATGTAGCTATTCTTCAAATCCAATCAAGACACAAAAGGTCATTAGCAAGATTTATTCTCTGTCCATCACATAACATTAGTCATTCCCATAAAGCATACTAACTAACCTTTTTGTGGATTAAAGCAGGTTTTCACTGCTTTGAAGGGTTTGCCGTTTTCCAACCAGTAGCATCTTTGAGGTATAAAAACTGGAAAGAAAAACTGTCATCAAAAACAGCTATTTCGTGACCTCTCCAGAGGCAAATCCTGTGAAATTAATACACCTGCAAGTTTTGCCTCAATATTACCTGGTGTTCTAATTGCAAGCACTTTTTTGAAAGACGGCACTATTTTTGTTCTTTCTTTTTGCTCTTTTTCTCAGGGATCATCGTGCACAAAACAAAACACAATGACACGGATCTATCAGCAGCCACTCATTTCTCCGAACAGTATAGTCACTGACCACGCTGACGTCATGGCAGTTCCCCCTTCTTCCATCCCAGCACACATGCAACAAAAATTTTACCTTGCTTTAAGCAGAAAGAAAACCCCGTCTTCGTCGCTGGCACAAATCTGACAGATCCATGATTATCCACAGACATTTCTTTTAAGTGGTTACCTGACTGAATATTAGCATACTTAAGCTGAAAATGGCCTGAGTTAGCATGACCTGGTCTAAGTAGCACTCACGGAAACTTTGACTATAGATTCTATAATCTCATAATTTTCAAGTACCTTTGTAAATTTACACTCAGTTTGTGATAATATTCTGAAAGTTACTTAAGCAGAATATATTGACAGTCACTGGAAAATACAGTCTTTAAGGATCTGAAATAAATTGGCCATCAATACCACGTAGCCATCTCTTTCCTGGAGAATCCTTATTATATTATTCTGTACACAACATAGCATAGTGCAGGAGGTGCTCTGCTGGAGCTAATACAATAGTAATAGAAAGTTCTTCCTTTTATAAAGTTTTATTGGCCCAAAGACAGCCCATTAAGGAATCTGGTGTCAAGGCTACCGGCAGAAGAAGTAAAAGATAAGGCAGACTTTCGAGCGCTAACTCCTTGGTATAAGGCAAGGCCTAACACCAGGCCATTCTCAGAGAGAGCGATCAGCCAGACCGCCTGATGAACAGAATGGCAGCAGAGGAGCCAGAAATCAGAGGCACATGCTGGAAAAGGCACCAAATCGAAAAGGGTTTTGGCTGAGCTAGGGAAGCCTGCCTGACTTGCGGCACTGCCCTAGGAAGAAAATTGCTGTTGGAGCTTAAGGCTAAGAAAAAAAGGAACAAACTCCAGAGCCACATTACCAGTTTACACCATCACAAACTTAGTTTGATAAAATAAACAATAATCTTATACCCAGTTTAGAATGCAAAACTTCTTTTACTTCACCTATAGTGACTTGTCCATGAATTTCACCTCCTTACAAAGAAGTCGCCCTCAGAAGGAGGTCTGCAAGGTCAGGAAGAGCTCTCACCACAAGTTCAGAACCCACACCTTTTCCACAGCAACAGGCAAAGTAGTGCCTCTGGCTACTATAAATAAGATGACCATAATTTGGCAATATTCATAACAAGAGAAGAGACGTCTAAAATACCATCCCTTACTTTTCACTCCCCAACCATACAACGGGACACAGATTTTACAGGGCATGATGGAAAAAGGGAGACTGACAAGACTCATTGTGACCTGCACTGGTGGATACAAGACAACTTCATCATGCCCATCCGCACGGCCATGTCACCCACAGCGCAGCCAGCTGTCTGTGCCGACAAGCAGAAAAAAGAAATAAATTGCAGTACTATCTCATGCTCAAGGGTGAAAAAGGCCATTAACACTAGACTGCTCTCACATTTTCATCTCCTTGAACAGAAGTTACATTTTAGCTAGTTACTTATATTGTGAGTGTTTAACCACAAAAACTCTCCTCACTTCTGCAACCTTTGGTTACTCCCAAAATGGAATTGCAATAAATAAAATTGCAGCCATTCGCAACTTAAAAGTCAGCCTTATTTTCTGAAGCTTACAGAACCAGCAGCACTCATTGCCTTTTTCCAGATATTCTGAGCAACTGAAATTAAAGCTAGTGTCTCAAAAATATGATCCCGACATTCTGAATGATTACTATTTCCGCAAGTACAGTCAACCACTATTGACTACACACGAAGAATTCACAGCTGAAGAATTCGTACAATATCACCTAATATAAAACTTTCCCGGCATATAACAACCAGGACACAATGTTAGAGGAGGCAGATCTAACTGGAGATAAATACATTTGGCTTTTTTCTTTAAGGTTCTTGTTTATCCATTATCACTGTGTGCTGTTTGTGTCCACAGAAATGCCACAAGTACCAGCACGGTTCTGTGCAAGTAAGAATGGCCTAACAACTAATGTTTTGATAACTAGCCTGTTTTATACATACAATGATTCACTGGTTAAGTAAACAACATAGTTATTTAGCAAAACATCAATTTATATCAGAGAGCCTAAAACAACCTCTCTGTTCTCCTACAGAAAAACAGTATTAAATGCCTCATAGGGATAGAATAACATCAAAGAAAAATATTACATTCGCTATGCAAGAAATAATTTTAAATAACTTTAAAAAAAATCAATCTTGTTTTTATGTCAAATAAACTTAATTATGAAACATCTAGAGCAACTTCCTAGATTTTGAAGCAGTATACAAGCTTAAATCTAACTTTAAAATTGAAACCATTCAGGTTTTCTTATTTATGAACTTTGGAATATACATCCTGACCAAACAAATGTATTTTCGACCAAAGAGCTTATATCAAGCACTTCCTGTTATATTCAACTTCACGCCTCTACCAAGCTACATTTATGACTCCAGCTCCTCTAAAAATACATACACCAATGCTTTTAAAGACTTCCTATACTTTCACTAGATGTGAAATTCTTCAAGGCGGCTATGTTTAAAGCCTGTAACGAAAGTGAGCTTAAATCACGTATTTGTTTCTTCTGCTTGGCAGTATTTTGCTCCATTTCCTATCTGACATGGCACCCCTGAGAGGCTCCACTACAAAAAAAAAAAAGAATTTAACAATATTTCATAAAAATCCCATTTGGTATTGATTTGTTTCCCCTTCAATTAACACTCAACGTTTCCTCCTAGCTTTCCCTTATCAAACATTACATGCTTCTCAGATGTAAGCAGAAATAGAAAAGGGCAGCTATGTATCCATCTGAGCTTATGAATTTTACCAATGCTTTAAATATCAAACAGGTGAACTGCTTTAACTGTCCGCACTACATCACACGCATCCACAACAGACCAACTATTACAAAAAACACCATCCTCCCTGCAAACCATTTACGGCTGGAAATTACCGTCCCTCTTTGTCCTTGGACTTGGATATCAGTACTAGAGCAAGGTAGCTGACAGGGTGTAGCTTGCCCGTCGCCTCGGAGCCCTGCAGCTGCAAGTATTCACCATCCAGCTTGTTTATGTTTTCCTCCTCGCTAGTTCCTCTTTAAATTCTCCAGGAGGAATCTAGAAACGGACCAAACCAGCAACGCACAGAACACGCCACGCCAGCCTCATCCATCTTTCCACCGAGGGATGCAGCTGCGTGCTTCCCCACCACGGGCAGCAGCAAGTAAACACGAGGAGCCGGCCGGAGGGCCCGAGCCAGCCGTGAGCTGACCGGCGGCAAGGAGCGGCGAGTCCCGGCACGGCTCGGCTCGGCTCCCCAGCGCCCGGGCCGGCAAGCGACAGGCGTGGAAGCGGCCAGCCGCGGAGATCCTCCCCGCGGCTGCTGCCCAGGCCCCATTATTATTAAGACGGGGGAGATAAATATATAAATAAAGGGGGGGGAGGGGGCGGGGAAGGCGCCTGAGGCAGAGGAACGGCGCAAGTGCCTCCGCGCCGGGGTCTGTCATGGTGGTGCCGGGAGCCGCCAGACACCGCCTCGCCGCGCTGACAGGGGCAGAGCGG
>Ga0065711_1009098_pt1 | contig 15876 bp, 15 predicted proteins | sample Hoacrofraction12_FD_59098 | JGI IMG/M metagenome (GOLD analysis project Ga0065711, IMG submission 59098) | Hoatzin crop microbial communities from Cojedes, Venezuela - Epithelial fraction 12 v2 (version 2) | ecosystem: Host-associated > Birds > Digestive system > Esophagus > Crop | place...
GTTTTTATGATAATTTTTAGATTCTCTAGGAAATGGCTGATTCTGCAGCTAGACCTCAGTATCAGGGGGGTTTTGTGCATTACCCAGATAATATATGTAAACATAAAAAATGGATTTTTAGTTTATATAAAGTTATTATCTTGGAACATAATGACTCTTTGGGGTTAAGAGGGTAAATAGGATCTTGTCAAGCAGTATAGTTATTTTCTATAGCTAAGCTGCATAATGGTGTGAAAAGTAGTAATTTTCTTAATTTAAAGAACCTTTCTTTCAATCTCCTCACCTTTGACACAGCCCTTCCTTGGCAGGATGTAGAAGAGCCTCTTATTTCCCAGAGTAAAGTTGTGCAAAACTGATTTTTTCAGCCTCTAACCTGGCTTTCTGTTCTTTTTTGACCACAGTGGTGATAACCAGCTGGTAAGCACTCTGAATGCATGTTTGACCAGCCGATGACGGTTGAGATCTGCACACGGCAACAGTCTTTGCACGATCTCTTTCAGAAAAGAAACTGAGGTCCACTTGTGTCTGCTCAGATATCTTCATGTTACCTGCCACTGAACTCGCAATGATATTGAGCTTGAAATGTCCGAGTTCTGAAACACGCCAATCCTGTATGTTTAAGGCTGGATATGGCCAGGCAATCAGAAGGGATCAAGTTGCCATGGCCTGATGAATTATTAGTTGTCAGGCCAATCCTAATTATTGACCACGCAGATGACTGAAACCTGCCCCACTTGCAGAACAAAACATGCTTATGTAAATGACTTTCAGGGCTTAAAATCTCACTGTGTCAAACACCCTGCAGCAGCAGAGCCAGCCTGCAGCACCTTACAACGTGTGTGAGCGATTGCTGCGGCTGAGCTGACGCTCGGTTACTTGTCTGCCTCTATTGAGTCGTCTGCTCCAACGTAATGGGAAGATGTCAATCCAGAGCTTAGCAGAGACACAGTGGGCACCAATTTCTTTTTTGAAGGTAGCATAAAAGATGCAAGAGCAAAAGGTGGGGGAAGGTGAGGGCGGGGGGATGAGCCGCATATGAAAGGATATGGGGCAAGCTTGGGGAAGCTTGAAACTGGTGCATGATCCAGAGAAGGAAAAAGAATGACAGAGAGGGGGAAATACCCAGTGATCTGTACTCCTGGCTGCTGAAATCCCCACGGCCATGAACGCTATCTCTGTTTCAAATGCCTAACCTCTGTTCTCTCAGCCAGACGTGTAACTCACACCGAGTCCAAAGAGCTCTAGCCTAGCTGCCAACACCACGAGCTTATTTCAGCAGTGCACAGATCAATCATTGATCCAAGCCAGGCGTACAGAATACACACGAGTATGCACATGAATAAGAAATTTATAGATTTCTAGATACCGTCTCTATGTTTCTACCTTTTCCTGTTCCACATACACATCTAACAAGCAGAGTCATAAAACCTTATCTTCAACTTGTGCTAAAGTCAGTCCATTCAAATGAAGCTCGCTATTACATAATGTACTGATGCCTGCAGTTTATCTTTTCACTAGTTCATGCTGCAGTCTGGTCGTGGTTTCTTCCCCTCCTCCCCTTAGAAAAAGGCACAGGCACCCACACGCGCATTTATACCCGTTTTTTTCATCCCCCCGCAGAGCAGAGTGACAAAAACAGCACCCTCATTAAACAGGAAATGTTGGCGTTGCAGGCAATGCTCAATACGTTGGACTACAAGAGAAAGGTTAGTGACACGTTTTGTCATTTGTGGTTCATTTGCTTTCTCCCCTTATTCCCACGTTGAACACTCAAACGCGTACGCGTGCCTTTTTAAATTCTGCTCTCAGAAGAACTGACAGTTAACAGGAGTTACAAATCCACAGAAGGTTTTGGGCGGGTGGTTCTGGCTAGCAGTTAGAAGGGAGGCGAGGGCATCACTTCACAGGACCTCTTACGTCCTGCCCTAAACAAGTCACTTAGTTGGCAATATGTATCTTTTACAGTAAGCAAAAAGCTTTCAAAGCAAATGCAATCTAATAATCGCAGAACAAAAAAACCCCAAACACACACACCCCTCAAACGAAACCCCAAAACAAAAAAACCCAAACCAACAACCCACCAGTGGCACCTTGCTCTGTTCAGTGACCGAGACTTACAAACATGACAAATATTGCCCCGACCACTTCTCTGCTAGCACAGAAAACAGCACATTTAGGCAACTTGTTTGAGTCCGTGTGCTTTTTACGGATAAAAGTAAGCAACCAAAAAAACCCCATTGCACTGGATATGATACAAAACAAAAGGAGGACTTTTTGACCTTGACAGGACTTGCAAATGTCACCTTCTTGGAGGTGCTATGCCCACAAAGAATGCAACTATCCTCCTTCCCTCCCCCAGAGCAGCAGTTCTACAGAGGAAGAGCTCACAGAGATCCAGNGNTAATTTCAAGTACAATGGGCGATGATCCCCGTCACCTCTGAATTAGAGAAACTAAAGTGGTAGTGGCTAAATACGGTTACTTTCAAAGCCATTGAAAGAAATGTAATCAGCACTTTATGATAACTGCTGAATTTTGTGGCTGTTCCCCATGGCCGGTCTGCGACACCTTTCCTATTTTACAGGAAGTGCTCAGTAAAATAGGGCGGGTGATTCACGAAATCGATATGCTGATGAGCAACATGCTGACTGAAGAGCTGCTGGACTGGAAGAGGCGGCAGCAGATTGCCTGCATCGGGGGTCCTCTCCATGGTGGGCTTGATCAGCTCCAGAACTGGTAGGCTTGCCTCAAACTTGTGTTTCCACCGAAAACCACAGGAAGTCTGCTGTGCATGAAGTAATCTTTCCTTTAGATCAGTTACCTTGCCACAGCAGCAAATTCATTAGCACCTAAGCAAGTAAATAACAAAAATACAATCTGTTTTGGTGGACAACATTTGCTGTTCAGAATAAATAAGACAACAGCGAAGTGCTGCGCCCGAGCCGTGGCAGTCAGTCACTTTTTGGTCTGACAGTTGTTCCAGATACACGATACAAACCCCCTCGGGAGTTTTGCTTGAGTAAGAACCGTGCTGACTTGAGTTTGTCACCCAGGAAAGCGGGAGTTTTGCCTAGGCAGGAGCCGGGTAGACACTTTTATGCTTTGACTCACTAGGTCCAGACTTCAAACTATGCAGGAACTGAATGGCAGTAGCCACTGTGGTGGCAGGTTTAAAGGTGATCGCAAATAAAAAGAAAACAGCATTATATTGAAAAAGATAATGCAGCAAGAGAATGTTAGCGTCCCAGTCATTTCTCTCCCATCAAACTTGTCTTCTGGAAAAGGTGAAGTAAAAAGAATAAAAAAAGGAAGGAAAACAACCAAGAACTCTTTTAGGTTTGAAGAAAAAAAAAGTATTTTTTGCCTTGTTTGTGTGGTGTAGGTTTTTTGTTGTGGTTTTTGGTGGTTTTTTTTTTTTCCCCCTACAGAAGTTGTTTCTTTTTTTTCCCAGTTAAGATGTTAAAAACAGCTTTAGAAAGTCACTTGTATACACATACCCTAACAAACCGTTAGCGGATGTGCTTGGATTTTATTTTATTTTCCTTATTTACTTTACACTTTCTCAGTCTCAGTAACTTGTTCATTTTATATAAACATTCTCCTTTTAAAGAGTACATTCCACAAAACTACTGAGCTGTAGGAAAGAATTAAAACTGGCACAAGTGCCCTGCATGTAAAACATCAGGACCATGTATGCATTTCTTCCAAATTATCAGAGTGCATTGCATTGCTGTCTACCAGCCCCATTGCATAATATTTACCTTTGAAAATAAAGTAGGTATTATTTGTCTGATGTATTTATATAAACCTGCAAACGAAAGATGAACGGACACGGGTTTGGAGAAAGCTAGAAAGCACCATTTGATACTGATTTCGATCTCTCTAAGCAAGAACTTCAGTAGCCACGATGTTCTGAGAAACAGTTTACATGACAGATTGCAAACTGATCTTTTGCCTCGCTGTAGTTTTACGCTGTTGGCAGAGAGCCTCTTTCAAGTTCGAAGGCAACTAGAAAAACTGGACGAACTGTTGACCAGACTGACCTACGACGGGGACCCTATCCCAGTGCAAAGGCCTCAGCTGCTGGAAAAAGTCAACTTTCTGCTCTACAACCTTTTCCGGAAGTGCGTAAGCCATTGTCCACGTACATCACTTTACCCCAACTGACACAAATCTATTGGCAACAATGACAGCACATTGTTAGGAAGAAAAAAAAAAAAAGACAAAAGTTTGAGTCTCTGAAGATCTTAAAGACCCATTTCCATTATAAAAAGCATGTACAGCTGTCACCAAAACTCCCAGAAGCTGCAGGTGCCGGGCAGCTTCTCCCATGTAGCAGTTAAGCGTTTGTGGACAAGTTCTGCCTCTAGGTGAACACGCAAAATCCACTTGTTTCACTAGGAGTCATGCACATACTGCTGAGAAAAGGTTAGGGGTTTGGGGCTTTTTTGTTTGGTTGGTTGGGTTGTTTTGGTTTGCCTTTTTTTAAGTAAAGTAGCAGGCATTAATTTGTTCCTTGTCTTTCCTCTTCCTCGCCAAGAGGCTCCATTAATATATAAAATATTATCATTGTTTCTCTTGCCTTTTGTACTGGCTATACGAGAGATATACAAGTGACTGTGAAAACAAAACATGGTCAATTGGGGTTATTTACAAAAAATGAAAAAAATTTAAAAGATTGTTTAATTTCACTGGAGCTAGGCTCAGTGCATTTTTATACTCCATTTTACGGTTCTGATAAAAGTCTCAGTCTTCCAGACCTTTATCAGCCTGGTATTTTAGGACTATGGAATTTGTTTTCTTTTGATTTTTAATATATTCTCAATATCTGTTTCTTATGGGAACAAGTCAACTGTAAGTTAGACCACTAGATCATTTTGATAACTGAGAGTTGGAATGCACACCTCCCACTTCGGTATCTGTAGAGAAATAAGTTTTTAAGAGATACCAGCACTTTTTTCCCCCCCTCTAATACAGCTGTTTGTTGCTGCATATTCCTAACAATCTGCTTGTTTCACTTCTCTTCACACAGTTCATTCGTGGTTGAGAGGCAGCCCTGCATGCCAACACATCCCCAGAGGCCAATGGTTCTTAAAACATTAATACAGTTCACTGTTAAATTAAGGTAAGGAAAGGAAATCTGATATAAACTTCTCCATTCGTGTACTGCATTTTATCCTAGGAGAATCTAGAAAACAAAGCAGGCCAACGTGTTAGAAATCCTTTTGACCCCAGGGAGATTTTCTGGAATGGGGATATAAAGACCACAGAATCTGTCACTCATAAGTGGCAACACAGAGGAACCAGTGCAAGGAAGAAAGGCAGATTGTGGCCAAAAGTCAGCACCTCCAGGGTTCTGTATACATTGAATTCTTGTTTTAATGATTTTGCAAACTGAGTAAATAATAATCCACATCAGGATACTCACAGCCACTTTTGCACATAGGAAAGAGAAACTTCTGCATTTTGGGAGGCTCTGGTGAATCAATGACAAATTATTTCCCTCCCACTAGCTCCTTGCCTGACTTTGTGAAAAGAGTGAAGACTGGAGAGGAACTCTCACCTCATTTCCACCTCACAGCAACAAAAAAACAAAAGGCATGGAGGGCGGGGGGTGGTGGAAAGGGCACATGAAGGGAAGTACACATAACATCTGTGGTGCAGTCACAGATTATACAAATCCATCTCTTAATTCTTACTACTTTGCTGCCTCCCTAGCCATTCCCTCAAAGCCAGACTAACTTGTCCACATACTTGCAGGGAAGGTAGAACACCTGCCGCTGGACCAGCCCAGCTCCTCTTTTGGAGTATGCAGCCCTGTAGATCATGATATAATCCTAGGTGCCTAATCTGTTTTCAGATACTTTAGTGTGGAGCTGCTGGTCTCTAATATTTTCCGGTGAGAAACGTATTCTCTTAATATTCACTTTCACTTCTTCTGTTTCAAAGGTTGCTAATTAAATTGCCAGAGCTGAACTACCAGATCAGAGTGAAAGCAACTATTGACAAGTAAGAAACTTTAAAGCAAAGATATTCTCTCTCCCCCTACATAAACAACAGAGATTTTTCAATTGCTACCCTGATAAAGAAATTGCTTTAAAAAGGAAAAAAAAAAAACAACACAACCCCAAAATCAAGTAAAACAACAGGATAATGCTTTTCTTTGTTAATGTGGAAGATATCTTTGTCTCTTTTTTAAAAAAAGCTGCTATGTCTAATTAATATTTTCAAACTGGAGGCAAGAAGTCCATTTAAGATTCGCTTCAAGACTTGGAAAATATTCATCAGTCTGAAAGACTAGCATCACACAAAAACTTTAAATTAAACTGTACTGCATTTACTGAATAGTTAGCTGTGAAATACCACTTAATTCCACCTGCCTTCATAGGCCCAGTACCTTCAATGCAGCCACTCCAGGTAGTACATAAAGCTTGTGTTTGAAAAGCTAGTGCTGTAGTTACTATGGCAGCTTACAGAGCTTTACCTCTGCCTGAATTAAGGCTGCTATCTAAACTCCTCCTTTCCAAGGTGTTTGGTTCTCCTTTGCATTCCCATTATTTCTTAAAGTGGTCCTAAACAAAAAGAATCCCCAGCTTCTTTGGTTGATTCTAATTTCCTGAGCAAAAATCATCTCAGAGCCTGTCTATACTACCTTTGTGAAAACAGTGTGAATGCTGCCTGGAGTGTTTCTATTTGAGTTGATGCATCCTGTCTCTGCAAGGCTTATTCTTTTGAGCAATACCCAGTACTGCAGAGCAAGCTTGGTTACAGATAGGTCAGGGTACCCTAGCATGAGAAAACATGGGGCAGAAGAATTGCTGTCAAGATCTGATTTCANAATCAGTGAAGGTGATCCAAGTCCTCATCGCCCACCATTCCCAGCCACCTCCCCTTCCTCTGCCGTTCTTCTGCAGGCCTCTAAAAATCATCTTGCCCAACATGGGCATAGGTGTTGGCCCAAAAGAAGGAAGGAAACCACCCAGTGAGGAAGCAAGGGGCAGGAGAGAAGCCAGGACTGCTTCTCTCCAAAGCTGCTTACTGTCCAGTTTGCTGCTGTGCTGTTCTCTCAGTCCATGAGCTACACAGACTTGTACCATCCCAGAACACAGCTGCGCAGGCAATTAGATAGTACTGCAGTTTTTAATACCCATATATCATTCCAATGGCGAGGGAAAAGCTAGATAACATATACTACTTGTATCTGGCCAGATACAAAAGTCTAGCTGGACAGTACGCATTTCAGCTCTTTAATTTAAAAATTGCTGTTATCTCAGTAATAGGAGTTAACTTTGACAGGGCAAAACCTACCGCCTCAAGATACGTTTCTCAGTACAATTTATGGCTCACACATTTACTAATTCACAATGTGTTTCCTCCCCCCTGCCCCTCTTCTATTTTAGGAACGTTTCAACTGTAAGGTAAGAAAATAAAATACCACATTTCTTAAAGTATCCACTACGGCATTATTTGAGTACGTAAGTGTAACGTCCTCCATAGTAATCGTAGATTCGTTCTGTGTGGAACACACGTGAAAGCAATGAACATGGACGAATCCGCAAACGGAAGCCTGTCGGTAGAATTTCGACATTTGGTAAGTCTGACTGCTTTTTTCCTGTTGTGTAGCTCTGGTAAAGAAATTAAAGATTCTTTAAAAAAAATACACAAGGGGAGCTGGATTACCGTCAAGTCTACACTCATTTTCCTCATATAGAAAGTTTACTCCTAGAACTCCTTTATCCCTTTCCACAATTTATCCATTCCATAAGACTACATATTTTCACAGAAATGACAAAGCAAATCCTAATTAATGCCAGAAAAGGAAAAGACTAATCATGCTGAATTAATCAGCTGCTCAGAAACTGAGTTTTGTTAAAAAACCCCGAACAAACAAATAAAACAGAAAACCAAAACCAAACCACACCAGCATTGTCTAGGGGAAACAAACAGTTGAATGCTTTGGATTTGGTTGAAATTAATGCCTGCCACAACTGTCTTTTGAGAGGCTACGGTGCTGCTTCCGTAGCTTCTCTGACAGCCCAGTGAGTCACGCTTTCTGCCTAGACTCCCTCACCTATGGTATTTCTTTGGGCTTAACCACAGACGCAGTGCCTCCGTGCAGTTTTGCAGAGGCGGAGATTGGCAGTCGCTAGTGCTTTTTTGTGTTATACACTTTGCAAGCACCCTAATTAACTTTTTGTGACATCAACTTAGTTTCCTTCAAAATTCTTTAAAAATATCAAAAGACTATTCCCTGAATAGACTTGTCAAGGCACAGTGTCAGAGCAGTCATTACACTGTATTTCTGTACGGTAAATAAAACCTTCTTATATTAAGAACACCACGGTTACAAATGATGTTCTTTATATGTACTTCTGTCTATAGCTTCTTTGGCACATAAATATTTTTTTGCTTTATACAGCAACCCAAAGAAATGAAATCAAGTGCTGGAAGCAAAGGAAATGAGGTTTGTGCATTTATTTTACATGTTATTTTTGATTACTCTCACAAGTATTTCAGATTGGATTTTACGTAAATCAAAGAGCAACCACATGTTGTTAGATCTTGAAATTTATATTATCCTTATAACAAGTATAGGACCCAATTATCAGGTGATAAGCATAATGAGAATTTTTCAGAACTACTCAGAAATTTTAATTACATGCCTTAAATTTGTGCATTAAAGAAGTTACAACAGAAGGTAGGAAATAATAATCTGAATGTATGCATTCGTCTTTAAGGCTGCCTTTTTGGACATTCATGTTTTAGAAAAAAACCAAGCTCTTTGCATTTTTCGTAGACACAATTCTTTCTGTAGGATCTGTTCTCTAAATATACACTGTGTTGGCCCCCTGACCGAAGCAGGGGTATGATGATAAGTGCATCAAAAACGTTCGCTTGCCTCGACCAGGGCGCGAAGGGCGCGCCCCCGAACCCGGCCGTGGGTTCCCCTCTTGTGGTGACACCACACTATGACATGTCAGCCCCGGGACATGTCACCCCAATGAACCCACACGTACTGGGCAGTCCCCACGTCTCAGGGACACGCGGGTACCACCGGGCACGGGCAGTGAAGAGGCACCGCCAGCGCTTGCTTCCTAGTGGAGGAGCTCAAAACCCGCACGCTCTTGCTCTGTGGAGAACAGAAATCGGTAGCGTTGACATCGGCGCTAACCCACCCGTGTCGCTTCATTCCTTCCCCCGCTGCACCCCTGGCAGGAGGGGACGGGAGAGCTGCCCAGGCAGGACGTCCTCACCCAGACACCAAAGGCGGTAGGGCAGGGAGGGCAACGGCACGAGCACACACAAACTCTACGATGGCCATGGACCATCGCCATAAGTTTAGCATTGCTGTTGGACACAAAAAGTCCGCAGGTAAATCTCTGACTGAAGCAAGAGTCAGGAGCTTGCAGCCGTACAGCCGCTGCCAACGCTACCAGAACGGTGAGTGTCTCCCAAGGTAACTGAAATCGCAAGATGTTTTTATAAATAACATCTCCTTATCTAGAAAGTGAAACTGCCTACACTGGTTTAAGGTACCTCCACACCAGTGTAACTTTTTTGCATGGTAGAAGTGCTGAGGGTAAAGTTGGCAAGTTTCAAAAGAAATTAAAAAAAAAACCACCACCACCCCCCCCATATCTTGGTCCAAATAGATGTAGTTATACAAGCACAAAAAGTTATCACAAGCAGTCTTTAAGTACAAAGCAAGGGTGGGATCAGCACAGGGAATTCTAACCAGACACCTGAAGCAGAAGGTACTTGTGCACGCTTCACACCGTGTTTCTGAACGGAGTAACTTGCAACCTGATTAGCAATGCCAAAACTCCAGGCTCACCTCCCAGTTACTTTGCTGCTCACAAAAGTCATTTGCATCAAGACAAGCAAATGCAAAAAAATGTAGGCGTAAAAATGTTGGTGCTCTACTTTTGGTAGCGTTTTGCTCCCACTTTCACACATTGCACCTTTATAACTAGATAAAGTAGAGGGCTGTGGACAGTTGGGACAGCTGAGCTGTGACATGGTTCACAGCTAAGGGATTTCCTCAAACAGAGTTTCTCCTTGGTCAAATCGCAGTCTGTGAAATCATTATTAGCACGAACAAGATTTTTGATTAACAGTGACTATAATAATTTAAAAACTTGGTTTGTTTACAGGATGTTTATTAAGCCGAGATCATAGCTGTTAAGTATGACTTGCCTCATAAAAAAGGTTGAGCTGCTCTATATTTGAGATTTGTCCTTTCATGCAGATATGCCTTTTCACCTAGATGCTTTTTCCATAACAAAAATCAAAGTTTTTGCTAAATCATAAGAGAGGAAGGGGGAAGGGGAGTTTCATCAACCCTTTTCAACTTTGTGTGAGCCATACAGGTTGAGCTGGATTGATTCTATCTGCATTAAAACATTTGAGCTCATTTGATGGTTGGGTATTTAATTTAAAAGCCTTCAGCCCTAAGCTGGATTTTCCTCTTGCAAGACAGATTTATTATTCAGATGCCCGAGTATCTCGTGTGGTCTCAACCTCTCATTTACACAGTATCTTTTGTTGCAGTGTCCGGTATGAGGCACTTCCCCAGGGAGTAATTGTATTTTACATTGCCTGAAAGCAGAGTATTTCAGTAAATAGAAACATTTTGATTTGGGATTTTTGATCTTGTTTCTTTTTTAAAAAAAATCTGACAAAACAAATATGCAATGAAAGAAAAAAAAAACCACAAAGCAGGAAAAGGACAAATAGATTGTTATTCTTTGACTTCTGGGGATGGAAACGTATCTCAAAAGATCCGTTTCCCAAAGGGCAGAGATTCAGATCTGTACAGAGCTATGCTGGTTTGTAATCAAAACAAAAAGCTCACACTACAAACTTTAATGAACTACGACAAACACATTTCCTTTTTTTTTTTTTTTTTGTCCAAGAAAAACTTGGGGTTTTTAATACCAGATTTATTTTGGATTAATGATTCAGGTCACTACTCCTTCAACTAGTACCACCTAAGTATACTTACAACAAACTTGTTGCAAGACAGGGCCCTATTTGTCATTAAAGCTGTGGCTTTTTGTTTTGTTTCTAGGTTGTTTCTCCTTGAAGTTTAACATCTCTGTTTGAATTGGAAGTGTTAATCAGCAAAGCAACTTTAAGTTGGGATACAGCCTCTATCAGACACTAAAAATGATCTGTTAAATAGTCTCATGCGCAGAAGTTAAAAGCACAGTTTTCAACAAACTAAAAGCAAAAGTTTAAAAGTGTTGCTTTAGCAATATCAAGGGTTTTTCTTAGATTCATCAGAAAAAAACCCACCAGTTCTGGACTAATTTATGCCAATACTTAACAAACAAATTATTTCTTTCACTTCTTTCTTTTCCTGCTCTGCTTACACATTTGATGCCGGATGTCTTTCCGGGTTGTGTCATCTCAGCAGTCGGATCGCTAAGAGTGCTAAACGCCAGCTGTGCGCTCACAGCTGTGTACCCTGCTTACTCCCTCAGGGCCCTCACATGGTGACCGAGGAACTGCACTCCATCAGCTTCGAAACACAGGTCTGCCTGTATGGACTGACTATAAACCTGGAAGTGAGTACACTAGCTGGCTTTTCTGGGGCAAAAATCAAAAGCCTTTTCCAGCAGTTTATGTGAGAACAACTGTGTGGGGCCAGACCATGGATCCATCTACCCTAGGTTTTGTCTTCAGCAGTAATCATAGGCAGATGCAAGATTTCCAGAACTTGTACACACAAAGAAGCGTACACAGGTTTACAGCAATGTTTTTAGCCCTTCTCTTCAGAAGCTCAAATACTGGCTCTCGCTGTAATTTTGTTACGCTATGCAAAGGTAATACATCGCACTGAGCAAAGACTGTGGGATCCATTAAAGCCAGCGACAAAATCCATTCACAAAATCCATATTCACTGGCAGGCACTTCCCTCCATTAAGCATTACAAATTCACGCATTAGAGAAAGTCTATGATACCAACTGCAGGTCCTAAGCTGAGGACATTCCTAGGTGCCTAAAATGGACCTTTAGAACCTCTTGCAGCGATTAACGACTGCCACAAATCACTCTTCTGGCTGCAGGCTGCTGTGCCCACACGGTTGTCATGCAGGCACAGCTAGGCTTTCTGTCCAGCTCCAGCTAACCTGAGCCCTGCTCGCCCTCTGAAATGCCACTTCTCTCTTGCAACGCAGGCTAGACATCCACTCCCACCAGCTGGCCCTGCTCCACAGGCTAAGGAACAGTATTTTGAAGGGTGCAGGAACAAAAGAGGAAGGAAGAGGGAGCTAAAGGAAAACAAAAAATAACGTAGCACTAACGCTTTCCTTAGTATTTACACACTGCGTTTGTTCTTTCCACCAGACCAGCTCTTTGCCTGTGGTGATGATTTCCAATGTCAGCCAACTACCCAACGCGTGGGCCTCTATTATTTGGTACAATCTATCAACCAACGATCCTCAGGTAGGTCGCCAGTATGCAAGTACTGACTTTCTGCATTTTCACATTGCTATAATTTGGTTACCAAATAGATTCACTCTAAAAAGACTGTGTTTCCCTCTTAAACTAGCCTTATTTTTTTCACGTACACTGTTACCAACGTCATAATGTTGTTTGCTTTATTTTTTGTTCCCTGACCAGATATAAAACCATATGCATGGTTAGCCTTCCTTTTTGCAGGCTAAAGTAGTAGTTCTTAAACTAAGGAAATGCGATAGCCCTTCTCCACAGCTTTTCCAGTTTGAATCTTTTTTGGGTGCTGTTCACCAGAACTGTACACAGTACAAAATAATTATTCTAGTACAATTCAAAACTGTCAAAGCAGGTGTATAGGTGGGTCTGTAATGTACTGCAGTGCTGCTTTCCCTCCTGCATTTTACAGGAGCTAGCGCTTTCAGGTAGCACCTTCTAGCGGCTCTAACCACGAGCAAAAGCAGAATCGCTCTTTCTCGGGCTCCTGCTGGCTCAGCACATGTTTTAGCTTCAGTCACTGTTAGTGTATTTGCAGGATGGTGCTGTGAATAGCGCTCTCAGGCTTTCAGTCAGGGATTAGTGGCAGTCACGTAGATGTTCGGAGGAGAGAAAGGGTAAGACAGTTTACCATGGAGTGCGCCTAACAACGATGGCAGGCCAGCTGACCAGCAGCCTGGGCATCATTATCGCTCTGCGATACTCCAAAGAGGCTTCTGCACAGTCTTCAGTACATTCGTTACATGTACAGTCCAGAAACCAAATGACCAACTAAGAGGAGCGAAACAATTCTACAACATATCGCTACACGAGTGCGCAATGGTTCAAGATTTCCATGCACCAAACGTATCATTGTGATAATATCTGCATTTATTGGACAGGATTTTAGCACATTTTCCCTGTCATAACATACGATACTATCAGAAGCACAGCAAAGTATTTTATCACTCAAGATGCACGCACGGACTCTTGCTCGCTGCGGGAGGCTCCCCTTACAACTCTGCCCAGGCACCCAAGCCAACCTTGTTGGGTGGCTGCAGGTGGGAAGGCCAGCACTTATTTGCCCCAATGTATTCCCCCCCCCCCATTTTTAACACTTCTAGATTCTGCTTGCATACTTGGAGCCTTCTTTCACAGCCTGTAGTGCATTTCATGGTTGCCAACTGTTTAACCAGAGCACTAATTCTGTTGCAGAATTTGTCTTTCTTCAACAATCCCCCTGCTGCCACTTTAAGTCAGCTCTTAGAAGTATTGAGCTGGCAGTTTTCATCCTATGTCGGCCGTGGACTCAATTCAGAGCAGCTCAACATGCTGGCAGAGAAACTTATGGGTAAGACTGTAGAAATATACAGATTTTAATTGCTTCTGGGCTCTTACATTTGATAGTCACAGGTAATGACTTTAAGCGTGACCTTCACTTCCAGAGCTGACTTCAAAAATGCCACAAACGGGTTTTTTCTTCAAAGAAAACCATGCGTCAGCTTATTCTTACCACAAAGTGATTCAACTTCTGAACTTTCAGGCTGCTGAACTGAAGAAAGAGGGCATCAGAGTCACACTGAACTGAGATGTTATTTTGCTTCCTTAGCAAGTAATTATCTCCTGCATCTGAAATCAAAAGGAAGTCTTTTTGGTTGCTTATGGGGTTTTGTTTGGGTTTTGTTTCATTTTAAGCACCCGTCCTTGCACGTCTTCAGTGCTGGGACCCATCCTTCACTGCTGACAGCGTAGCAAAAAGGCTCTGTACCTTCAACGAGCTGAACTATCAAACACTTTGATCTGACTGTCCCCCAGAAGGGAGAGGCCTTCGGGAAAGCTGGCAGAAGAAAAGAAAGCCTTGTCTGTTTCTGGAGAAGAAACAATTATGAAATATATTGTGAGGTGTAAGAAACTCTGTGCTGAAGGTGTAACGATACCTCTACTGTCAGGCAAGAACAAAAGCATTTGTCAGAGTGGGGGGAATCTTCACTTCTATTGCTTTCAAAGCTGGGAAGCAAAGACTGGTGTTCCATTTATTCCCACAGTTTCTTGGAGATTTCTTGCTTAGTGGAGTTGAGAGGTGCCATTGTAAATCAGCAAGAATCATAAAAAAATAAATTGTCTTAAAACATGGAAGTTGAAGATAGAGTGAAGGCCGAGAGAAGTAACACTTGGGCTAAAAACTGAAACTGAGCACATAGCATTGCAGAAACCAAGTCCCAGACTGCTTCAGGCAATTATTCCCAACACTACCATTATCAGCTGCTTCAAAAGGATAGAGAAACACTGATCCACAGCTCCTTAGCATGCTGCTTGCAATCCCTCTCCAAGTCTGGATGTACTGTACCCCCCTCTCCACCCTCCCCCCCTAACTAGACATCTATCAAGCTATATCAATTCCAAAACTTAAAAAAATAGACTCACTGTTTCAGGTTTGTTTTTTTTTTTTTTCTCTCAGGACAACAAGTCAGTTACACTGATTACCAACTATCCTGGGCAAAGTTCTGCAAGGTACAGTTCCAGAAGTAAAACCAGACTCTTCCTTCTCTTGACGCCCGCACGCGTGCCTAACCCTGTCTCTCTGACACTACTGGTAGGCTTCCCACTTGCCACACGTAGGATCGTAGCCCAGCACAATCCCGGTGATTGTAAGAATTTAAATACAGAAATAGCATTTCCAGAAGTCTAAAGCTCGGGCTAAGAGATCTACTTAGTTACATTGCTACAGAGATCAGAAACTGTCATTCTAGCATGCCCTATGCTTTTCTGTAAATGATCAATGATCAACAGATTGTGGTATCAAAGCATACATTTTTCATAAAGCATACGGTAAATTTTTTTCACATGCTCAATTGTGACCTAAATTATTTCAAGTCTGTCGATATACTCAGTAACTTTGATGAGGAATGGAAAAGTCATTGAGAAAGAAGGGTAAACCCATTTTATTCACATTAACTACACCATTTAAACACGTATAGAACCTTGGAAAGAAGTCCTACTTTATCATCATCATTTCTCTCAAAATGTAATTTCATAACCAGGAGGAAACAACAAATGTGGGTTTTTTTCTTGAAAAATGAGGCACTTCCAACGCATTTTAAAAAGCAATTGGTTTTATGTCAGGCTGAAAGAGAGACATTACTCAAAACAGCACTTCAAATTTGTCATTCTCATTTGAACAAACTAGATTATTCTTAAGAAATTGAGATAGCTACATCATGCGGCTGTTGGGTAACACCACTCACAATTCTCTTTGTGTATTGTTTTGTTTGTGTTTTGTGGTTTTGGTGGTGGTGGTTTTTTTTTTTCTTTAACCATTAGGAACATTTACCTGGAAAGTCTTTTACCTTTTGGGTTTGGCTTGAAGCTATCCTGGACTTAATTAAAAAACACATTCTTCCTCTTTGGATTGATGGGTGAGCAACAAACAGCTGCATATTTA
>Ga0065711_1041787_pt1 | contig 15876 bp, 9 predicted proteins | sample Hoacrofraction12_FD_59098 | JGI IMG/M metagenome (GOLD analysis project Ga0065711, IMG submission 59098) | Hoatzin crop microbial communities from Cojedes, Venezuela - Epithelial fraction 12 v2 (version 2) | ecosystem: Host-associated > Birds > Digestive system > Esophagus > Crop | place...
GTAACTGTGTCTCTTCGGTGCACACGTTTGGAGGAGAGATCCCCCGTGTGCCCGGCGCCGTAATAAAGAATACCTGCTTAATAGTCTGCCGACTATTGAGTCTTCAATTCCGGCTTTTCACGGCATCATAAGGATAAATGAAAACTGTAATGAAAATTTATAGCTCTTCATATATCTAAATCTAATTTATAAATGGATTTGAATGATTTCTTTTTACCTACTAATAATTTAGCATTAAAGAAATAATGGCTGATTTGTAAATTCATTGCGCAAAAGTATATAAAACTACATACAAATAACTTAAAAATGGTAACCAGCCTCAAATAGGCACTGAAAAAATATCACTAAAAACTTTTACTATTAATAACTAATTACTATTAATAACCATTGCTATTAATAACTAATACATAATAAATAACTACTACCCTAGTTTAGCATTTCTAGTTCTTTAAATAAAAATGGACTTTAAATTTGAAAATGAGATCATGAATAGATATTATGCAGTAGTCAGAGTGCTAAAAGTTACCAGTACCTGATGCGTGAAAAATGATTTCCTTCAAACAGTGAAGCTGTTTACTGACGCACTTCAAGGCACAGAAATGAAGTTAGCTAGAGCTTATGTCCTGTATGCTGAAGAAGGTGATCAGATGCCACATATGGGACCAGACCTGTTACTGTCACAGGACGAGTAGTAAATAAAAGATGGTCTTTCTTTAAAGCCTTGAAGCTGTAACTGTCAGTCAGGAAACAACTAATTGGTGTGCAATATTGAACTCTGAACTGCAACACTTGTTTCTTGTGTTGCTACAGCTTTGGTTTTATAAAATGTGACGGAAACTAGCAATTTTGCCTCCAATTTAATTAGATTATCAGTGGAAACACACAAACACTATCTCTCTTGTGGATATCTAACTTTTGTTCTTTCCTTGTTTGTTGTTATCTCAACTTGAACTAAACTGTTTTGACAGAAATCCTGTTTGTTCTTTGTGTGCAAGGACGTTACACACAGCTTACTCTAAAAAAAGGCTAGCTAACCAGCAGACCTTACTATAAAATCAAGGCAAAGCTCCCATGAGTGTCCAATTTCTTTGCTTATTCTAGCCTTCAACATATGCTAGCTTGCTTCCTCCCAAAGTTGTTCTTTCCAAAGAAAATTAAAAAAAAAAAAACAAGCAAAGCAAATAAACTCTGTGTCTGGGGCATATTTAGATAAAAAGCTTTATACCTTGGAATACTTATCAAAACAACTGTAAAATAAACTATATAAGTTTTTATAGAATTGTAAGTCAACTTCTATGTTGAAAGGATAGAAAAAACAGAGGAAGAGATATGAAAATGTTGAGAAGAATCCTAACATAAAATAAAGCAGGCAAAAAAGGGATACATTTAGTGGGGGAATCAATAAGAAAAACAAAACTACATAAATAGGATATGTATGGGACCTAGGGAAGGTCTATGGGTGAAGCAGAGAAGAAAATTAATGGTAAACGTGAACACAGTATAATTAATTCAGGTATAGAACTTCAACAGCAGACGTGGTTTGAAAGACCTAAAGTTGAGACAAGGTCGGTGAAAGGGGGGAAATTGTCTTATGAAAAGTCTGTTAAAGGGAAATGAAGATCACTAATACGAAGCATAGCAACAAATATAAATGGCAACATTCGTAACAAGCAGACACAGACTCTTTAAATCTTCTGTGTGTCTCCTGTTACTGATCCCTTGCGTGAATAACGAGTTAGATTGCCATGCTTTGCCAGCAGCATTTCAGAGTTTTATTCAATGTGTCAGTGGGTATCCTGGCAATTTTATGATCTGAGAAGCAAATAATGAAAATTAACCGATATATGAGGCCTCTGCTTGCCCTCCTTAATGATGGTTATTCACTGGCAAGAATATATAACATGAAAAATTAATTATGCATGATATCTACTAATTGCTGGCTATAGACATTCCTCCATAACATTTATTGTCATGTTGTTGCACATCAGCTGAGATGGGTAACTTTCCACTGTTCTTGCACATGCTCCTGAGATATAGATAGCTGTGCTTAATCTCAAATTAGTTCTCTTTCATGTGGAATCTCCTTGAACTGAGTCTGGGTTAATATGGGGAACATGGAGCATTACCACACCTCTGACATGGCTCAGTAGCTTGATCACAGAGCTTAGCCCTGAAGATTTGTTCAAGGTCAGATCTTGTATTTCTTGAGTCATCTTCAGTGTTTTCAACTAAAAGAACTAAAGAATCCCTCATACCATTAAAGCAGCTTTCCTAACAAGACCATTTATGGAAACATTTTGCAACTGTGAGAAGGAAAACGCTCAGAGAGGGAGTGGAAATGAGTGATGATTTGCTCCCAGGTAGCTAGGACTCCATCACTCAGAGGAATCCAGCAGACCTTCTCCAGTATTTCCTACAGGACCTTAATACATTCCAAGTGATAACTGCACATCTTTTAAATATATTATATGCAGTTACAGTATAAAAAATCTTGTCTGCTAGTCTGATTAATATACTGCTAGTCTTTTTGAACAGAGGTGCATTACCCTACAAATTTTCCCTCTAAAAGGGACATTTTTTGTGTGAATATTTTTTCATGATAATATAATTTCTTTTTCTGCCTAAACCAAATGACCATTTAAGTGGTATAATAAAATATATACAAAAATTTTCTCATGAAAACATATATTTATTTGTTTTACCAGATGGGAGAGATTTCTGTACAATACTAGTGGTAATTCTGCCTCTTGGGGTATTTTTTTCTTCTCATTGCCTGTGCTGCCTCTACAGTTGCTGTCTCTGCACTGCCCTGTGTGATAGCACATTTATACTATGTGCATAGTATAGTGCATAGTGGGGCATATATCACACTACTAAAACTTCAGGGACACTAGTCCATTCCTGCATGTCAGATGCTTTCCGCTTTTTGTTTAATGGAAGTGCAGAAAGCAGGCTGTGTCCTTCTCTGGACTTTATCAATGGTTGTCCACTAGCACTGTAATTCTCTAATTCATTTCCACCAGGTTTATCCCTGTCCATCAAAAGACACAGTGGAAAAAAATGTATTTTAGTTTTTTTCTTGAGGTTCATTTTCGATAAGGATGAGGATTCCATCTGAGACTTGTTCCAGACTGCTTTTATTTGCTTGCTACCAAGCTTTCCCATCTATTCTCATTAAAATATTCTTATGTCTACTAATTACTTTGATATATCAGAATAAGTGTAACTAGTGCTGAAGAGTTAAAGATAGTAACTCATTCTCAATGCTAGTTACAGGATAAAAAACAGAAAAGTTGACTTTACTGAAGTCATCACAAAAGGTAGAACATAGAGATTGACGTGTAATTATGAAACATATCCACACACAATGGTAAATGTGTTGCGCACAGGCTCTGGTTTCTATTTCTTAGACCCTAGAAACTAAACTGTAGCCAACAAAAGGACAGTCTAAGAAGTTGAATCCCAAATACTCTACTGCGACTATAAATAAATTTTTTGTTTCTTCCTGGTTACAGACTAGTTTCATAAAACATGACCTAGACATTTTGATTGGGAAGACTGAACTGTTTGTGCTTTATCACCTCTAAGTAAGAATGATTCTAGGTTGCACATGAAAATTACCCTCTTGTGTCAGTATTCAGTTCATATTATTTAAGAAATCAGTGTAATTAATGCACATATATATAGAGAAAACAACCCACTTTATGGAGACTTTTGACCCTTTAACATTTTTTTTTAAATAAACTTCACATATATTACACACAAAGGGAATTTATCAAAAACAGAGAGAACAATAAAACCAATTGTTGACACATTCTTAGATACTCAAGATATTTGCATTTTTGACATTTTAAGTAATAGCACAAACATGAAAATGCTGTTAGATAATTAGTTCTGTTTGTTAGTTTGTAAAGCTCAGGTCTTGTTGATAATGACAAAATACTATTTAACAGTGTCTTGGACGATTACCTATTCTTACCAGCTCTGTGAAAGATAAATCAAGAACTCATATATTACTATTATCATTTTAGCACAGAAGCAGCAGCTACTGTTGGCTGTGTAGCAAACAGACCAATGAAAAACGCCGGCCTGAGAAAAATAAAGAGATTGTAAAGGCTACAAACAGCTAAATTTCTTTGGTTAAACCTTTTCATTCATCATCGTTCGGCTATTATATTTCATCTCACTTTTGAATGAGAGGGATAAATGTTCCAAGTCCTGGAAGCTGGGATCATATTCAAATACAGGACTTCTGCCACCCTGTTAAGAGCTATTCTTCCCCAATGAAGACAAACACATCCCATAACAATATTGTTTAGTTCCTCTCACTGTCTTTAGTAGCAGAACACAGGTGAAGCAGAAGTAATCTACATGAATACTGTTGACTTTGACAACTACAAAAATGTTAGATATAAACCCTTATAAAGCCATTACTGGTTAAAATAAATGATAGTGTAATAACACAGGAGCCCTGTGGCAGCACATCACTACTTGCTACAACAGAAGCAATAGAACTTAGTGGCCCAGGATCTTTACTTTCTCCTTTTTTTCCTTTTGGAGCTCTAAAGTCATGGTTGTGTTTGGGACTACTCCTTGCCCAGGGTTTTGCAGATGGAAATCCTCTTAGATTATACTCGCCAGAGTCTGAATTAATTCTGAACACAATGTGACACAATTCTGGACTTTCTTGATCCTCTCTCAGGAAGTAACAAGTTTTATAAGAAGGAGGCATCTGCCAGTTAACAGATGTCAGCACAGTAACAGCCAAGGAACCAATTCGCATTGGTGTAATTGTTTATTCTACTTTGTCTTTGAGGAACTTGGAGTGCTCAGAAGCTACAACACTGGACACTATTACAGAGGTGCCAACAATATTTGGAGTAATTGATCATGCTTAATCTAAAAGTTAAACTAAAAAGAATTAATAAAAAACAGTTTTGCATCTGCACTTACCAACAAATATGATATTAAGAATTTAACATAGGACCACATATGAAATGATCTACAAGAGAATTTGTCCTATAATGCCTCAATAACCTCTCATCTATGCATTGAATGCTATTGGAAACACATCACACCTACCATGATGCACACACATACTGTGTTTGTGTCATTGCTCTCCTTTTTATTTTGACAGCACGTACAGCAATCAGATATTTCCTGCATTTTGATCAAAGCATAAGAATATATCCACTTAAGGAGAGGAGGGAAAGCTTCTGGAGGACTGAACAGGAATGAACTAACACAATTAACTTTTTTGATGAAGGAATAATATCAAGACAGTAGAGCTAAAAATTATTAAGGAACTAATACAGAGCCAGGTTTACAACCATAGAACCAGGAAAAAAAAGCAAATAAGTCACACTTAACTGTAATGTGTATCCAAAGCATCTGTTTTCCCAGTTTATGCAAAATCAATGCTGCATTCTCTTATTTCAAAAGTGGGACACACAAAGTGCAAAGAAATGTTGAAGCGAACACACTGAGCAGTCTGTGTTGAGTTTTTTTAATTTTAGCTGCTTCAAAATAAAGCATTTCAAGTGTCTTCCACTTCTCCTCCCCATTTAAATGCACCATCAACAATAGTTTTGGCCACTTACAGCATTTATGGTCTGCCACTCTCTGAAACTTTCAGTACACTACGATTTTATTGTGATGGGATTTCAGCACTACTGACTTCTTTCAGTGTCCCTCTCTCCATCTTCAAGGTATGACAGCTACTGCTTTGACCATTGTGGCCACACAGGAATTTTTAGAAAGTTGTATGCAAACATTCTGAGCACACAGGGTTGTCCAGAGACACTCACCATGCTCTGTATATACACTAATGAGTAATTAACATATGTTAATGATATCCAAGGACTCAACACTAATCTCAAAACAGGCAGGTTGTCAACTCCAGTTTGGGAGCAGCCTGCCACAGCAGCAACCCCTGGGACAGACAATAACACCAGGGATGAGACAAGGTAAAGATTTCTTTAAAAAAAAAAAAAAAAGCTGTATTTTTCAGGTGCTGACAATAAGAACTGAAGATCTTAACTGAAGGCCACATTTCTGGTCTGAACTTTAACTAGGCATGCAGACAGACACAAATGGTCAAATAATGCCTTGTTTGGAGGTAAACTGGTTGTGCAATAATAACATACAATCAAAAAATAATTACAGAAAATGTAGAGCCCCAACCACAAGTATAAAACATTCCTTGAACTTCCACCAATTTTCTACATGTGATATTTAATTTAGACAGGAAACACGAGTTCCCTCCCACTTGCTTTAACTTTTCATCTTTGATATAAGCCAGACAGAAGTGGACAGATTTTCCCTGTTTTCTCAGTTGCAAACAGCAGCAATTCTGCTACGGATCAAACAACTCGCACTGCATTCACCTGGCATGTCTGACTCCAACTTTGATTGTGTATATGATATCCTTGTGTTAGTGCTTCCAGCAGTGGGAAAACCCTCTGTAAGGATTTCTTATTAGCTTGATAGCTAAAATAAATTCTAATTTATGTTTCGGTAAGTAAAAACTTGATAAGGGCTTGAGAACCTTCAAAATACTTTTTGAAATATTTTATTACATAAAAGACACTCTTTTCAATCACACAGGTAAGTGGGTAGGAAAAGCTACAAGTGGATAAAAGAAGTGTAAAAACAAAGAAACAAAAAAGAGAGTCCTGCAAAAGAAAATAATCACAAAGAATCACATATATCAAATCATGCAGAAAAAGGACAGGAGAATCATACTAAAGGATGAAAAATCAGCAGAAAGCAGCATTTACAGTTTGAAGGTACATACTTGGGTTCCCCCATATTTTCTTAGAACATCTCATATCTCTTATATAATATCTTCTTTGAAAAACTTAATGGGATGCAACAGCTAGCCATTTTCTGATGTTCTGATAAAGATGGGTTTGTGATTACCAGCAGTCAGTTGCACTGATTAGGTTTTCTTAGTCGAATATCTGCTGTGAGTTCTGTGTGAAAGTACTAATGCTGTAGTGGTAAAAGACACTTTTTATGTTATATTTAGTAAGGATTTTGCTTAGACCAAACAGTTTCAAGTAAGACTGGCAAGAACTGTGGTCATTGTGTGTATGTACCACCATCGTTCTGAGCAAATATTCCCTCAGACCAGTTTTCTGCATAGCACAGGATGTTATTAATTGACAAGAAAAGTACCTTGACAAGTCCACCAAAAGAGGGGAAACACAAAGACTGAAGAGCAAATTTGGGACAGTAGAATCCAAAAGAATGAAACACATCTTCTCTAACGCATGGAATTTTTAAGCACATCATGACTGCTGTCTTCCTAGGGAACCTGGGGCATTGTTAGAAAGCAAAATGAAAAAAGCAGTCATCCTTTGCTGTGAAAAAACACTAACAAGCTACTTTTACACTGGAGCTTACTCATCTAGTTCAATATTTCAGAGTTTAGGCTCCTACTGTTCGACACTGCCTTAGTAATATTTTTAAAAGAAATTCATAACAGCCATGGAACTGCTCTGAACTCTGGCAAGTGTCAATCCCTTCTGTCCATGATTCTGTATGCCAAGTTTAAAAAATCCATGAGCTATAGATGCAATACCTACTGGCTTTATCAAACATGTATGTATAGCTATCCAAAAAGAATGCACTATAGGTGGCAGAAGTGAAAGGGTGAAAATCTCTTATGTGCAGAATGATATATAATGGATATTTACGGTTCTCAGGCAGCAGAAGGTGACCATGCCTTCCCAGGACATTTACACATAGCAACTTAGGCATGTTTGTGGCTATTTCATGTATGTCATTAAAACGATCTTGAGTATCTTAGGGAACATTTAAAAATTTTTTGGAATTTTTTTCCCCTTTTCTCAATCTGGAACATTCATATTATAGGTATCCTTTATATCATAGACAGAATATTCATCTCAAGACACATACTAATATACATGTCTATTTCTGTATTACCATTTCTGCTCTAATTTCTCTGATGGTCCTTTTTATCAGCTATTTGACACTACTTTCATGGGCACTGAACACTTTTCTTGGCTGCCCTCCATTTCATCTGCGCTTCTAAGGCTGAGAGCTAATCATACTCATCTTTCTTCTTTTTCTCTCCAAGAAATTGGTCCAATTGGGCTTAAAGCAGCCTCCCATAAAAAGGCAAAGTACCTGTGAAATGAAATATTTGAGATGGTGTTGTCAACATCCGCCAACAACAAGCACTTCTCCTGGCCAACCTCTTCTTGCTACTTTTTGCACAGATCTTCCACACTTTCTGATTAGATGTTGTTCCTGAAATGCTACACACAGTCCAACAGCTGCTACCGTGTTCAATCAGTAAACCAGCTACCTATTGCTTTTCCTCAGCAGTCCCTCCCTAGCTATTTCTGTCTTACGAGCCCATGTATTTCACCACCATATTCCTATCTCCTCCTATTCCATGTGCTTAGACCATCCTGTGTTGTGTCTGCATCCCTTCTCCGCCCCCCCTCCCTCCCCAACCTTCCCTCCTATCTTCATCAATCCCTTGAGTTTATCTTAGTCCCAGGAAGCTGGTCCACTTGCTGTCTGATGTGTGCGCAAAGCAGCTTTAGCACACTCATGTCCTGGCCCTCCCCAGACTAGTGTTGATTTGCATCGCTGCTGTCATTTTTTATTCTCTGGTGGCAGTGACAGTACTCTTAGATAAGTAAGTCACCAGAAGTATAGATGATCCAACCTGTTCTTTTATTAAATAGAGGTTTGGTGTCCTCAGTCATCATCTGAAAGCACTTCAGGGTTTTCCACTGAATCATCACACAGACCATAAAATTTTCTGCCCTTCAATCCCATTCCTGACAGCTAATGATACTTCTGGTCAGACAGTTTTAATTTTTTTTTAGTTATTGAATACTGCATACTAATACATGCAGTTTTGCAATAAGTGATGATAATTTTTATTTACTTTTATAGTCAACTTAATGAAATTTCAACCATACTAGAACACATTTCAGGAAAATAAAATCTCTCCTGTCATTCACCCCAAAATGTTGTTTTCAGAAAGTGTATCAGGGATCTTATAAAGTCTCATTTTAAAGGAGGGATATTCTCCAAGTTGCACAGAGAATTAGAAAAAAAAATATAAATTTTTAACATGTGAAAATCTGTTTTGTTGCCCTGGTTCAAGCAAGTCATGCAAGTGCAATATTTGACTTTTTGGCCACTGACAGGTTAATCAAGTAGATGAAGCATCTCGGTGAATTATAGCACTGTACTGAGTTTTATTCCAAAAAGTCAGAAAGATCAAACGATGTTTGGAGGTGCTGAGATTGAGGGATTCCATTAGATGCTGCCTCTTCCTCCTCTCTTTCTAATAAGATGGAAGCTTTTTAGAAAATATGTGACAAATGACTATTCACAGCAGAAATAAATTACACACCACAGAGTACAGCATTATGAATAGTGCAATAATAGTAATAACTTACCATGATAGCAAAGAAGTACTATTAGGAGGGACACAGAAGCTAATAGCATTTCCTCTAACAGGGGCTAAGGGACAAACCTTCCTTCGGTACCTTATAAATAACTGGAAGATTAAAGGAGCCTGCGGGACCAGTCAAGCACACCTCAAAAGTAGTCTGACTTTTCCAGAATGTTATTGAGCAGGCATCATGTGTAGAGTGCTCTCCATCTCCCTTATGTGACAACATTTTGATAGTTCTTCAGTTAATTTAAATTAGAGTGAGAGAACACTTAGTTGCAATAAAGGGCTTGAGGAGGGCGTAATATATGATACTGTTAGGAGGGCTGTGACATTGTTTTCAATTATTAGACTTTTCTCCTCAGCATAACACTTTGTGAAAAATAAACCAGAAATTTATCACATGGATTTGTATTCAATCAGCATATACCATCACTACCTAAAAAATTGAAGACATTACTCATGAATGGTCAATTTGATAGTTCTTTCAGGTCTTCCTATTTAGTTATATACCCATTTTGGGAAGAACACATTTTGCATTATTTTGTATGTGTCTTTAAACATATGTGTGAGTGTGTATGTCTGTGCATTTGTTTTAGTAGCAAATGCTCACAAAAAGTAACTTGGATTTCATTAAGGGTGCAGCTGTTGAGAAGTGGTGCAGAGTCTATACAAGAATTTTTTAGGACGTTTTAGACGTTTGAACTGAAATATCCTAGGTATTCTCTGGTTTATATGGACATAAAATTTAAATAAAAAGTAGTTTTAAACACAAAAAGCAAATGAATGCAAACTCCTCACTAATTTACTTTCAATATTATTGTCTTGGTTTTTTTTACCTATAGTTTTTTTACAGAAGATAATAATTTGTTTTTCTAATTAACAACATAACCAATGAAATTAATAATTAATTAATTATGTTAATGGATGAAAACAGTCATTATCTTTATGATTATTGCTTGTTGTTTCAAAAAAAGTTTGTAAAAAAGTACAGCTATTAAAAGAAAATAATTAAAAAGTCAGTGACATCCACAGTTACTCAGATGTTCCAAGACAGTCCTGGGTGGACTGAGATCACATATATATATATATATATATATATATATGTGTTTGGAAATGTGTATTTGCAGTATATGCATATATAAAGCTCTGTCGGTAATGGCATTCAACTTACTAATGAAAAGCCAGAATGTAGCTACTGAAAAAAACCAACCACTATGCAAATTTCCACATTAGAGCTTCTGCTCTCACACTATTGCTATATTCAGAATACAGAATTACTTCTGGAACTGCTATACATCTGTGACTGACAGTCAAGGCCAAAACGACTCTATTGACCTCTTTTTAAAGCAAAGATGTTACCAGGTACCCTCACCCACCAGAAAAGCTACATCTTAGTAAAATTAAACAAAATGATGCCAATAAATACCTTACAAGTGAGTTTGTTCTTTTGTGACAACAATGAATTAACACTCTCTGAAAGAACAGAGGGAATTAAGCAGATTTTAGGCAAACCTTCCAAGACCAGCCTGCTAAAGCAGCTTTCTCAGCTCACAACTAGTGCCGGCAGTCATGCTACACTCAACTTAGTTCCAGTATAATCAAGTCCCAAGACTGAGAGAAAAATAAAACTTTCATTGCAGTTTTCCATATGCGACATACAAGAGACAACTTTTCAGACACTGAAATGACCTTTAGAATCAACAAGTGCAGCGGTTGAAGCTGAGGAATCACAGTTCCTGACAACAAATGAAGCCCACAAACATTTATAAACCACGCTCCTTTATGCTTCTGCAACACTCTGTGTGTGCATGTGCAAGCGCAAGCTTGCAAGGTTCCTACATATTCATGAACAAGGCTCTTCTGCTGCGCAGATTCCAGCTTGTGCATTTTGATTACTTCCTTCTATGTTTGTACAGTACACAGCCGCAGCACAGAGGATATTTCAAACCTCCTCCTCAATCGATGATACTACTTTCATAAGCTTTGGAGAAAAGGAGGATTTATTTGTGCTTAGCATTCTTGCTAGTTAGATGGTTCTCTGTGCAAAACATGGTCTTCTGGATTGCCCTCTGTGTAGTGTTTAACACTCTCCTACTGTCTGTATAGACAACTAGATAACCAGTTTCAGCATTTTTAATTAGCTCATGCAAACACACTTGCTGAGGGAGAGATGCAACAGTATTTAAGTGCTAAAATAGACACTCTGGCCCTTATTGTAAAATATATCTATATAAAAAATGAAGAACATTATGATAATTATTAGTATTTTTTATATCTGAGTTTCTGAGATTTGCTATTGACTGGTTTTTTTAAATGAGGCTTTCTTATTTTTTTACTTTTCAAATCTGGGACACTTCAGTCCTCCTATATTTTGAGGTAGAAGGTTAAATGTTATTATGATTCTTGGTGAGAGAAGGATCTGGTCCTGTGGCATCTCGAGATATTCAGATCTGCCATATGAGATTAATTTTTGCTGTTGCCTACTGTGGAATTCAAAGGTTAAGATGTAGAGTTGAAACAATAAGTGAGTCTTAATGTGATTAAGATTGTATGAGCTATTTTGTCTGCTTCTTCTCTGCTCACACATTACACAGCAATAACCTCATTAGTCATATTCAGCATCAGGAATACTGATGCTATAATGCATGCTTACAGCAGAGCATACGTGTGAAAAAGGGACAGTTAGAATAAGGTAAGCAAATATCAAATCTTCTGGGCTCCAGCATGGATGTAAAGCCATCTGAAAGCAAAATGGTGGCTGACCTCAAAATATTTTAAAACAAGCACTATTATGTTGACTATGACATACAATTGTGTTACGACAGGAGAAGGCAAATTGTACACTTCAACTGAAGGGCATGGTTCACGTTATCTCAGGATCATCAGAAGGAACACAACATGCTGTCTGCCAACACATTAGGCAAACACAATACAATTCTTAGTGATTTCATTAAAAAGCTTTGCAACATTTTAATTATACCAAAGACAGTGGATATCTAGTGATCAGCTGAAAACCCATGCTGCACCCTCTGGGTTGTAAAATACTCAAATGCAAGCCACTTCTATAAATACCACAGAGATTATGGCTTTCCTTCTGAGCTGTATGCCTTTTGTGTCAACTGGAGAAACTTTAGGTGACTCTTTTTCTAATTGCGCATGTTTCGTTTAGTCCAAATTCATAAGAAATATACTGTTTACGCAATGGTGAATTAATGAGTTAGTGATGTGTTCATTCCTATCAATTTAGTATTTATAAATTTGTTCATTACTGCGCTACATGTGGAGCATGTAAGCAAGCTGTGGAGCTTGCTGCTCTGTCCTAGGAATCACTGACTTCTCAATCTATTTGCGATAAAATTACAGCTTAATAAAGGTAACTTTATTCTTCCAATATATTGTCTTTTTTGAGATGCTATTTTTTTTCTCATCAAAATTAGAGCTCACAGCAAAGTGGAATGACTCAGGCATTCTTTGTCAGCTGGGAAAGTGTTTTGTAGGTATGTATATCATGGCTAAATTTTCAAAACAGAGACTAAAACAACCTGCAGAACACTAGTACCAGCAGTAGAAATTTAGGATAAAGAAGCTTATATAATTATATTTACTTCTCTTTGTTTGCCATATTCAGTTATACTGTGGATAATTTCATTGTATGTGAGTTTTGGTGGAACATGCTCTGACTTACCAGCAGTAGAGGACTCTGAGAGAAGCCTTGGCAGAAAGAAGATGCCATAAGCACTGTATAAATCACTTGCAACAGATATATTAGTTGCCGCTAGTAAATGAGTTCTTAGGTTAGGTACCACGATCAAAACCAGAGTAAGAGTCCTGTACATGAGTTAAACACACAGCTCTTTTTAAGTAGGATTTAAGCGAATTAGATGACTAACACGGAACTTATTCCAGGCCAAGAATTTGGCGGAGGGCAAACTGAGAGTTAGAATGAAGTTGGAATGGAAAAAAAGTAGGAATGGAACTAAAATTACAACACAGTATAACCTTGGCATTGCTAAATACCAGGAACTAATTCAATATTTTCAGTGGTAAAAATGCCACTTGTCCTAAAATCAGAGCTAAGTGATCACTGAAGAAACAAGAGGTGGATATATATAAGAGATTCCTGGGTTTTTTTTTTAGAGTTATTTTGAGATTTTAGCAATACATACCGCTTGGGGAAAGAACACGAGAAAGAAGAGGCAGTGAGAAAACAGATAAAACCACAGAAAATTGATGTCTCAAGTAATTAGACTTTTTGAAAATATTATGAATGTGTAAAAGAAGAAAAAGCTCCTACAAACTTAACTATTAACTATGGGATACTGAGAGCTCTGAGGTAATGTTTATGTGAAATGATAAATCTATTTATTGCAGCTGCACGAGTGCTCATACTGCTGCTCAATCCAAAGTGACTTACAAATTCTATGACAAGCTTGTGCTTTGTAATGATGATATATTTAGAATCACTTATAATATATGATTTATAATTCTATGATAAACCTGTGATAAACTTAAACCACAATTTAGATAATCCACCAGAAATCAGGAATTGAATGCTTCTCTTCAGGGAGGTATAGAACTGAGTTGATACATACATCGGTGTACGAAGTCCCAGAACAACTGTCTCACGAGACACATACATAGGGGACCTCTCCCCACATAAGACAAAAAGATGATGTTTCCTGTAACTTAACTTTAAGGGTTAATTGACTAATACATTTCACATTAACACCAAAAATCACCAAAGAGCACTGACAGACAAATGAAAGATGTCAGTGAGATGTAGTGCCTGAAGCAAACACTGAACTTTCTGCTTCAGATAACCCTAGCATCTGTTTATCTACCACCAAGAAAATGAGTATGTCAGTCTCTGGTTGCACAGAGGGAAAAAAAAAAAACTGAGAACCTGAGAAATCCTCATGTCACCACACTGCAATGCCGGAGCTTAATATTTTCTTAACCAAAGACATAGATTCCAGATCTTAGAACTGGCAGAGAACACCATATTTTGTTAGATTTTCTCTGATGAAGGAAAAAAAAAAATCAAAGGTAAATAAAGAAGGAATAGTTTAGTGTGGTTCAATGGGTCTCTCAATGCACAGTGTGAATAAACTTCAAAATAATTAAAATCATTTAAATTTCAACATCTTCTCTAAAAAACAGAAGAAAACATATTTCAGAAAAGGGAATGTGTCATGGATTTGGGGCTCTTTTTCAAAACTCCAAGAACAAACCTACTGCCTCCAGCTCTCTAGTCAGTTTGGCCGAGGCTTCCACAGCCCATCGCCTTTTTGTATTTTCTCACCACACTTAACTTCAGCTTGACTTCGGCTCTTTTTTATGGATACTTCTGGCCACCACTTAGTTGACTTGACCAGCTTCTATACGCAAAAACCATTAAGTAAATGGCAGAACCACAGCAAAGCAAAAGAAAGAACATTTCAGAAGGAACAAAGAGTCCATATGTTTTTACTTTTCCCAGTGTGTCACCCTAAGAGATGAAAAACAGTTCTGAATTCTTGAGAGTATCCTCTTCTGCTCCTAAAAAGGTACCTCAGCCAGCTTGTCTTGCTAAAAGGAAAGCCTGGACAACTGCCCTTTGCAGTTTCCAGAGAGTGAATTTTAAACGTTGCTTATGGCCTTTGTTATGGATTGTTTGGTTTACAACATCAACAAAAAGAATCCTGTAACTTTGGCAGGAGTCTGAAAACAGTGTCTTCACACCTGATCTAGGCCATGAGATATTTCATCTGTACCTGTTTAATTAGCTTTCTGGCATGTTTGTTAGATTGCATGTAATTAATTAATCCAGTGCAAATTTACAGTTCCTTCATTTGGACAGCTAGGTGAGCAGTTCCACAAGGAACACAATTCCCATTTCAGGGGCTTAAAACCAGAGACAGTCAGGGACTAATGCCCACATATGTGAAGCAGCAGTTCCAAAAATTTGAAGACAAATAAGCGCACTCATGCAGATCAATTGCATTCTTAGGCACAGTGTTTCCAACACACACAATACCCAAAATAATGTGAAGGAGGTGTTGGAACATATTACACATGGAAATCCTGTTGACTCATTGATGATTCAACATTAAAACTCCTCAAGTCAATCTGAAGCTGGTCAGGTGGAAAGCCTGGCTCTTGGAAAAGTAAATGCTAGGTTCCTGTCGCAGGTGCTCTGAAATACTGTGGGATTCATTCACTGTTTTCGATGCACACTATTAATCAGTACAAAGCTATTGTAGTGTCTAATGGACTTATCATAGAATCATAGAATCATAGAAGGTTTTGGGTTGGAAGAGACCCCTAGAGGTCATCTAGTCCAACCCCCCCGCAGCGAGCAGGGACACCGCTAACTAGATCAGGTTGCTCAGAGCCCTGTCCAACCTGGTCTTGAATGTTTCCAGGGATGGGGCCTCCACTACCTCTCT
>Ga0065711_1041790_pt1 | contig 15876 bp, 8 predicted proteins | sample Hoacrofraction12_FD_59098 | JGI IMG/M metagenome (GOLD analysis project Ga0065711, IMG submission 59098) | Hoatzin crop microbial communities from Cojedes, Venezuela - Epithelial fraction 12 v2 (version 2) | ecosystem: Host-associated > Birds > Digestive system > Esophagus > Crop | place...
TCCTTCTCTGGAGATATTCAAGACCCGCCTGGACGGGGTCCTGTGCGGCCTGCTGTAGGTGACCCTGCTTCGGCAGGGGGGTTGGACTAGGTGACCCACAGAGATCCCTTCCAACCCCTACTATTCTGTGATTCTGTGATTCTGTGATTCTGTGATTCCGTGATTAAGTCGTCTAGCCAAAACTGCACATGACTCCTCTATGACAGCCAGAACTGAACCAAAGAGATACCACAGTCCAGGAACTACCTGGTCATCTAGTCCAACCCTCCTGCCGAAGCAGGGTCACCTACAGCAGGCCGTACAGGACCTTTTTCCAGGCGGGTCTTGAATATCTCCAGAGAAGGAGACTCCACAACCTCCCTGGGCAGCCTGTTCCAGTGCTCTGTCACCCTCAGAGGGAAGAAATTCTTCCTCTTGTTCAGAGGAAGAAAATGGAGACCAGTTACGAACTAAGGCCATGTAATCAGACACCAGCTTTATGGGTCAGTTTGTAGTAGGGACAGTGACTCAATCCCTGACACCGGGTACAACTTTTCTTACCTACAACTCAAGAGTTCAGCCTCTGATCATTTTTATGTGTTTACTATCTTGGAGCTCTGCATGTGCACCTACACAAACTCTTTATTGTTTGATGCAGGGAGACTGAGACTTGGAAGCAATAATTTGTCTCACAAGCATTCTCTAAATGTTTGTCTAAAAGAACATTACAACAGTTTTTAAGGCCTTTAGCAATGCAGACACAAAGTGTAATGGAGAGAAGAACACACTGGCCTGTGTTTTGTGTTCACTGTTACAGCCTCTAACCATTAGAGTAAATTTCCTCAGTTTCCTTAGTTTTCTAACAGATGAGGACATTATTGATTTTCATCTAGCCTAGATAAAATATTGCTAACCATTGACAAGTCATTGTCAGCCAGAAATAAGAGAAAGACCACTGTTGGTGGGAGCAATAGAGATTGCTGCCCATGTCACCATGTCATTATTTTTGTTTTCATTTTTATTTTTGCTTACAGACACCTCAAGGCTCTGTGAATATTGTTTGTTGGGTGTTTTACAGCTGAGGTTTAATATGTGGATAAATATAGTCTAATAGTTCCTTCATCCCCACTCTGCATCACGTCATGGCAAGGCTTTTGAAGAGTAAGTAGGCCATCCAAAACAAAGCAGAAAATGAAATTCAGAATCCTTAATGCGTGGTGTTTTCTGAAGCTTCTGTTACTTTCATGACATCTCACCAGAGCTATTTATGTCTATGGGGAGTTAGGAAAAAGATCACATATTGTACAGAGAGCACAGTGTTACATTTATGCAAAGTGAAGAAAAGTGTTATCTCAAAAAAATATTTATTTCATAGTTTTTGCCTCCAGGACTGTGCTTTGTTATATATTTAAGCAGAGCAGTGCTATATTAGCATCAGGTTTAAAATTCTTATAAATATTAAGAACAGGTTTAATCTGTAACATTTACATGAAGCAGTACATCAGGCTTACCATATTGTGTAGAAAGAAAGGAAACACCTTTACTGCATCACTGCCTATTCTTCAGCTAGACTTAAAAATTGGAAACAAAAGATAGCTACAAGAAAAGAAAGATGTTGAAAGGAAGCAGAAGGATGCTGTACTAGCTTGTTCAGTATTTTCTTTGCTTTCACATGAAATTTAATTCCATTGTAAGGGGCTTGAATAGTCATAGCAAAATTGTGGTAGTTCAGAGTGCAAAGGAAAAAAGTGTATCTGCAGCAACAATAGGTTGTTGGTGTGTGAACAGCTACTGTTTCGGATGGATCCCTCCATTTGCATTTAAAATACTCCTTTTCAAAGGACTTTTTGCAGAAATGTTCAAGGACATCAAGCAAAAGATTTTCATGTTAAAAAATTACATGTTAAAAACAATCTCATCTCCAAGGATATCTAATTACAATGCATGCATCATTTTAACAGTGGAATGGTTTGGTCTCAAGTATCAACTCGCTTTGCTCTTCAGGAAAGTCCTTTGAAGCGAACTCACAGCGATAGGCTGACCTGAAGTGCAGTACTCTCCCCCAGTCCTCCCCGCAACCGTATGGATGCCAGTATCTTGAACTGATTACTAACACTGGGAGCACTAGTAGGAGTCAGAGCACAATTTTATTTTTATAGGCCAGATCATCTGTATGTAGGCATAACTTAACAAGAAGCAGCCAAACCAATTTCAAAAATATTAGTTGTCCAAACCTTTTTTTTGTTGTTGTGGATTTGTTGGGGTTTTTTTTTTTTTATTTTCAGGAGTTTATATATGTCTTATATATCCCTTTGTACAGCTTTCTATTAATGTCAGATGGATGCTTCATGCATAATTCCTCTGATTTTCTAAATGGAAGGAGAATTCTATGTTGAGACCAGTTTTCCCAACGACTTTCTTATAACAGACTGCTGAAGGTCGGACACTGTCTCTTCAGAGGTCACTCATGCGTAGACATCTTCACAGAAAAAGATGCCAGGATATACCCTCTACCCATAGAGGATGTCTCACAATATTAATTATGAATGAATTTGGATTTGCTCTTGACCCAGGCCTACTCCACTCCTTCCTCTAATATTCACTTTTCTCTCAAAAGAGATCATTGTATTCTAGCAGAAACAAGGTTCTTCCTCCTGCTTTGCATTCTCTTAATGGAATAAAAATCACAGACCCTACCTGTATCTTTTCCAACAGACAGTTCTCTATATTTTGTTCTTCAAAACTGGGAGGGAGCTCCCACACCTTCCTTGGAAGGCTATGCAGGTGCCTGGCTGAAAAATAACCACCAACACAAACTCCAAGACTTTTCTTACGATTCAGTCTGCTCAGAAACTCCCCAGGTTTTCAAGCCCAACATCAAAACCAGTTGTTACTCCGGCTTTATGCATCTATAAAGACTCTCAAATGCCCAGCTGTCACACATACTGCTAAGATTTAGTTTATTGGACTGGTCTCCTGTTTTTGATAGGTAAAGCCTGAGACATGGAGGACAGAGGGATCTCTGACTGCATTCAGTTTATTTTGTATACTATGAAGGAAGGATATAACCAATTTTTTCTCCTCATCCCTAGGCTAAGGATGCAACATGGGAGCTGCCCTCGAGTACATCAGCTGGCAATCAGCTGAGAAGTCGTACCCTTCCTGGCTATTCTTTGGCACTGTAACCTTCCTATCCTGACATTGCTCAGCCCTAGGGAACAGAACAATGTTTCACTCTTTCACAGCTCATGGTGTTTGCTGAGTTTAAGTGTGGAAATACATTTTCCTGAGAGTAAACAGAAGGCAGGAGAAATTTTTCTCCAACCTTGTGTATTCTGAGTCTTGTTCTTTGTGTTCACTGTGAGACCTAGTCACCTCTTGCACTTGAAATCATTTCCGTTCCTCACTTTTAATTTTTTAAAGTAATATACACTCCTCTCAATTATTTTATTTTTCTAAATATATATTTAGAACCTACATATACATATTTAATGTTTCATCTCTCAGGAGAAGAAACAATCCCTTTCAGGCTTTGTTTTAAGAGTTTCAGAAACACAGAAATGCCCCCTCTCTGTGTTTCACCATGATACCTTTTTAAACACTAAACCTTTCAGGGGAAAGATCAGCAGCAGTCCTAATGCAGATGCAGAACTTCAGGGAGCACATCAATGCACGCTACTGCTCTCAGGGCTTGCAGATTTGAACCCTGTCAGACTTTATCTGCTGCCAGCTTCAAACTGGGGTTTGACATTTCTGGTCAAGAGGGGTGCCCTTGTGCATCCCAGGAGGGGATGAATCTGGAAAGACAGAGAGGAGCATATTGTCCCCCTACAGCAGTACACCGCTGGCTTCCACTGCAGAGATACCTGTTACCAGCAAGACATTGCTTTGAGGAAGCTCTTCACAGCATGATCTTACTTGTGCCTGCAGTGGCAAGCCGTCAAAGCACAGCAAGAAAGAGAGAGATGGCAGGAAGCATCAAAGGGGAACTGCTAAAGACTGAATAGGAATGAAAATAAAAGCTGCAGCCAGTGTAACTCCTTTCCCAAAGGGAGCGGGCAGAAGTGCAATGTAAGAAGGAGTGGTCACAGGAGACCTCAGGGCCAATTCATTCCTCCTGTAACCCAGCTGTTACAATAGGCTGGGAACTCAAGTGAGAAAATCATGAGGAAATTGCTGTGGTGCATAAAAGATGCTTGTAAAACACTGCAGTGCCACATCTCAAAGCTGCTGGGGGGCTGAGATATTACATTGCATTTTTTCCTGCTTTAACAGATGAGCAGTGGAGCTCAAACTATTTAGCACTGCAAAATCCACATCTGCTTTCATGCATACACAGGCCAGGCACACAGATCTGAAAGAGGCAAGGAGACTGCTGGCAGCCATAATCCACATGTTTGTCACCACCACGCTAGGTTGTCCTCACTGTCTGAGAGAAGAATATGAATTTCTCACTGACAGAAGAATGCAACTGCTTGCCTTCCTGTGGTTTAGGTATCCATGAGCAAGTCATTCCCAGGAGTAAGTTCCTTACTATTTTCAGTCCTTCCTAGGTTGAAGTTTGAATACTTAAATCTAACTCTTAAGCCAGTAAAGGACTCCCACCCCACTGACATGAGCCTTCAAGACACACATCCTTGTGAAGACCAAGGCTTGGTACAGTGGGACTAAATGAACTCAGCTTTAGAAATAGAGAGGCAGTCGCTGGTCAGGTGTACCCAAAGAGTGAGTTTCAGAAAGTTTTTCACATTGTAAGTGCCACACCTTTGCATTCCTGAGCCTACCAGAAATTTGAACAAAGATCAGAAAATATCTCTCCTTCTGACCCTCAGCTAAAGCTTTGATTCCAGAAGACTCCACAAAATCCCAAAGAGACTTTGCTATTGATATTGGTTATATGTGAGAAGCTGTCGAAATTTGTGATGACAATTCTGCTAGGCAGACTGAACAGACTGCCTGCAGGGTTATAAACCATAATACAGGTATAAATAACTCCCAGAAAAACAGAGTAAAGGAGAGCGCTTGATGTGAGCACTTCAGAAGCGGAGGGACCCAAAGAATCAGCGGGACGCTAAAGGAAAAGTAAGAAGCAAATAGAAATGTTTGGGAAATCTGGGGAATAGCTGAGAGGTCATAGATTTGTCAGAAAATGGACCTAAATCGATTCAGATAAGAAACCAGGGGCTCCCAAGGAGGCAGAAAGAGAAGCACATAGCTGTGCTCCTTTCACGTTTACAACCCTAGCAGATCAACAAAAGAAGACATCTCGTATTGCTGTCATAAAAATATGCTTGAGATTTCCTGTTGAAAGCATTTGTGCACTAGTTGTTCAAGATACTACATATTTATTGACTGTATTGCAAAAATTAGCCACTTGGGCTAGTGCTTGAGGTTTGAGGACTTTGCCCTGAAGTTACAGTGTTAAATGGGATCTTAATGGATTTGACACAGTTTACAAACACGACTGTGAGCATGGCAGTTGCATTAGTGTGGACCCATACAGACTTTGTTCCTAGACTGAACTAGGTGTTGCCACATGTTATGGTTTAACCTCTCTTTGTCAAGATCTACTGCAACTTCACCATCACAATGTAATTCGTTGATCATGGGATCACTGATTCATATTCAAACTCAGAAAAACTTTCTAATTAAGCAAAATCTTTAAGTACTTGCCTGATTTTAAGAGGATTGTGTTATCAGGATTGTATACAGAGGATGTATTGTATTATATTAGACTTCATCCTGCTCTTCCCATATCAAGAGATTTGGATTCCACAAGGAGAATAAGATATTGGGATAGCTTATGGAGCATTTGCACCACGCAAATTTGGTGCTCTTTATCAGTAAGAATAAAAATGTGTTCTTGACTTCAAAGAAGCTGTATTCAGAATGAGCTGGCTGTCTGAATTACCTTAGACTCTGATTCAAACCTGCATGCTGTCACTGAAGTTCCATACACATATGCTTATTTTTAAATATACATTTAAACTCTGTTATAATCGATGGAATTTAAGCACATGCAGAATGCAAACACATATTTAGGTGCTTCCTCAAATAAGGGCAAATTTCTCTCCTCTGTTTCAGAAGGGAATTCAGATGAACTCACGACAGTAGTGATAAGACCTGGCCGCAGTTGTCATTCTGACTCCTTTCTTGAAGAAAATCTGCAGAAATGTTTCACCTGCTCTTGTGGCAGCTGCTGAATCTCTGCAATTCATAAGTTGGTGCTTTAAAGTAAATCAGGACCAATTTTAGCCTGTGAACTCTGCCAGTTAAGCAGCTGGGGCAGCCTATTTAGCTGTATCCCAAGAAGGCAGCTACCTCAGGAAGACATGTAAGCATGGAAGGTGGTGGTGAGGCTGACCAGAGCCACTCCTGGCTGTACAACCCCTGTGTGAGATTCCTTGCAGTATCATTTTCCTGGGCTCTGTCTTGAATCAGAACTGTGAGTTTTACACTTTTGCATCTAATAAGCCTGAATATTAAATCAAAATGCACAGTCACTTGTACGAGAAAACTCTGGACCTGTAAGTTCTCATCAATCTTTTGAAACTGTCTTTCTATTGAGATCTCTCTGCTCTGATGTGCAAAAGTCAGACGCAGAAAGAGGTGGATGAAAAATTGCCTCCCAAGTGCTTTTATTGCTTTGAAATTATAGTTTATTTTTCCACCTTATTCTCCCACTTTGTGATAATCATTGTTATCTCTTTTTCCTACACCTTTCTAACAGAATGACACCATTAATAGTTGAGCAAGTTATCTGCTACCTATTATGCCTCTGCACTTTTTAAGGAACATCACTAATTTAAAAATTCAAAGTGGCAATCTCCATCTGTGGCTCTGTGGGGCTCAGGGCTATAAACATGGAGGTTCCACTTTGCTCTTCATTTTTAAGCACAATGAAATACAGCTTATTTAGGTCATTGCACACTCTTTTTTTTTTTTTTTGAGTTTTCCTTTCTTGTGAGGGATAAAGATTCAAAACAAAATTATTTGCCACTGACTTGAATCTTTCTTGCTGTATTGCAGATGAATTACAAGCTATGCATCAAGGTTTTTCTAAGGTTAGTTATCACCCCGGTGTTTGAACATCTTCTGTATGATCCAGAAGCTTGGTAAGGGTTAATCTAGGTCAATCTACACAGCATGAGAAAAGCTGTGGTCTTATCGCAGGTTAAAATAGCAGTGAAGAACAAAAAGAAACAAACAGCAATGCAGGCTTTTGTTTGGTTTGGCAGGGTACTCTGTAAGGGTTTTGCCATAAGCTGCAACTGCTAGTTATAAAGCAAATGCCCTTGTCCATACAGTTTTTTTTTAACTGGAGCTAATAACCTGTAATGAGAAGTCCATTCATTTATTCATTTATGTATAACAGTGTAGATGTACCCCACCTATGCTAGCTTTGTCATCAGGAACAAAGCTGAAGGTTACTGAGGAAAATTTCTGCATTTATTTGTTTCACAAGCAAGCAATAAGCTTGCTCATCTGGGGGAGCTGCCGTGAGAGAGCAAAGTCAAACACGTCAGTTTGCATTTTGCTTGGAAAGAGACTCAGGTGATGTTGGCCCTCTTTGTGGCATCCTGCAGCCTCTGGGCAACTTTTGGAGCCTACGAACTTCCCTCCTGCTCAGTCAATAGACCGACATGCCCAGGCTGCATTACAAAACCCCCAGGTGTTCACAACAAAAGCAGGAGCAGACATTCGGTAGAGAACAAATTCCAGCCCCTGGAGTCTCATGCCAAATGAAGAAGACATAGGAAGAAGCAACACTCTCCAAATCAGGTAAGTACGGCCATCACAAGCCAAGGCCCTGAAGACCTGTACAAGGATATATTTAAAGCAAGGGGGATGATGCGGTCACCCTAGACCCTTCATCTGGCAAACCAGCTGCATTGCTCACCAGCCTTTGAGCTGCAGGGCACAGAGCTTTATTCCAAGGCGTTCAAGTTCGAAGCCTTCATAGCAAGACTGTTCTCCTGTGCTCCCTCCCCTTCTTGTCTTCACTGTGGTATTATATTTTCCTAAAAAACCTGCTATATTTCTGCAATATCTTTATACTGCTAAGGATTTTTGCATTGATATGTATTGGAGCAGGTCTTTGAAGTAATAATAGCAAGACTTGGCAACAGTGAGTGTTTCAGAAACAACTGGATCTGCCTTGGCACACCTCTAGTTTAAAAGATACCTCACTGCAATTAATTAGATGGAATCTGAGTGCTTCCAGAAGGAAAGTTTTATGAGTTATCTCTTTCCTCTGGGAAGGTATCATTCAAGCCAAATCACTGTTAACTGACATATTCACTCTTGAATTCTTTCAACTCAGCATCCACCCAGACTGTTTTCTCTCTTCAGAGGAGAAGTGCCTGTGGAAAGTTATGCACTTTCATCCACTTCTTTCTGATTCTTTTCATTTATTTATTTTTTTTCTGAAAAAGAGAGAAAAAAGTACATTTAATGTTGATGTCACTGCTCTTAAGTTTTCACTCTGCCTGCAGAACAGATGGAGAGTTATAATGCCAGCAGGTCAAACTTCCCTCACTGCACGGTGCAGCTTCTTGCCTTCATTAAAGCCAGTGGAGACTCCTGAATGCGGGATGAGTAAATGGATGTGCTGGCATCAAAAGCATTTCCCCACTGCCCTTCCTCAGTGGGAAACAGTGCCCACTCTATTACCCACACATGAGAGTCCTCTCCTTAGTAATACTAGCAGTAGCGGAGTCTCCAGTCATCAGGACTGGTGCTGACCTCCAGCCAGCACCTCTGTCAGGAAGGTTGTCTCAGCCAGCACCTCTGCTGTAGTCCTCCTCTTTTGGTTCTGATTTGTGGGAAACTTGGAGCAGGTCCCGAGAAGACTGGTTAAGCTCCAAGCCTATTAATCCATCTCCTTGTCCACCTGAAAAGAGGGGAACTGTCTGTGAGCTCTCCTCTGCCCTACAACAGCTCTACCAGGACCCCATTTGAATGCAAGTGAAGAACACCACTGTTGGAAAGGCTGCAACCAGGTCCTCTTCTCCAGGAAGCGTTGTTACATTGCCCACTCCTCTGGACGCTGATGTTTAGAGAGTTGGAGGGGAAGCCGAGAGAAAGCTTTCTGCTTTCTTCCGTTGCTCCTCCCCTGATTTACTGCAATAGGAGCAAGCCTAGCCGTTATGGCCTTAATAGTAGTTCCATATTTTTCTCCTGACCCAGGAACGCAAAGACTCCTGTGACTTACGTGAAAGTTTAATGTTTCCTTTATTCTTCAATGATCATTCAGGGCACTTCAAGTTCAAGTCATGTAAGCCACAGTTGCCGGGAGATTCATTGCTTGAGAAATAGCCATTCTCAACAGAATGATTAATAATAGGATTGATTTTGTCAATGGTTCTGTTTCATGCTCTACACTGGCACTTGTGTTACCATTTTGATTTGGGTACAGGATATCTCTTTATCAAACCATGCTTTTTTCTCTGAACCTAGAGAGTATAAGATATCATTGCATCATAAATTTTTAAATATAGCCTGTTTGAAAGGAGACTGATTTCCTGTCTGACTTGCTCATCTATTACCTAGAGAGGATAAAAGTGAAATTCTTTCTTGTTATGTAACCTTACCCTGATCTGATTATTATGCATGAAACCACATTGCAAGCACTTCAGTGTGAAAAAAACTTGGGAAACTGTTATGGTAAACAAGGAGAAACTAAACACATGGATTGGATTCCATCAGGAAATCTAAACTCTAAAATCGACAACACGAGGTCCAAAATGTCACACAATTAATTATCATTTAATTTATGCAGGAACTGATTATAGGTGTGAGCAGGGATCAACAAACTGAACAGAATTAAACAATTCCCTTGGTTATAGACTGTATCATCAAAAAACTTTGGGCATGAACCGCAGATCCAAAATTAAGCTGGATTTCAAGTTTCCTGGTGCAGCAAAGAAATTACATTTTTTATTTTTGTTTTCACTCCTTCGCATTGAGTAACTAGAAAATTAGGAAGGACCAGCAGGGAGGGAAAACATTTTCAAGCTGAAACGTAATGATATAATATCATAGAATCATAGAATCATAGAATACTTTGGGTTGGAAGGGACCTTAAAGATCATCTAGATCTAACCCCCCTGTCATGGGCAGGGATACCTTCCACTGGACCAGGTTGCTAAGAGCCCAATCCAACCTGGCCTTGAACACTGCCTGGGAGGGGGCATCCACAGCTTCTCTGGGCAACCTGTGCCAGTGCCTCACCACCCTCACAGTAAAGAATTTCTTCCTTGTATCTAATCTAAATCTACCCACTTTCAGTTTAAAGCCATTACCCCTTGCCCTATCACTACATGCTCCTGTAAAAAGTCCCTCTCCAGCTTTCTTGTAGGCCCTTTCAGGTACTGGAAGGCTGCTGTAAGGTCTTCGCGGAGCCTTCCCTTCCACAGGCTGAACAGCCACAACTCTCAACCTTTTCTCACAGCAGAGATGTTCCAGCCCTCTGATTATTTTTGTGGCCCTCCTCTGGACCCACTCCAACAGGTCCATGTCCTTTTGTGCTTGCTGGGGACTCCAGAGCTGGATGCAGGACTCCAGGTAGGCTCTCACCAGAGCAGAGTAAAGGGGCAGAATCACCTCCCTTGACCTGCTGGTCACGCTTCTCTTGATGCAGCCCAGGATACAGTTGGCCTTCTGGGCTGCGAGTGCACATTGCCGGGTCATGTTGAGCTTCTGATCAACCAGCACCCGCAAGTCCTTCTCCTGAGGGCTACTCTCGATCCATTCTCCACCCAGCCTGTATTTGTGCTGGGTGTTGCCTCAACCCATGCACATCATCTTGCACTCGGCCTTGTTGAACTTCATGCGGTTCGCACAGGCCCACCTCTCCAGCCTGTCCAGGTCCCTCCAGATGGCATCCCTTCCCTCCAGCTTGTCGACCGCACCACTCTATTTGATATCATTGGCAAATTTGCTGAGTGTGTGCTCAATCCCACTGTCTATGTTGCCAACAAAGATGTTAAACAGCACAAATCCCAGTACTGACCCCTGAGGAATGCAGCTTGTCACTGGTCTCCACTTGGACATTGAACCTTTGCCAACAAATCTTTGAGTGTGACCATCCAGCCAACTCCTTATCCACTGAATGTTCCATCCGTCAAATCCATGTATCTCAAATTTAGAGACAAGGGTGTCACGCGAGACAGTGTCAAATGCTTTGCTGAAGTCCGGGTAGATGACATCAGTTGCTCTTCCCTTTTCCACCAAGGCAGTAACCCCATCATAGAAGGTAACTAAATATGCTAAACGTCCAGAGAGACCTTTTTTTTTCCCATGCCCAAGTCAACATCCAGCCATTTATTTTCCCCAGGGATAATGAGTAAAAACATTACTAGATGAGAGCTGGTGCGGCTCATGCTCTCTTTGCTTCATATGAGAGAGGGACAATGAAGAAAGGATAAGCATATCGTATATTCTACAAAAGCAGTTGTTCAAGTCTTCTCAGGTTGGCTCTGGTTCCTCAGCACTGGTCCCTAGCAAAAAAAGGGCAGGAGAAGGACTAACCCACTTTCCACATGGCAGTGTATGTATGTTCTAGCTACGGCTACTTTGCAGGAACAATGTCTCAAGTTAGGACACACTCCATATTTGATTTTAAAATATGTAAATGTAATCACATGTAATCACCCCACTCTGTTTCTTATACATCTGTCAATGCACTCAGAGGATGTGTTCAAAGAGAAGGGTCTGTGCATTGGTCTGTAAGCAGAATGGGAGACATCATTCAGCTTCCTTTCAAGTCAAGAGGAAAGTTTTCACTCACTGAAATGCCAGCTGCCCTAGAAGAACACATTGCTCAAACCAGGACAAAGTATCTTCCAGCTGGTTTCACACTAAAGGTATTGATTAGATTTTCATTTTTTGATGCCTGCAGCTTAGGCACCCACTGCAGACAACTACGTGTAGATGCCTTAAATTTGAGTTAAGGCTTGCCCATGAATTGATAACTCTTGCTATCCATGCCTAATGGGATAAACGAAAGCATTTTAGCCCTAAACCAACTAACTGATAACAGGAGCACCCGCAGCTGCAAAGAATAAGCAACAGTAGTTAGGGCATAAAACAATTATCAGACATTTCCAGTAAGATGCCTGTTCCTTCACTGCGATCTACTAGTCTGGGTTTTTCTTACTTTGTTCTTTCATGATTATGATACTGATTATTGCAGCATCAACAGATTGACTTTAGAGATGGTATTTTTATTATTTTAGAAATGGCATTGAAAATATATTTCCAATTTGAATGTTTGCCTCCTAGTAAAAAATAATATTTTTTTTGTTGTGGGTTTTGAGAAAGGATCTTCCCTCCACACATCAGCGAGCATGCACATATCTTTAAAGATATTTGTATCAGATTTAAAGATATTATTATAGTAGAGATTTTAGAAATATCACCAAACAAGTGTGACAAATCTGGGAAATCTAAAAATAAGATAAAATTGAAAAGAAAACTAGTGGGGTAAAAAAGAAGGATGAAAATGGCTGTATAGTTATGATGAGAGTTCTTGTTTGGATGAAAAAAGTCATCCAAATTTGGTAATTTATTACCAAAGACATATTCTGTGGTTTTCACTATTTCATAGACAGACAATATAATAGGATTGATAAGATACTTTACTTTTGGCTGTTCGTATTTAAACATGTTAGCTTATTCTTAAAGTTACACAAAACTTGATTGTGAGCAACAATAAGCAAATTTTCAGATAAATCAGCTTCCAATTTAGAAAGACCTACATTCAGGGATCATCGAAATTAAAAGTTTCTATTCCTTTTCCAATAGTTCTTCAACAAGAAATTGGTTGTTTATGAAGAAACGGGGATTTTAAAAACTGGCCAAATCAGTTAGCTCTGCTTGCATTGTCTTTGCCAAAGTGTATTTAGGAATCATCACTTAGCAACACAGCAATATTGTTCCATCACACACTTTTTTAATGTGCTAATATCAACAAAACAAAAATGCAGATTAGCTGCAACACTTGCATTTCACACAAAGTTCATAAGAAACCATCAACAAGATGGAAATCTCTGAAACAGATCATCTGGTAGACTGTGTAGACTGCATCACAATTATTTACTGTGACCTCTCAGGCAGTTTGGTTCACCACTGGAAGTTAAGCTTCTTATCCACACATTTTGTATTGCAGTGAGCTGAATGTAAGGACAAATTTACAGATCATTATGCTATATATGCTATATCTTTACATTAAGTTTTGCCAGTTGTGCTCTTCAGAGGAAAGAGAAGGTAGGAGACTGAAAATCAATTATTCTGCATTTTAGAATAGGTTTGGAAGGGCTTAAGCCTGGAATTCTCTGTGGGCAGAGCATGGTGGCTGCTGCTGAGCATTTGGTCACAATCAAGGTCGAGTGAGTGCAGAAGAGATCACAGCCAGCAAAGAAGCCATCAGGAAGAGTCACTGACACCACAAAGCGTAACTTAGCATTCATTTATTGGTTTATCTTCACTACCCTTTGAAGCTGCCCTCTAGATTATGTCTGCTGTCCCCTTTGACAGTAAGCCCGAAAGTTAGGACTGGAAGGTGCCTCTGAAGAGGAGAAAACCCCGTGCATATGAGCAGGTTTTCAGACAGGAGCCTGCCTCAGACAGACTGTTGACTTCACAGGGAATGAAGTGAAGATGGGGAGATTGTGTTATGCACATGACAGCCAAGTAGCTGACTGCGGAGGGCTGTGTAGACATCATTGCGTGTAGCAATACAACAAAGTCATCAGTGACTGAGGAGTGTGCCAGCATGCCAGTGCTAATTTAATTTAGGTCATGTCGGTAAAACAGAGTGAAAATGTATCTTTATTTATTTTCTATGACTTTTTCTGCTCTGTCTTCTTTAAATAGATTCGGGTGAGACCTTCTCTTTGCAGCATATGCTGGTACAAAAGGGCCTCTAAGTGAGCTCTGCACTGCTCTGGGAACAGGGTGAGGGATTTGCCTGTGAGTGGAAGCTTTTGGACTCTGAAAGAATAAGAAAAACTTGGTAAGCCTTAAGGAAAGCTAAGGAGTGTCCTAGGAGGAGCACTGATTTAATCCTTTACCTTGGTGCACTTATATCAGGGGAAGGTTCCAAAATGTGAATTTTGGGATTTTTTTGATGCATCTGAATGAGATTTGTGGGAGAAAAGTCCAATTCTCAGCCTGTCATAAAATTCCTGCATGATTTAGAATTAGCCATTCAATAACTGTGGCCCAGACCCGTAGCCATAACAGAGAAATAATACTATTTTTTGTCATTGTGTAGTTTCATTGTCAGTGTCATGAGACTGCGGCTAGCTCTTACTAACCTTTGTACAGCTCATTGCAGACCGAACATGCAGCACATTAATTTCCACATAGCCTTGGTCTTTCCTATGGTGTATATAAATAGCTGATAAATACAAAGAGGGAGAAGTTCTGGCACCTCTTGTAAACTGAAATTCAGGATTCAGCTGTTGAGCTGAGCCCCTGGAGCTGAAGCCTTTAGCATGCTTTCAGGTCTACTCTACACTTGCTGTCTTTTTAATTCAGACTCTTTAATCCAAGCACTGATTGATGCAAGGCTATGTACAATGTAAGGACATCCAGTTCACACCTATCAGCGTAAGACACAAAGATAATAGAAAAAGATAAAAGGCAGGAAAAATAATAAATTAAACACCTAGATACACAAGCCCTAAGGAAAATAAGAGATAATACAGAACAGTAAAGACCTGAGCTCTCAGGTCACTGGCTGAAGGGCCATTGAACAAATGACTCAAAGCCTTCAGGGAGTTCAACCAGAACTCAGCAACTGATAAGAAGGGAGGAGGCAAGTTTCCCATGCGAAGCACAGGAAAGAGCAAAGTGATTATGCGATATTTGAGGGGGCTTGTGAGGTTGCCTAAAGCTGCTTATGAAATGCTTTGAGGGAATTTTGGGAATGCATTAAAATTATGAAGGGACATATAGGGGAAGGGCCAAATGTGAGAAGGGGAGGGATCAAGGTGGATCAGGGTGAAACAGGCATAGGAAAATGGAGAACTGCAGTCTATGCTGTCTTCTTACTAAATCCTATTCCCATTTTCTGTGTGACTTCGCTCTCTATGCGATTCACGTATGAAAGTCAAGCTGGACTTGCCAGCCAGCACCCGGAAAGAGCAAAGCTTACTGATGGTGGCTGAATAAGGAGCCCAGGGTTTGTGCTTAGTTACGGGATATTTAAAATCATGTGTGTCCATTAGTGAACCTCAATCCTGGTCATCTGTGTTTTTCATGACTGAGTGCTGCAGGTTTTTACGTGGGTGCTGGTAAAAGTCCTGCTCTCTGTGTTGGCTGGCCTGCCTGGACATGTATCTGCTCTGTGTGGGTTTGCATCTTTGATACCTGCTCATCACTGCTACTTACAGGACCTACAGACGGCCAAGTCAAAAGTACCTGGGTACCACAGCCCAGCAGCTTCACCATTCCCTTAACAACTGAAATCTAGAATGCAAAGCTCGCTGTTACCCTAACAAGGGGTTACGCCATCAGTCTTCAGTCTGACTGTGGTTCTGGAGAAGGGAAGAGCCCGTGTTAGAAACCTGCGTGTGGCCCTGAAACGGTCCGGGTGAGCCCCCCAGGACTTCGTCAGCCAGAAGACTGGTGACCGGCTGACTACACAAAGTGCAGGGCTGTCCCACATACGTCTGAAATATTTCATTTGAAATAAATAGATATGTTTTTAAACAGATAAGCATTTTGATTTAAGAGATGTTATTAAGCAAATATGACATATTAAGCAAATTTGACATAAATTGCTGTACGGGCTGTCCGTGCCCAGGCACTGGCAGCGGGGCTGCAGCGGGGCCTCTGCGAGGAGAGGCCGGGGCTGCCCTGCGCCGGACACAGCCGGTCCCAGCCGGC
>Ga0065711_1041791_pt1 | contig 15876 bp, 9 predicted proteins | sample Hoacrofraction12_FD_59098 | JGI IMG/M metagenome (GOLD analysis project Ga0065711, IMG submission 59098) | Hoatzin crop microbial communities from Cojedes, Venezuela - Epithelial fraction 12 v2 (version 2) | ecosystem: Host-associated > Birds > Digestive system > Esophagus > Crop | place...
TCCTCCGTCACCAGGACACCCGCCTCATTCAGCAGCGGCCCCACGTTGTCCCTAGCCTTCCTTTTGCTGCTGATGTAGTTGAAGAAGCCCTTCTTGTTGTTTTTGACATCCCTTGCCAGCTTCAATTCCAAGTGAGCCTTGGCCTTCCTCGTCGCATCCCTGCATGCTCTCACTACGTTTCTGTACTCTTCCCAAGTGGCCTGCCCCTCTTTCCACATTCCATGGACCTCTCTCTTCTGCCTGATCTCCGCTAGAAGCTCCTTGTTTAACCATGCAGGTCTCCTGCCTCCTTTGCTAAATTTCTTTCTCAGGGGGATGCGTTGCTCCTGTGCATGGAAGAAGTGTTGTTTAAAGAGCGACCAGCACTCATGGACCCCCCTGATGGAAAGTAGTGAATGAATTCCTTATTATGCTTTGCTCATGTGCATGTCTTTTTCTTTCTGTATCAAACAATTTTTATCTCAACCCATGAATTTTCTCACTTTTCCCCTCTGATTCTCTCCCCCATCCCACCAGAGTGGAGTGAGTAAGCAGCTGTGTGGTGCTTAGTTTCTGGCTGGGGCTAAAGCATCACACATGCGACAGCAGAACTTCTTGTAATGAAAAGCCAGCAGCAGAGCTCTCCGAGACAGGACTTGCAGAGCGCTCTCAAGTCCAGGGGTCAGAGTCAGGAAGGTGGATCAAGAGCATTCTGCTCATGTTTAATGTCTGTTCTGAATCTGTAAAGGATCTGTGTTTCTATTGCCTGTAGGATCAGATTTCTCACAGAGAAGACAAAATGTGGTGGGTGAATCAATAATACAAAAAAGTGAAAAACAGGAAAAAAATTCTGTAACTGTACCACAAACAATTACTTGACTATGATTTTATATAAACATATGATTATATGTATCTGTATTTACGCATATAGTTATACATACTATGGAGATATGGATTACGTCTAAAATACCACATTTTCCTTGAACTGTGTCCTGATAAAGTTATTTTTCAACATATATTTACAAGTTTACTTTAAAGAGTAAATAAAATTTTTTTTTAAAGCATATTTTAGGATAGAAAGATTCCACGTACCACTCTTCATAAATGCATCACCATTTGCCTTTCGTCTACTCCCCGTATTTTGACTATACCCACTAAAAAAGTCATGCATTTAAATTTAGCCTCCTAGATTATCTGACTGTTCTGAGGACTTTAGGATCAATTTCATGAAGCTGGATTAATATCACTCGAGTTTATCCATGGTTGCAAGCTGTACTAATACTTTGTAAATTCAGGCTAACTGCATTATAATGGCCACTTAAGTGACTTTATTTTTTTGCAGTATTTGTAGCAAGACCCTCGTTTTCCAATAACGTTTTTGTTCTTAGGCTCCCCAGTAACCAAAAATCTTGTATTTCTTATTGCCTCTTCTACATGTGTGTTTCCCCGTGTGTTCTCTCTCTTGTTCTTGATGCAGTCCAAATTCATAATACAACACATGAAATCCCAAAGTAACAGTGTACAAACGTATCTATGCTGGTTCTATTATGGTAAGCAACTTTGTTGTTACACCTGTTTCCTCATCCTGCGTCTTGGAGGATACAGAGTTACCACAGGTCACTTTGAGACTGAGAGGTAATGTTGACATAAGAGGTATTTCATAGAATCATAGAATCGTAACATGGTTTGGGTTCGAAGGGACTTTATAGCTCATCAAGTTCCAACCCCCCAGCCACAGGTAGGGACACCTGCCACTGGACCAGGTTGTTCAAAGCCCCAACCAACCTAGCCTTGAACACTTCCAGGGACGGGACATGCACCACTTCTCTGGGCAACTTGTTCCAGTGCCTCACCACCCTCACAGTAAAGAATTTCCTTCTTATAGCTAATCTGAATCTTCCCTCTTTTAGTTTAAAACCATTGTCCCTTGTCTAAGCCCTACATGCCCTGACAAAAAGTCCAGAAATTAAAGTTATGTGATTATATGACCAAAACTTCATTTTCTGGTTGACAGAAGAACAGTATAGTTAAGTCTTGCTTACCCTCTGACTGGATTTGATAGACATAAAGATACGCTTATGCATCCTGAGACAACTTTAATTTTCTCAAAAAGTAAGTCAGGGTTTAAACATCAAGCTGAAGGAAAGCATTTATTTAATGCTTATCCATAGATAGTCATTTAAACATTTCAATACAATTCAGTAATTCTGGAAACGAGCAGTATTGCCACTACTGTTGGGAGCTGCAAACCAGCCTTTTTTCTTCAGGAAATAAGTCTGTGATTATGAGATCTGTCAGTGTCCTAGCACTCCCTTTGGGAGCCCTAGCTGGGACTGAGGGCTCTAAGCAGGATGCAAGCTTGATGAAGAACAATAACATCACATGGGTAATTCCTGTTTAGGAACCACTGCCCATATCAGACTACATAGAAACATTTCTAAAAACTGCCTACATACAACAGGCTGTCCACATGGAGATCAATCTCCATATTGATTGACAGATCTATTAATAGTGGATTTCATATGCTTTTTGTGTATAAGGCTGTATTTCTTTCATGAAACGTATAATAGTTTGAAATGTGCCTTTTAAAAATTGGAAGCCAGTAACAGTGAGGGAGCTGGTTTGTGCTGTAATGAATACATCTTCTTGACCGGTGAAATGTTCTCTATGAAAAAGACTGTTGGGAAAGTTCATAAATGATACATTCCATGCCCTCAGTTTATTACACATCAAATTTCATTCCTCATATAGCACAGATCTATAAAAGTTATTACAGCTGTTTGCCACATTAGAAAGGCACCCACTAATTATCTTTAATTAAGGCTTTTGTGAAGGTCTCTGTTTTAATATTGTATTAAAGAAAGATAAAAATACGTTCATCTCCTAACAACCTGCAGTTTATACTGACAGCTGAACACTGCTAGACAAACTATTAAAAAGTAAAAAAAATTCTAAAACAATTTGTTCTGGGGCTATTTAGCTTTTTTATCTGGTAAAAAAGAAATAATTTGTCTTGGTCTTTAATTTATCCTATCTCTTCCCCTAGTTTCACGTTGACTTTTTGTTTTTTTTTTTTTTTAATCTAACGGAAGAAATCTTTTAAGAACCACCTGGCATTCGTTTTTTTGAGCTACATGCCAACTGTCATGAAAATAATTGTAGCATTCTGAATAAGACAGCTGTTGCAGCATTGTTTTTCCCAAAATCATCTAACAATTACCGAGATATTATGATAGAGTCCATTAACTGCAGGAAGTTGTGTACTTCTTGATAATCTCCTTTTTAAGGCCATATGGTACTTAAAATCCTCTTTGCTTAAGCCACTAGACCCAGGCAGCAGAACTTTTTTTCCCAGTTCTTTTGTTTCATGTGATGATTGTTTAATGAAAGAGATATTAACAGCAGGGTCAGCAGGGACCAGAACACAGGACTCTTCCTTTCCAAATCACTGAGTTACACTCATGTCAGCATCTTTTCCCTGTGAGAAACCAATATTCTTTGCTGCACCAATGAAAATGCTTCAGTAGAAGGGGTTTTTTTTTCTTTTTGTGACTAAGCAGAGCAGTAAATCACTTCTTTTCTGGGATGAAGAGAGGGAATATTATCTGACAGTCAAGAAAAGACCATAGAAGGTGGAAAAGGAAGATCAATAAAACAGAGAATATGTCGTCTCTCTCAAGAAAATGTCCAAACCGCAGAAAGAGGCAATTTGTCTTTTCCTTTCACTTGTAAACCTGCGAGGGGTTTGCTTCCATCAACTTCTTTCTGTTCTACTAGGGTAAAAACAGTGGACACCACTTTAATCATCCTTCAGGAAAAAAAAAAAGACCCAGCACTTCATTGAAACAATCTTTTTCTTACTTTAAAACAATCTGTTTCCTATATGGCCCCTGCCAATCTTCTTTCCTGTAAGTTATAACGTGTATGAAGGACTAAGCCTGAGTGATGTCTTCCATATAGTCACAGCTAAATATAAAGTCAAGCATTTTCAAAGGCATTCCTATGACTCAGGACCCTCCAGTTCTTTTCAAAAATAATACTGGCAAATTTTAAAAAAGCCTTCTTTCGGCTTGTAACTGATATGTCAGATTTGAGTCAAAAGCCTTTAGAGTACTTCTCACGGCATTTAAGGTCCTAGAAGTTACCATATACAATGCCATTTTACATGCAGATGGGAATCTGAAATGGTCTCTAAACACTAAAGCCCATAAATACAGATTCAAGACTGAAGCTAGAGGTCATAGCATAACTCACTTTTTTGCCATATTTGAAGGATATTTTTTTCCACTCATGAAAAGAATGGTTTGTTTCTATGGGGTTTAGGCTTCCAATTCCACCTTCTGGACTTGCTTTAGTGCTTTTCAGAATTTTACTGAAGACTGACTGTGTGTCAGAACTATATGATAGAAAGAAAAAAGAATGGCATAAAAATACACAACTATTAAAAAAGCAAAATCACAATAAATAAAACAGCCAAGCTGCTCCAAAATTATTTTTTTCTGAAGAGCTGGTAAGCAATATTTTTAATATTGAAGGTTACTAATGATGATTAGATACGTGTTTGTCTGGTTCATAGTTTTGTAGATAGAAGTTCCTTCAGATTAACCCTTTGCTTTACCGCTAGTTAGGAACACTCTGCCCAGAAGCTGCACATGGCAAGCTGTGCATGGCTTAGCTAGCTGCAGAAGATTAATTGTGCCTTTCTGCATGTGCTTATGGACATGCCTCCTCATCACTCTCTACACTCATCACATCGTTCTCTATAACTGCCTGAAAGGAGGTTGTAGTGAGGCAGGTGTTGGTCTCTTCTCCCAGGTAACTAGCGATAGGACAAGAGGCAATGGCCTCAAGTTACATCAGGGGCTGTTTAGATAGGATATTAGGAAAAATGTCTTTACTGCAAGAGTGGTCAGACATTGGAACAGGCTGCCCAGGGAGGTGGTGGAGACCCCATCCCTGGAGGTGTTTAAAAAACGTGTAGATATGGCACTTCAGGAAATGGTTTAGTAGGCAAGGTGTTGTTTTTGTGTGGATGATTGGACTTGGTGATCTTAGAAGTCTTTTCTAACCTATGATTCTGTGATTGTGTGATTCTGCGATCACTGCAAATGCTGACACTCCGGCTAGTCACACTTGCACCTGACACCAGTTTGCTTCCTCCTGGAGGGCCACATAGACAAGCCTAGTGCCTTTCACTCATCTTGAATTTTATGGGGTCGTGCCCCACCAGCAAAAGGACATTTCTTGTCAGTTTCCTTCGTTATTTACTTCTTTCCTGGTAATAATTTAAGATATTCAGATACTTTATTTCCTTTTTCTTTCTGAATGAGGACTTTATATTCTGTGTGACACTAAAAGAAAAAAGAAGTCATTCTCTCAGACAGAATTATACAACGATTTGATTTTATTTTTGAATTGTTTTGCAGAGCATTATGATCACATAAGATATCTCTTTTGTGATTGCTAAATATTCAACACATGTCTACATCATTACAGTAACAAGATTATAGGTATTTGGTCAATGGCAGAGTGGAATAGACATAGTTTAGCAGATGTGTCCCATAGGAAATGAATAGCATCCCATTAAATCGTGCAATAACAGAATAGAGGTGCTAGTAGTCATCATTTTTTGTGGTGGATTATTGCCCAGTAGAACACATCATACTGCCTTCTTAAAGCAAATAGAGCTCCACATCTCCAGTAAGCATATGTGTGTACCTCACTAACAGAAGATATACTAGTGCACTGAGAGAGGAGTGCTCCCTGAAGAAACAGGAGGTTATTTTACTATAGTCCCTCTTTTCCATTAAGCACAATAATTAATAAAGTACCTAGACTGACATAACAACATTCAACAGCTGTTCTCTAACCTCTACAGAGCAGTAAAATGTGCATTACAATAAAATTAGGTATTAACATCAACACCTGCAGTTCCCTACTTTTTCACAATATAAAAAACCTGCAACAAGAAAGTAATTAGAAATGCAAATAGAAAACTGTGAGTGATACTCTGACTGTATATGAGTAATACAGGACAAATCATGAATGAGGCTGTGCTTAGGACAAATTTAGGACAAATGTTGGGGAAAAAAATGAAAGAGAAAAGAGACGGAAAAAGAGTGAAGAAAGCAAGTTTAAAAAATAAATTTTTAATGTCCTAAAACACCAAAGTATCAAAGTTCTCTTTAAACTACTCAATGGCTCATCTCCAAATTTCCAAAATTTATTTTCTTCTTTACAGTGAAGTTAATCTATTTTTGAATAAAAGTACTGTTTCTTAAATTACTACTCAATTGCTCTCTGAGAAATAATAAAAAAAATCTGTTGGAAATTAGTATGACTTTTTAAAATTTTCTTTTTGCTTTGGAAAAAGTTTAGGCCTTAGGTTGTAGATTTTCTATTTCAGTAAAGTCACTAACTACAGAATCAGCGTCAAGTAACCTCAAAAATTCATTTCAGTCCTTGGCTAAAATGTGTAATATTATTTTAGGTTTAATTAGTTAATATATTGGATTGTCATTTTTATTAAAACTTCATGCATTGTGACTGTAATAAATATCATTTGAGATAATAAATTAAATAAATGTGTCTCCATCTGTAGAAAACACTAAATGTATATGCTTTTAAGCATACAAATCTTCTGTGATAGAAACATATAATTGACGTAAGAGTAACTATCAGATGAGAGATAAAAGAATTGTTTGGACTCTAAACTTGTCTGACTGGGTGACTATACTGAACTGGGTCTCATCTTGCCTGGGTGCTTATGTATAGTTTTCGTTCGTATGCTCGGTGCCAAAGGTACGACCAGAGCCAGTGGGAATTTTTTGGATTGTGAGTGATTTTGTTTACTCATCTATTTGCTTTTTGTATTTTTCTGCAGTATGATTATTTCATCTGCAGTAACTAATCACCATAACAGTCATCCATATCTCATATAATTAGTTGCCTACCTTGTATTACTGATATTTCAGATATGGTGAAGAAACAGAACATACCTGAAAACTAGGGTTTGGAATAAGTTTTTTTTTCATTGTGATATGTATTTGGAGGCAGACATAGATAATATGCTTATACACAAAGTAAAGTCTGACTGGGAGTTAGATAACGCATACATTCACGCACAAAAGGAATTTCAGTTTTCTGAAAGCTCTGTATTCTTTGGTGATAGCCAAAAATTTTTACTTTTACTATTTATTTATTATTTTTTTAGAATAATCTCCTGAACAGATAAGGTATGCTTTAAAAGCACTGGTGTTCTATTGGAAGGAAAGAGCTCAAAATGTTTAGGAAAAATCTACAGAAATAGTGGGATTGTAATGGGAATAAAAGCAGAGCTGGTATGACAGTGAGGGAATTTTTTTATCACATGATACGTTTTTGAGCTTTTTTTTTTCTATGTGAGCAACCCACATTTCATAAAAAAAGAATCTACTGAAAGGCAGAGTTTAAAGTGATTGAAGATGGTGCACTATTGTAACGAATAGTGATGTAATGGTGTTACTACAGCACAAGTGCCTCTCTCCAAGTTCTTATCATTGATAGGTCTAACTTTTTCACCTCTGTAGTGGTTAATAGAAAAAAATCATCAAATTAAAGTTTTCCAAGGGATCTTTGTTCTGTTCACATCGATCATATAGCCATAAGTATTATTCTGTGTTTGAATTATTATAAGGACTTAATTGTGTATTGATGTCGTACTGAAAGCTTACACACGTGTACTCAGATTTGTTCGATTAGTTTCCTGCATTCAAGTTGATGGTTTGGTTTTATTTCTTTTTTTCTGTTGAGTCGGATTTATAGCCAGAGTGTCTGAAAGGTTGTTTCTGACTTGTGGCTAGAGACCAACTTGCGTCATGCTCTGAACTTTATTGACAGTGTATGTCAATGAGCAGAACCATTCTGAAGAGGTGCAGCTGACAGCTGCCGTTAGACTTTATCTGTATTTGCAAACAGTAGATGATATAGTTATCTTTCATGAGCACAAAGGCCAATTTAAAGGAGAAAATATAAACCCCAACAATACAACATCTGAAATGTCTCTTTTTCAGACATGAAAGATAAAAGAATATGTTAGCCACTGAGAAGCTGAAGTATTTCATAGGTACTGTAGAGAGAGTGCATGTGAAAATACTTCAAAGAAGAAAAATGCATACAGCTATAAGATTTCTCATGTATGATTAGTACTCAGATCTGGGAATGATTTAATCATACTGTGAATCTAAAATAGTATCATGATTTTGATTTTCATATCATGCAGGTTTTCAAAGATGTTACATTGTTCGAAACAAGAATTTAATATGCGAGCTCCTTGACACAGCTCTGTTCAGGGTTGAGCTGCTGGTTTAAAAATTATGCTCATTATAGCTTCTGACTCATGAAAGCACCCTTGGATATATTTGGCTTAAGACTGTGACCCCTCTGGTCTGAAATTTTATAAAAAATTGCTTAATCTTCTATAATTTCTCTGTTGTATACAATTTTGCAATATTTTTAAAATGAATACTGAGAAGTAGACCTATGATAGTGCATGGCCAGGGTTGGTTTGTGAATGGACTTTTCAGCCTGCAATTATTTCTTTCTGTGAGTTTAATCATGTATCTATGTCTTCCCCATTATTGATGAAATAACTGATTGGAGCAATTTGCTATATTCACCCAGCTCCAGCATTTGCCGTAACAGACCCTGTAAGGCTAGCAATTTAAGTGCCAGCTAGAGTTTTTGGAGGTAGAACTATGTTCAGTATGCTTATTTATTTTTTTTTCTTCTACACAGTCTTTTTCTGGTTGGTTCTGTCAAGAACTACTTGCTAGAAGATTAACTTTGCAAAGGTATTGAAGGTCTTTGTGATAGTGACCTTTTTATTAGGTGGGGAAAAAAAAGAAAAAGACTTACTATCATAGCACCTGACATTTTTAATTCCATCTTAGAGCTGATACCACAAAATGTTTTTCCTAATTTAAATGTTTTCTCACCAGGAAGAGATAAATTTGCATAATACAAGAGATGGGTTTCAGATGAGGATAGAGGAAGGAGAAGAAAAGGTGAGAACTAGGTTTTCAATTTTCAATGAATATGCTTTTCCTCAATTTTTAATGAAAAAAATATTCAGGACTGAAGTGCTTTTGGTGCCAGTTTTTGTATTTTTTGTGACTTTGAAAGGAATGGCAAGACACAAGGAATGTTGTATAAAGAAAGTCATTTAAGGGTGTAACTTCAATTCAGTGACTGTCTTCCCTCCTCTTGCAGCCATGGCTTTTTAGTACTGATTATTCTTTGTACTGCACTATTGAAATGAAGACCTACAAGACATATGGTTGCTAGGAGCGAATCATTTCAGTAATATTTATAGCAGAACTAGCAAAATTAATTCCTGTTTCAAAGGGATGTCTTTAAATGTCAAGGGCACTTTGATATGGTTGTGGGGTCTCAAGTACATTACAGTGTCATAAAATCATGTGGAGTTTTCATTCTGAGCTTTTCTATTTTTCCTTCCATACTGTACTGTGTCTGGCTGGGATGAAGTTAATTTTCTTCCAAGAAGCCTGTATGATGCTGTGTTTGGATTGTGACTGAAGCAGTGTTGATAATACACTGAAATTTTGGTTATTGTTGAACAGTCCCTGCACAGTGTCAGGATTTTCTTTTTCCACACTCTGTACCCACAGTGAGTAGGCTAGGGAGACACAAGAATTTGGGAGGGGACACACCTGGGACAGCTCACCCCAAGTCACCAAAGGGATATTCCACACTGTATGTTGTCAAGAAATGTGTGTTGAGCTAAGCAGTAAGAAAGAGAATGTATATCTTATTAAATAGCTTTCTTTTGTACAATGTATCATATTTGTTGAGTCTGTGGTGTGCCTCCCATGGGTAGACTGATGCCTAGCCAGTGCCTGAGCAAATGATGGCTAATTCCACTAAAGTCCACAGTTTCACACAGTGTTAACATTTGCTTTGCTCCAAAGAAATCTTTTCTCCAACACCTCAGACCAAGTAGACGAATGAATATCTTAATGTTGAGTTATAACAAGGTACTTGGCCTGGCTAGGATAGAATTAAATTTCTTTGCAAAAGCTCATATCATGCTGTGTTTTAAATTTTTGAACAAACCAGTATAGAAAACACACTAATGCTCTAACTTTTGTTGACAGTGTTTGCATCAAGGCCTTCTCTGTTTCTCACTCTACCCCACCAGTGAAGAGATTGGACATTGTGTGATAGACTGGGAGGGGACACAATTGGGCAGCTGACCCAAAGAGATATTCCATAACATAGTGTTATTCTCAGCAATAAAAGGGAAAAGAGGGGGCTTTAGGGGGATTAACCATCATTTGCTCAGGAACTGGCTGGGCACCAGTCTACCCATGGAGGTGGTAAGTGATTGCTTTTGCAACACTTGTTTTGTTTCATTTTATTCTCTCTTTTTCCACTTATCCTTCACTTATTAAACAATTTGTTTGTATGGTTTTTTGTTTGTTTGTTTTATCTTTACTTGCTTTTATTTTTACTTCCCTCTTCTCCATCCCAATGGGGATGGAGGGAGATGTGAGCAAGCAGCTGTGTGATGCTTAGCTGCCCACCAAGGCTTAACCACAACAAAAAATAATTCTTTATAATGTAAATACTCTATGAGAGATCCTTGACTTAAACATGAAACTGAAATTTATGAAAACGGGTGACTAGATGTTCATATGCAATTCTTAAAAAAAAAAGAAACAATGAATGATTTATTTAATTCTTCAGCTGATTAGAGTCACACAGGCAGGAGTAACTAAACCATTTTTATAACTACACAGAAAAAAAAATTTCCGGGAAGATAAAATGCAATTCAAAACAGAGAAAGAAATGAGCAGCTCAAGGAAATACTTTGACTTTTCCCCACTGTAGAAAGGATGACTAATGAGTGTTCAAGTCTACTTCTGAAAACAGGTCATTCAGCTGCAGGTCTACAAAGTTTACATCATTTTTTATCTCTTCTTTATTTCATTTTGAGAATTTTAGATTCACAAATGTCTTGAAATATTCAACAAATGTAGAGTTGGTGCCTGCTATCGTACTGCTTGTCTGTATTACTTGTCTATGTTACTCATCTTTCTTTCCTCCTCTGGCGTCATCATTACTGCTGTACTTACTAGGGATCCATGCAGGAAATTAAAGTACCCTCAGATCTATAAGGGATTTGATGACTGCCAGGAAATGCAAGACCAGCTGGCAGAATGATAAATATGCATTGTTTTTAGGAAAACTGTTTTTTTAGGTTAATGTTTTTAGGAAAACCTATTTAGAATAATTTTTTTAGGAGAAATCATTTGGCTTGATATTTGATAATGTCAGGCTGTCACTGCTGACAATGTGAGTGGTAGCAAAACGTTGTGGGAGTGTGAAGTTCAGTTGGACATTAGAAGCATTCCAGCTTAGGCTGATAAAATTGATTTCCAGGCTCACAGTAGGCACAGATGCTTGATTAAATGTTTATAGACACAGTCTACAAATGTTAAATGGATTTTTGAAGCCAGTATATACAGATCTATTCAGGTCACAGACAGCTAATTTTTGCTCAGACTAGAGATTCAAGAGTGTTAAAGAGCAGCGGTTCCAAATCCTGCTTAACTAGGACAGCATGTTGGCTGAAAAAGTAAACGGAGCGTTAGGAATGCAAGGCTCTGTACCAAAGTCCATCAAGGATCTGAAGAAACACAGAAATGGCCAGAGATATCAATATTATATTTCAGTGGCTCCCATGTTACATCGTTAGGACTTTCCTGCCCTTTTGTCACCTGGAATGAGGAGTTTTTTCCAGTAAGAATGAGGCACAGCAGACCGTAAGATTCAGAGACTCATCAGAAATGGCATTTATTCTGTGACACAGTGAAAAGCTAGACCCCACATGTAAAGCTTACCCCCTCACTTTCTTTCTTTCTTTATCACTGCTAAATTAATAATTTACATTAAAACAATCACTGTTTTGTCCTTTCTTAGGTTTAATTGTGAAAGCTGTGCACTCATGATGTGTATGTTGCCCAGCATTATAAGTGAAGAAAAGGGCAAAGTGGATCAATTTTTTTACTTCAAATTTTGTAAATTATGTTAGGCAGTTTTTCAGATTCTCCAGTTCTTGATATCCTGGCATGTATTCAGACTTTTCCTACTACAAATATAACAATTCAAGTATTTTTATATGGATACCTTCTACCTGCTAAAACATAGCATTGCTGTCCTACAGCTTGGAGTTAATGGAAGAGGGTTTTTTGCTGACTCATTTAAGTTGCTTAAATCTTAAAAAGCATTTTGCTCTGAAACAAACAGGAATCTGTGTTATGTAGCATCAGAACCATGTCCCAGATAATCTTACTGACGAATAACTGCTACCAGTGCAGAAAACAAAGGTGAGGTTATTGTAATTGCGTTTAGAAAAAAGATCCATGTGAGAACACAAACAAAGCCACAAAAGTTGAAAATTTGGTCTTCAGATATTTTATCAGAGAATGTGAAGAAAAAAAAAATGTTACTGGATACCAGACTGGATTTGATAAAATATTGTTTTTTGCCTGGGACACAATCAAAATAATTTTAGAAATGATGCCTTATTATTCAACATAAAACAGTAGTCACAGAATTTGTCTTACCTTAGCATTTAAGCACATTGAACTGAAAGGGAACACATACAAAAAAAAAAAATTTAATAAATGACTACTCAGTCTTTGGGACATCTATTATTACGGATAATAATATATATATTACATAATATGCATAATATATGTAATATATATTTTTATGATTATAATAATATATAATTATATATTATAGAGATATATCTCCTTCATCTTCCTTACTCTCCCTATTCGATGACAGTTGTAGTTGCTGCCCTTCTAATCGCAATGCAGTAATTTTCTGTAACTCACTCTTAGACATGCCTAGTTTTGAAACTACAAAGCTATTAATATTGCACACTTGTAAGAATCAAAGGCTTTGCCTGCAAACTGGAGCATGCATGACTAAAGGTGGTGTTAAACAAACGTAAGTTGTTAAGAGAACGTAAGGGAAACACAAAAAACCCCAGAAATATAACTATTATGTAAAAACCATCTTATTCTGGAAGTGGCAAGAAATTGGTTTTAGAAGTCTTATAATGACAATAATCAGATGGATAGGTGATACAGGAAAGAAATGTCACACGAAAGATCATTACAAAAACAGGCCAGCTTGAAATATTTACAGGTTTCCAGATGCTAGAGGATTAAATGTTATGTCAGCATGCTACTGGGGTATTTGAGCTCTGGAGTGGTACCAACATGAAAGATGATCTCCTTTGTGCCTACTCATGTGCATAGGGTGACCTTTTAGTTTCACTTCTCCATTGTGCATTAAATGCTGAGAGTCTTAAAATGTGTGTCTGAAATTCTTAAAATTTTGGCTCATGAAAAATTAGAAAAGTTGACATGAGTTTGATTTTGGGCATTCATATGGGACTCTGGAAACTTAGTAAACCAAGAATAGACCAGTGGATTTTTTCCTATACTGTTTTGATAATCTGTTTATACTGTTCCTTCTTTGACATCTGAAGACAGTAATTCCACACTCCTATTCTTTTTTCTCTATAAATTTTAGGCTCTTTGGTAGGCATGGTTTTTTATACAACTTCTTTCACATATAGTTTCTTGAATATGGCTATGGCACAAATAGTCTGTGTTCCCATTAATATATTTTATCAGTATCTGTTCTTAAGTACCTCTTATGTCATATAGAGAATGGACATGGGGCAAATCATTAACCTTCATTCACCTTGTCTGTTAAGCAGAATATACCTGATAAAGGGATACAGGGTGCTCAGGTGCTGGCTATATAACCTCCCACCACTTGCACAAAACTAATGACCAAGAGAAAACTAACAATATCTAATGTCTCAGTCATTTTAAGCCTTTGATTTACAGTGCTCATTAGGATAAGGACATTTTGTTTTTCTGGTGCAAGGTATAAGAAACCATGGAAATACAGCGGTCACAGAGAGCCTTTGGAATAACATAGCTGTCACTCAGCCCATGAATGTTAAGCTGCTGTACCTTTTTGGCTTTTCTTTTTACTGTCCGGTTGTGTCCTTTAGTACTACTGAGAGACATGGATTTATGGTGTTTTTTAATCTATTCCTTCATAGGAAGAAGAAATTTGCCAAGATAGTTTTTGTTTCTGTCCTTTATTTTTCATTATTCTCTGACTGCAACACCTATAGTTACTAAGCTGTTTTAGTCTGCTGTCTGTATGTCCTGAACCCAAAGAGTTCTTCTGTTTGCTGCTTTCCATAGGCTTTAGTATAGACTGTAATTTAGTCTAGTCTGGGAATTCTTCTGAGAGGGACTTGCTGCTTAATTTGGAATGGCAACCTCTGGTCCCAAACCAAGCGGTCTTTCCATTTCTAAGTGCTTGGTTCCCTCCTGCTATCTCAGGCTTTCATTTCTGTTTGTGCTTTTCATGTGAAAAGACCTTCAGTCTTTTAAAACATTACTTTCTTATAAGATGTTATATACCATAACTGAAGCTTTGCAAAGTCACTTTTACTAACATAGAAAATTGTTAAAATTTACGAGACAATTTGTAAAGCGATGAATGAAAAGGTATTTTGCTGTCTCTTGCTGTCTTGTCAGGTGCCTATTGCTTAGCTAAAAAATTGTAGCAATTGTACATCAGCTTTGTCCTGATGGCTGATGAAGTCAGACCATCTTGGTTTCATTTGCTTGCATTGATGGAGGCGCTGGACTTGAGCACTCTTTCTGTCTTACTGTCTTATAACACTGAATCAGCACTCTATGTTTTGAACACAAACTTCTCAGGGAACAATGTTTCAGTCATAAAAAGATGAATAGACAAACAAAACACTGACTTTATTCTGTTCAAACTGAACAATATCTGAACTGCTGTCTTTGGAGAACATATAGTTTTGGTCTGGAAACACAGAACCAGCTTTTCAGTCTTCTAATTTTAGAGACAGTACATTGCAAAGGTCTGCTTAACTTCCAGCAATCAAAACATTTTCATTAATATGGAAATTCCCTCAATATGGAAAATTACACCAATATGGAAAACAGGCCTTGCTTCTCTCTCAGCTCCTATTTCACACGCATATCTTTCGGATTTATTCTTTCTTGTATATTTAACTTTCATGTGCAGTTACAGACTATATAACAAACAGCACTTGTTGAAGATAAATTCCCCCCACATGGGGGAATGCTGCCTGGACATAGATACAGGTTACTGTCGAAGGAAACTAACTTTAAAACCAAAAAAACCTGAGTAGATTTTTTTTTTTTAAATGGTACTCTTCCCTTTTTTCTTCCGGAAATCTTCTGAATTGTAACTCTCCCTCCTGCTTGTTTTTAGTTCTTGCTGAACTGTACATACTACAAATGCAGGATGAATTAGTGTAGCGTAATGCATGTAGCATGTTTACTTACATTGTTGTTTTGCTACAGCAATGGCTTTTATATCATTGTACAACTTCTTATTCAGTAGACTGTGGTATTTGCTTCCCTTCACCCATATTTGTGACTCAATAGCTTAACACACAATAGAGATTTACCAAAAAACATTTTGGTTTTCTTCTTTTTCCTCGAGAGATGAGATCCTAACTTAATATGATTTCTGCCTCTTTTACTTGCTCACTACCAAGAAAAACTTTCAATCTCTTTATATAGGTCCGTCTTTCAAAGCTTTAAAACTCATTTTAATCATAACATCATAGAATCAGAAGTTGGAAAAGACCTCTAAGATCATCAAGTCCAACCATCCATCCAACACCACCATGCCTACTAAACCATATCCCAAAGTGCCATATCTACAGGTTTTTTAAACACCTCCAGGTATGGTGACTCAACCACCTCCCTGGGCAGCCTGTTCCAATGT
>Ga0065711_1008780_pt1 | contig 15875 bp, 6 predicted proteins | sample Hoacrofraction12_FD_59098 | JGI IMG/M metagenome (GOLD analysis project Ga0065711, IMG submission 59098) | Hoatzin crop microbial communities from Cojedes, Venezuela - Epithelial fraction 12 v2 (version 2) | ecosystem: Host-associated > Birds > Digestive system > Esophagus > Crop | place...
TTTTTTTTTTTTTTTTTTTTTTTAAGAAAATAAGATACTATCATATCATGATAGTATCATGATTTCTTACTCATTAGTGTCTGTCATATTTTGTTGAGTGAACTAGACACTGGAACCAAGATCAGCATTGTTTACATTGTACCAAAGTGCTCTGTGACCTTTCTTAATTAAATGGCGTTCTCCTATCATCAGTAAACTCTATTGGCCAAAGCTCAGAACACATAAAGATGCAACAATATCCCACAATCAGAAAACCGAGAGTACAGGACAATCACTTCTCGATTCCTAAAATATAACTCACTTTTCCTGTAGTATTAGACTTGTCTGTAACAAATAGTCTTTCCTTCAACAACAACAACAAAATATAGTCACCATTAATTATTTTCTCAGATTTAATTGCACATACTGATTTTGCCTTCTTTTAGAAGTAATTAAGATTATGTAATAAACCTTACTGAACAATTTCTACATTAGATAAGTCCCCAGGGTATTTCATTCCTAACTGAGGCAGAATTTTGGAAATCCTCAAGTATTCAATTTGTATATAATTCAAACACTGTGGATGTTTTTGTAAAACTGATGTATCACATCATCTTTGTTTCAGCATTTGCTGTGGTTAAATAGTCTGAATGGTGTAATAGAAAAAAATAAAGTCTCCTACTTTGAATTTCCTCACATTTGAGTAGCTAAACCAGCAGGTACTTTCCAAAAGTTTCCAAAGGCAGCCTTTCAAAAAAAGGTTCATTATAGAATAACTCAATACGCTATTGTTATTTTTATAGAATTCTTTACCTTTCACAACTGTAGAAAAATTCTGACATCTTAGTAAAAAAGGATAGAGAAACTTCAGCAACTGAAGGTGAATCATCAGGAGATGCCTGTTCTCTAGAGCATCACAATCCATAACAGTGTGTCACCACCAAATGAAAGAGAGTAATTGATGTCTAATGGCATATAAAGAAGGCATTACTACCACCCACTGTTGCCTCTAATGTACCAGAGAGGTGTTTATAAAACAGCTCGGTTAACCTTATGGCATTTACATCAAAACATACAATGACTACTACAATTCAAACACTTGCCTATGGTAGTTAGGAAAAGACAAGAGAATATATCTCAAGCGACATTTACCGAAATAGAAACAAGGACTTACTATTGTTAAAACGGGAAAAGATTAAATCAAGTGTAAGCTTCTTGTTTTCCAGGAACCTAAAAAAAACTTAGCAAGCAATAGATGGATTTTTTGTGGGTTTTTTTTTATTTTTTCATGAATCTGGAAAATTATATAGATACTAAGTAAATCTTCAACATTATTTATATAAGTATATAAAAATATAAGCAGATAGATACAGGTACTTTTTAATATGTATACATAAATTCAAAAAACTTGGCTGCTAGTGACATGGTCTCCATCAGAGTGTATGAAAAAATTCAATTAGTTGAGAAGCTTATGGACTGGTTATTTGCACTGTACACTAAAATGTGTTGATACGACACAAAGGCTCCTCAGGATGGTGAACACTGAAATGGCAGCTTTCTAGGTAAAAGAATAAGTATTCATTTAGAAGCTTTGCAACATGTCTTATTTTAAAATAACAACATTTGCCCTCTCCAGTCATATCAAAAGAAAAATGTAGGTATATTCTCTGTCCAGAATGAGTACAGGGAAACATGTCTGAACACAGAAGAATTTTTAGAGATATTAATGTTTAAACATACTTCTCTCTGCATTTATCAGTACACTGTGATCTCACTGCTCTTCATTTAGTTTTTTTAAGACCTCTCTTTCTGTACTAAAACCTTAGACAGGGTTAAATTTTTTTTAAAAGGATAAGATATCAAAAAGTTATTGCAGTGCTTAAGCTTAGTATCCCAGTTGTTTAACAAATTTAACAACTCTAACTTCCTATATTAATTCCAGTTTATGGTTTAGCACAGGTATGAGAACTTTCTTAATAGTATAATTATTCATAAATGAACCCTTATATTATTTGCAGTTAAAAAGTACCTCAGAATGTTGTTACACTGATGTTAAAATTGTGAAAACTTGAAACACTTACATCCTTTTACAGGAAATGTTCCAAGTTGCCAAGTTGCCAAGTTACAGGGGTGATGCTTATGCCATATCTATGTAACTTTCGACTGCTAAAGAAAAGTCAGAAGCATTGAAATCTTGAAGTGTTCCACCTATGCTTAGTGATGATCTCCAGTTGTTAAAGAGGATGCTAACTCTACATTCTCCACAGTCAGGATATCCTTACTGCCATCTGTATGAATATTCTGAGCTAGGAAGACACAAGCTTCAACCTACATAAGGTACAAAGAGGCTAAAAAGGCATCAAGAACCTAAAGTCTGACATTAGACTTCAGGAACTCAGAGTGTGTACAATATGATTCAGACAGTTGTAACTTCTTTTATGAATCTTCACAGTCCCTCCAGCCTATCCACTGGACGGTAGCACTGCCCAAACCACATTGAACATTATATGCCAAAGGCCACCTTCCATGCCAGTGTTTGATCCTGCCGTAGGAATTGTGGCAGATTCCTGACAAGACTCTTTCCCTTATGGGTTGGAAGTAGGAAAATGCTCCTTCCAGCTGAATACGTAATGGCTTCAAGAATAATTGACTATTATCTTCAAGGAACCTCCTGACCCAGACTTAAAATTTCTCAGAGTTCTTCTAAAGCTTTAAAATGGAGATTTTTACTAGCAGTTAATTTATTAGACATTACAGAGTTAATCATCAAGTTTAAATCTAATCTTAGAGATGGCAGACTTGAAAGGAGTCAAGACTTCCCTTCCCTTCCTTTCCCTTCGCTTCTCCCAAAAGATCATCTTATAATTAAACAAAATGTCATTATTTGTCTGTATATATGAGAAATTGAAGTTGTACCACTAGCCTTAATTTTGACATTTCCCAACTTTAACTGTTTACTTTTCATCCTTAATATTACTTTTCTGTGCTTTTTCATCTGTTGAACATACAATTTCATGAGTAAGAAAGACAGCTTGAATTGTTATGAATGGGGAATTTCCAGAGCATTAAAGCCAAACAGAACAATAGGATGATCCATTTAATGTATTATAAACAAACGAATAAGTACTTCAAACTAATTCTTCAATTTAATCAAGAAAGTTTCCATGAAGTGTCTGTACAGAAAGCTTTACAAGACATTTTAAATTCACAGGTTTTAAATGGAAAAAATCCATCATTCAAATAATTTTACTTGTATTCATGCATATTGTCATTTCTTTGTTTTTATCAGCTCTACAAGCTTTCTCATTTTTCATGGTTTCTGTTTCCTCACGGTACAATGAATAGATGTTCCATGAAAATTATGTTAAAATAACAGAGGAATGCCCATGAATATTCATAGGACTAATTATTATTCTTGTTTCTTGACTGTGAGGGAATACGGGAAATCTTGTACATGCAGAAAATAATGTAAAACTGGATTTGGAAGAAACACTCTGTATATTTCATGTGTAGTTTTCAAGATTTAAATTTATGTTTAGGATTAGCTTTCAACAAAAAAGTGTCAGTTACGTTGAAGGGGAGGGGGAAGGAACAAAAAGCCCATCATAAAAAATACCTGATATGTCATTCAGATAAAATGAAAGAATCACATGAATGTCATAATTCTTTAGAATTTAGAAGCTAATATAGTAACAACATTTTTGAATGGCTGTGGTCTTCCTTCCCAGTTTGATGCACTACAATGGCCATTAGAAAGTGCTGAGGTCAGCTAAGAAATCATCTAAGAGACTACAGAAAAGAACACAGAAACATAACACTAGAGTTAACCAAGNGTTAAAATAGCATATGCNGTGCAGCCTGATCTGCATGANGAAAAGGGATCTGCTCATCCTCACAGGCACTCCTGCAACCCCTTCCCCATTTGGACTGTTTCTGCACAAAGGTAGATCCAACTTTCGGTCCCATTTTCTGGGTATGTACCCAGGCTATGTCCTAGCTGCCATTCAGGATGGGACTTGGCTGCATGCTATACTCCCACATGTATCACCTGCTTTCAGAAAGCAAACCAAACATCCTGGCAGGGTAAGTGCTCATATACAATCCCTTTATTAAATGGCAGAAGGAAACAGACTGGGAGGCAAGTTGTACAGCATAATTGCCCTGCACCTGTAGACAGTCATGTTGTAAAGGACAGAGCTAATGAAGATGTCAAAGTTCCTTTGTTCCTCTTTACAGATAAATATCAGATACTTGCAACAGCCATTACAAAAAAGATTCAATAAAATTCCCTACATTAGCACATTCTTCTGTGTGTAACTGTATGCATGCAAAAATGTGTAGGCTTTTATGTACATATAGTTAATCTACTTCCTTTATGGATTCTTATTGGCCAAGGATTTAAATATTTTCCATAAAATTGTCTCTAAAAAAGAGAAGTGTTCCTGATGAAATAGTTGATAAAGAAATAAAATGAAAAAAATCCACTGACTATAAAAGATCCATATGAATTCTGGTTGACAGCATGAGAAAAACCCTTTGCCTCAAGATACTTCAGTAATCAGCAAGCTTTAATACATACAGTTTTTAAATGATTGTGCATCATTGTGACTGTTACTAGGCTAGAATTCCTTGTCATTTTATTTCTGTAAAAATCTCTTAGCAAGAGTTTTTCTTAACTCTGTCATCTAATAGAAGATGGGATGATCTTTTCAGACAGCTGGAGATATCTTTTTTGTCAATGCACTGGGACAGGTATTTGCTTATGCTTTTGTAGACAGACATCACAAAATCAGCACCAGCTGCTGCCAAATTCCTTAACTCTGTCATAATGTAATATCAGCATAATTTTCTGGTTTCTTGCACCTCACATTATCACTGACATCACAGAAATGGAGCACAAAATTCTAATGAGTCAGAAATCTTGGGGGTGTGTTGCATATGACGGCACGGACTCAGCTTGTGGTGCAAGGGAGACAAAATTCATTTTGCAAGCAGTGCTTTATACATCTTTACTCGGACGTTCGTTCCCTGGGAACTTTCTATCCCGATACGGCAGCTATTTGTACGAAGTTCTCTATTCGACTTCTGTCCAATCCGTAGCCGTATCACACACCAGGTCAGTCGATGAGGTTGCTGATCACATGTCGTCCATGCGCTGGCTGACAGTACAGAACTGCTGTTTTTTAACTCCTTATCATGTACTCAGCTCCTTTTACTGTCCTGTACTGTTTTTACAGGACAGTAAAAAAAAGTCCTGTTTACTTCAGCATTTTTCTCTTCTGTTTATTACTGCAACCTGCTTTTGTTCTGTTCCTCTACAGGTGGTGTTTGTCTGATGTAATTTAACTGTCTGCATCTGAGTTTATCACTGTAGGCTCCCTTTAGAGCCAGAGAAAGAAAGAGGTATTTTGAAAAGGAAATTATTTTTGTTTGGGAGTTGGCTTCCATATTTGTTCAGATGATTTTATCATAAAAGTAGACTTCTACTGACTGTGCAGAGATGTACAGGCTGTGTTAGGGTCACTAGCCCATGTATGGATACCAACACTCGAAATGACTACAGTTAGGTGAGATGCATCCTAACTAGACTATCTTTGTAATTAATGGCAAGACACATAATTTCAAAGGGATGATTCATCTTATCTTAAAGTAGGCGTCCACAACAGTTGAACAGATGAATCACACTTATGCTTTTCTATATGGTTTTCTTTCACTGAATTGTAAAATTATCCCCCGGGTGGAATTCACTAGACCCTTTTTCCACGTGATTTAGCAGTGGTTAAAAAGCAGATTTGAGAAAATTGTATACAAGCCCTCAGTACCAGTTCTTTCTCAACTTCTCCATTTTAATTGTATTTAATATCTTTTACTTCTGTGTAAAAAATGTTTACTTATTTACTTTTTTAATGGGTTAGGGTTTTCTTCCTACATGCATTCATAACTCTTTCAAGCATATATTAGTACAATCTTTCTTAATTATATATTAACTAACTGATCACCTGTTACTCAACACTACACTTAAAGAAGTCAGACAAATTATCAGTAATTTTGATCAGAATTTGCAAGACAAGAAGTTCAAGCATAATTTTATTATTAACAGAAAGGTGTGTATATTTAACTCTAAGGGTCAGAGAGCGACTTGACCTGGTTTCTAGTATGACTCAACAACCATTGCTGTTATTTATTTGTAATGTTAAATGGCATATTTGTGAAATAATCAGTATTCAGATTTGGTTATCTTTAGCCTATCATGGCTGGATTCAAGTTACTTTGTAATCCTTCTGACTACCTAGCTACTGGATGGAGTGTGAGAACATATGAAGAATACTTCAGTCTCTGCAGTCACAATCTTGGTTCCTTCCTCCAGATGAGTACAGTTAATTCGATGCTTCCAAGGAACCATGTTTTCTATGGCAGTTTGTTCCTTCTACTCAGCGCTAGCTACAAAAAGTGACAGAATTACTCATAAACGAATACATGTATTTTAAAACTTCTTTTCTCACTCCTTTTTCACCTGAAGATGAATCTCTGTGCTGGTATGAGGAAGACAAAAAAAAAAAAGGAAAGAAAGAAACTCATACCTGTAAAGAAATTCCAGCCTCACTTCTCAGATTAGAAAGTAGATGGACTCAAAATATTCGGAAAAATCAGTTTCAGCAGAACCACACTACAAAGCAGAGATGCATATAGCAAGTATAACATAAGGGTCAGCAAGCTAAGCCTACCCATCAATTACGCCCCTTTCTTTTTCTCTATTGCCATCCAGAGAAGAGCAAGGACTGTGAAGGAATTATCTTCTTCTTCACTCCTGTTTAACCACAAGAATACTCCCAGCCACTTGCAGGAATAAAAACCTGGAAGAAGCAGGTCTGTTCCACCTCTCTTCCTTCAACCCTGGGAACTGATTCCCTGGCAATATAGTTAAAGGATGGGGAAGAGAAGAATTAAATCTCCTTCAAATAATGTTATCAATTTTGCAGGTAGAAAAATTTAATTGCAAAAATATTTATAAATATCCAGTTTGAATTCTTAATCTGCATGGGTTTTTTTTCTTGTTTATTTTTTTTTTCTTTTTTCTGGTAAGCTACATGGAAAAGACATGTCACTGGCAATAATTTATCCAGTTATCCTGCAAAACTTACAGAAAAGCGTGTTTCATTTACACAGATATATTCCTCCTGCTGTTAATGAGATTAACATGGGGAAAAAGTATAAAAAGCTCATATCTGCATGGATATAGATTTTTCATTACTTCCTTGTAAGAAGTGAAGTCACAGCTTTTCAAGAAGATCACAAATGAGTTTATTGATCCCAAGGACATTTAGAGAAAGGAAAGTGGTGCAATTTATGCCTTATCTTCTCTTAAATCATGTATCTGTTTCTATAGCATGATTTTTCATTTGCATGGCAATATAGCTTGTTTCTGAATTTTTAGATATATTTTACACCAGGGAAGACAAACAAAAAATATTGTAAGATAGTCCTGAAACATTTGCCTGTACTGATTGAAAAGAAGCACCACATTCCTGTAGAGAAACTGCAGATAAATACACTAAATTTATTTCCATGGTCCCTAAAATTATATGCAGTAGTTTTACCATACAAAGGTATCCCAATCTAAGGGAAAATATTTTTTGTCTTTATAGTTACAAAATTTTACTATGCTAGAAGACAAATGCTAACTGAAATGCAGTAAAGGAATAATGTTGATTTAATCTTTATCTTTCCCTGCTCAACATCTGCATGCCTCTTATCATGTCTAAAGGTACATCTATGTCTATTGTGTCCTTTGCACCTCCAACAACTTACTTGACAGCATCCCTCTAGATCCAGCTGTGTTGCCTTTCTGGCTTCACAGATGTTTGCCCTTACTAGCTCTAAAGTCACTCCACCTGATATTTCAGGAAAAGAAGGGTGTGCTAGTCAAAACTTTTTGGCTATTTCCCCCACTTCCAGAACATACTGCCTCTTCTCAATAGAGGGGAATAGAAATCTTAAAAGTAGGTCAATTCGCAGTACAAATGAGCTATTCTCCTTTCTATATACCCTACCCCCGCTGAGCTACAAAAACATGTGCGTTCCTCTATACACTAACATATAGAGCAATACAGTTTACTTCATAATCTGAGAACATGAAAAGTGTGCTTTAATCACAGAATCATAAAATCATAGGTTGGAAAAGATCTCTATGATCATCCAGTCCAACCGTCACTACCATGCCTACTAAACCATGTCCCAAAGTGTGACATCTACATGTTTTTTTGAACTCCTCCAGGGATGGTGACTCCACCACTTCCCTGGGCAGCCTATTCTAATGCCTGACCACTCTTTCAGTAAAGAAGTTGTTCCTAATATTGAATGTAAACCTTTCCTGATGCAACTTGAAGCCATTGCCTCTCATCCTATCGCTAGTTACTTGGGAGAAGAGACAAACACCTGCCCCACTACAACGTCCTTTCAGGTAGTGGTAGAGAGTGATAAGGTGCCCCCTCAGCCTCCTCTTCTCCAGACTAAACAGCCCCAGCTCCCTCAGCAGCTCCTCATAAGACTTGTTCTCTAGACCCTTCACCAGCCTCATTGCTCTTCACTGGACACGCTCTAGGACCTCATGTCCTTCTTGTAGTGAGGGGCGCAAAATTGAACACAGTATTGGAGGTGTGGCCTCACCAGTGTTGAGTACAGGGACATGATCACCTCCCTACTCCTGCTGGCCACACTATTCCTGATACCAGGTTTTCGTCTCTTCAGTAAGTCTCATGTACCTCTCTACTTCTTCACTTAAGGTAAAACTTCTGAACCTTGTGAAATCTTGCTTAAAATAATCATTATTAAATAGGACCTAATTTTGCGAAATTATGCTAAGCCCTTTATTTTGAGCACTGTGATTTTCCGGAAAGTTTGATCTGAGAACCATATCACTTAAGCATGTTCTGAAGCAGACAGCATTATTACTGCTATCTTGAGACCAGCAAGAAGAGATTACACATCTTGAAGAATACTTTTTGTGATAGTCGGAAACTTACATTTTAAAAAAAGTGTAGATTCAAAATAGTAAGTTCCCTCTCAAAAAAAGGAATCAGTATTTGGAACAATTTGTGCTACTGAAAACGTGGACATTTGCTGAACTGTGGAAATTATTATGAATGACCTAATTAAAGAAGTTAATGTCTCCAAATAGTGTGCCAGTTCCCAGCCTGTCTTGTATTCATCAGGGACCCTCAGAGCCTTGGCTTCTCAGAGTTTTGTGTTGCTGGCTCTGCTGTAGGAAGAGTGGGGTCTCCGAGCCCTCCCTGTAGCCTGGATCACAGGAAATCTCTTCTCCCTGGGCCTGAATAAAGAGCCAAGTACTGGTGAGAGCCAAAGCTCCACAGGACTGTATGACAAGAAATCAAAGAAATTTCGCAAAGGCAGACTTTAGATCATGTCTGTCCTGGAACCACAATTCTCATAAGTTTCTATTGTAGTCTGATATGTGGGCTGACATGAAAACAAACATAAAACTTTTGCTTCCTTTGTGAACATCTCATTAGAAGTTTGTCCAAGATGATGCTCTGTGGAGTGTTTGAACTATACTAAAACACCAAAATGTTTTTCACATTAAGATTTTTTTAATAATTCATTCAAATATTTCTCACTGTCTTTGACTCTAAGCCTAATAGCTGCTCTTCCTCTCATTCAGGAAACAAGAAAGCTGGTTGCATTTGAGATATACAACTTGTTTAGACATGCTCTTTCTGTTCCTAGCTGCAAGGAGAGGTAGGTCCTTACAACTTATTCCAAAGAAGAATGACTTATCTTCTTCAGGGTTGTAACTTTCTTATGGAGAGTAAAAACCTGACATATAACCCTTAATCTTCAAGGCCACACTGTGGATCTATCCCATATACAAAGTAGTATGTGTTTAAACCGTACAATTTTGAATTTTAAAACAAAAATAGTCTAACTCTGTTCCCATTGAAAGGTGAGGAATTGACACAAAACCCACCTTTTGTGTCAAAATTCTTCATCCTAGATCCCTCAAGTCAGCTGATACTTGCCATCCAGTTTGCTAGTTAAAGAAGAAGACTGTGAGCAGTAACCTGTGTCCTGGGTTCGGCCAGCACAGTGTTAATTTTCACCGGAATCGAGGAAGGGACACAGCCGGGCGGGCTGACCCCACCTGGCCAAACCGAGCAGAGTATTCCACACCATGTGCTGTCATTCCGGTGGGGGGGACCTGGGCGGTGGGAGTGCACAGCGCACAGCGTTGGGAGCGGCTTTCTGGGCTGTGCGGTTTCTGTTGTGTATTCTCCTTATCTGTATCATTGTTGTTCCTGTTCCCTTTGTTTGCTGTTTCTGTTAAACTGCCCTTATCCCGACCCACCAGTTTCTGCCTGTTTCTTTCCATTCTCCTCCGCACCCCGGCGGGGGGGAGGGGTGGCTGCGTGGCGCTTTTGTTGCCGGCCACAGCCAAACCATAACAATTTGCTAAAAACATAATATTTTCTCATGATGAGCAGAACAGAAGAGAGACAGTTACTACTTCACCATTCAGTGTTTATTGAAAAGTTAAACCGGAAAATTTACAAAGCAAATGATGCAGTCCTTCACTTCGTGAAGCAGAAAGCAAAGTGACTGAGCTATATAAATGACATAAATAAAGTGCACACACTTAAATCTCTGAGTGAGATAACAACGTATTAATCTACATCATTTAATAAAAAAGTTAAAAAAAATAGCTGGTTATGTTTTTCATATGCAAAGCACCATAGAATAAACTAGTCAAGGCAATAATATGCAATCTTTTCTGCTCATATTGTGGTGAGAAATAGAGCAAAATTACTTAAATGATAGTGAAAAACATTATTTTCAATGCTACATCCATTATTTTGTTTCATTTTTCGTCATTCTTATTTCCACTATGTAAGAAATGTGGGGTTTTTTTAAATTTGAACCTGTTCTTTTTTCTTTATTGTGTAATGTCCTGGCACAGTAACACCAGATTAGCCATATATAAACTACAGGTTCATTAATGATTTACTCACAAAAGCAATCCTGAATAGTCTAGACAGGTCACAGAATGTAATTATCTCCAAAGAAAAGGCACTTGGGTCTGAATGCTTTGGAGGTGCAATGAATGTGATAAATCTGATATTGAGAGCTTTCTGAAACCCAAATAGAAGACAGCCTAATTGAAAATTTATTTTATAATCTTTTTCACCCCCATTTAAAGCCCATTAAGGATCCTGAATGATAAAATTAAATTGATTCTGAACTCAAATTCTATGATCCTTCAAAAAGTTAATATACTGATACTATATTGTTCAGATTTTGGGCACCATTGACAAGGTAACATGACTAAAATGGAAGTTACATATTCTCTAGTCTGTGCTTTTAACCGCAGGACAACCTCCTAAAACCAGATTCTGACGAAGTGAAATAAGATTCCACAGTGTAACTGCAGAACATTGGTTGTCATTGTTGTAATGTCTAACGTCGATATTACTGAGTCTTTTTATAGCGGATATGACATTAAGCACAGTCTACATCGTTTTGCTCAAAGGTGTATGAATGTTGCTNAGTGGACATGCCAAGAATTTATGAGTGTCTCATGTAACTACATGATAAAATAACCATATTAGATCATTGTTCATCATTACTAGACAATATTAGCCATGGTTCATTCAGTAAGCATTTGAAATTTCCTCAGCTGTAGAAAGGTGTGTGTAGTGTACGTGGTATGAGCTAAGGTATTCTACCTGTGGATAGTAGTACATAGATACATAGATGCCGCAGTAGAAGAAGCTAGGTGTTTGATGTGCCTGAGCTATTTCAACGGGAAAGCTATGATACTAAAGATAATACCACACTGAATTAACCATTAAATTGCAAGAAAACAACAAAAAACATTTATGAACGTAAACACAGAATTCAACAATCTGGTTCAACTATTGAAGAAATGGATGATACAAAAGTAAAAAGATTACATAGTTCTATTGGCAAAGTGATCTGCCATGGAAACTTCAGGAAAAATGAGAGAATTCTAAGGACCTACTACTACTTTGAAGTTAATGGCAAAAGTTCAGCTGGAATCACTCTGAGCAGAAACAAGCCCTAAACAACAAAAGGAAGAGTCTGGCAACATTTCAGGACTCCATTAGTTTTAATGTATTCATTCAGTGCCAAATGTTTAGGTATCTGGGACTGAAAAATAAACAGTTTCTCTTCTTACGTGTTACTGCTACAGGTATTGCTGTTTAGGAAGAACTGAAATACATTTATATGCATAAAGTAAGTATTGTGAGTATGCAAATTTTCCTGTTTGGAAAATATGATAATTAGCCTAGAAATATATTAAAGCAGAAAAAAAAATCAAAATGTAAAATTAAACCAAAATTGTAAAATAAATCTTCTACTAAAATTTATTGAGAAAATGCCATATTTTTGGTTTCTTCCACACCAGTGTCACACAGTATTTAAGAAAATTTTAATCTAAAGAAAAAAAACAGTTTGTTTTCATAAACCAGCAATATCATGTACAGGAACTATCTGCAGATATAATTCTTAGGAAATCCATTGCAGATTAGCTGTCTGGTTTGACAGCAACCTCTTGAGAAGGTTGGCAATATTCTTCTGATATCATGACTAGAAAAAAATATCTGATTGCATGGTTAGTATGACTGATAACATGTTGAGCTGTTGAGGGGAAAATTCCAAGCTCATTGAACTAGTGATTTCAACGGAGCCAGGTTTTCATCCTTTGTACATACAGCTATGAGATATTCACCATATGTCACCAATTACTATTCATAGGTCAGAGATAAAATGTCTACCAGACAGGTCATTTATTCTATAAGTATGTCTGTTTTCTCAAGAAAATATTTAAACTTTCTTATAAAATATATAGAATTTCTAAAGAAGGAAAGATGAAGAATATGTTCAGAGTTATTACTACTAGCCTGTTAAAATCTTAATGAAATAATATCTGAAATCTTTCTCTTTAAAAACAGTCTCCAAGCTTTTACTTAAGTCAGCCTCTCTCTTTGTTGCAGGAATAATTCATATCTGCTAAAAATTATACTGCCAATCTTTTCTGATAGCTCACACACCCTGAAAGTAAATATTGTGGTCCTGGAATAAAGTGAATGAGATTCCTGCTTGGTCAAAATAAAGACAGAGTATACGGCTGGAAAAAGGCAATATTGGGTTAGATAAATCTCCGCTCTGATTTAATGTGGAAATTCCAAGGGAGAATAATAGAAAATATTTTTATGGATTGCATTAGTCACCCAGGAAAGAACCAATGAAATATTTTATTTTATTCATTGGAATTTTTTTTTTTCAGTACTGACATCAATTGATTGATTGTTTTGTCTTGTCCCTTGTTACTGCATCCTGGTTACAAGTATTGCTGAGATGAAGTTTAAAGATGGAAAGTCAGTCAAACTGGCATTTTCCTAATAATGGATTTCATTGATATCTGCCATTCATTTTAGTTAATCAATAATAACGTAATTTTTAAGAACATTACTGCCTTTACTTAAAAATTATAAGGAATTCCAAACTTAAAAGATTTTCTGAAAATTCTGTAATGGAATGTCATTGTTTCAATTGCAATACACTTTTTATTTTAAGGATAACACAGTACAAGAATCTGGGTGAAATACGTTATGGCTGTGATGACATGGGAGGGGTTGAAAAGGCTAGTTTGCCTTCATATGTAGTAATACTGCTTTACCATTTCACTCATTGATCTTGCATGCATTTCATTGAGTGAAAGTGATATTCTGAGTCTTCTATTGTCAGACGTAAAAATGGTTAAAAGTTTGGATTGACAGGTGGAAACATAGTAGCTTGGCAAATTCTGGATGGTAAGGCAAACTGAAATCAATGATTGTTTATCTTTAAACGCTACGTTGCAGGACAGTTCTCTATCCATGCACCAGGGAGTCATTACTGTAAGTCGGAAATGGTGAATCAATCAGCCAGCTCAAGACAAGTTGTTTCTTTTCATAGCTCAGTGTCCAAGGGTACCCAAGGAAGGAACTAAGTTAGAATTATCTTGGAGGGAACTTTGTTTTTAAAAATGAAGTTATGAGGTACCCAAAGCTCTTGTTATGAGTGTGGTGAGACTTGCCTCTGCTCTTAGCTCTGCAGTCGAGGTTGTTGAGAGAGACAACCTTAAGGAAAAACATTGGGCCATTTTGAAGTCTTATAGCTGCAAGGACAAGAAAATTCTCTGCATAGAGAAGAAATTACTGCAGCATCAAAGAAAATTAAGGAAAATTTCTTTAGGGAGGAATAACTCGAGGTTAGAAGTTAAGTTTTGTATTCTAACTTTTATCCTTAGGGCAAATGGGGTTTTCTTAGGATAGTCTTTATGTGGTCTCAGTCTCAACAAAACAAAGAAATTGAATTTCTAAGCAGATGACAAAAGATTGTCAAGCCCTTCAGTGATAGGAAGCAGAAGTATGAGTCTGAAACTTTCCATGGAGACAAATCATGCTATTTTGTATTCTATTGCATTTGGAAAAAGTACGATAGCACTGACATATGTTATGACAACCAATTACACTTTAAAAAAAATAAAAGAAAAAAGAAAATGTAACTTAGTTTTACGGCAAAAAATTGCTATTCTCATGTGGTAGAACTGTTATGAAAGATACTTAACCACTAAAGCTGTGGTAATACCTGTGATAATTTTTTCCAAGGTAGAGGTTTTGCATTTTATTCTTTCTGTAGAGAACTACTGGTTGTGTTTGGAAGTTGACATGGGTAGGCTTTCCAGCTCCATTCAGATATTGTTGAAAATAGAACGGTGAGCTTAGCAGATTGTATAATATCAAATCCCTAACATGACAATAATGAAAATTACTAAAATACCATTTTATCTAGTAAATATCTTGTGATTGGAAGTCATTAGACACTCTTTTAATATATCTTCATAGCTTTAGCAAAACTGCTTTTTCTTGAAAAACCCTCCACATTAATGTTACTACTTGATTTTTCACCACAAACATGTTTAGTTCCCACCTACCTCCAACACTCACATCAGTGGATAGCCAGGCAAAGCATAAAAGCTTCAGGGTGCTTGACATAGAAAGAGTCTTGGTCAGCCTGTTTAAGCTGATAACATAACATTTGCAACCATAAAAACATGAAAATGAGAGTTATAGGTATTATCCAATTGGAAGGAAGTACCTAGATATCATTTTCTGTATGGTATGCAGATTATTATATATTAGAACATCAAAATTCTGCAAGTTCATTTTCTAAATACTGTTTTTCCCCTTCAACTTCTTTTCCATTGTTAGTCTGAAAAGCAACTTTTATATCAGGAAGAAACTTGGCTTTTGTTATACCTGTTGTATATTTTTTATAACACTGTACAAGTCAGGACACAATAATTTTATATCAACATTCCCCTTTGAGGAAATGCTGCTTCCTGATCTATATTTTAACAGTAAACCTAGGCTGAATCAATGGGCCTGACACTTTTTTTTTTCTCGAACACTGTTTTGGGGTGTTTGAATTGGACTCATGTATGGGGATATACATATTTTGACATATAACGTTTCAGCTGCTAAATTTTGTCTACACTGAAGTTAATTGACACCAGCTAATTTGTTCTCTTTCTTTTGTCACATTCTGTGAATCTCCACTTGCTATTTATTGGTTAAATGTTTTGCAAACGTGAAAATAAGAAAATTTCAAATAAAGCATAATACGCCTTTTTGCCTTGTGTATTCCAGTGATAATTCTGGATTAATCTTCTAGAGATTTTAAAAAGTTAAAAAAAAAATAATGACGAGTGTAGGCGTGGGTTACGGATCCGTTGTAACGATGTGACCCCAATATGAGTATGATCGTACACCTTTATTAGTCAGCAAAACAAGGTTTATATAGCAAAACTATTA
>Ga0065711_1041792_pt1 | contig 15875 bp, 5 predicted proteins | sample Hoacrofraction12_FD_59098 | JGI IMG/M metagenome (GOLD analysis project Ga0065711, IMG submission 59098) | Hoatzin crop microbial communities from Cojedes, Venezuela - Epithelial fraction 12 v2 (version 2) | ecosystem: Host-associated > Birds > Digestive system > Esophagus > Crop | place...
GGCGAAGGCTGTGACATCGTGACATTTAATCGCCTCTGTGGCCGAGGAGACTGGCTCAGGCAGGAGGCGGTGGTGCCTGCCCTGCTTTAACCACAGCCTGTTTCCGGAGCGTGGGGCACCTGTATGGTGCTGGGCTGCAACAGTCCAGGCGGCTGCGGTGAACCCGAGATCTCGTGTTATGGAAATGATAACTTTGGTTTGGGATTTTGCATCGGAGTGGCTTGTTCTGGTGTTGTCTAATGGCTGCTTTGATGGCAAGGACAATTTTCAGTATTTGTATAACACCACAGCTTCCTCCGTCTCGTTTTCCGGGCACAAAAGTCATCTGTGGTAGCTCCAGTAGCAGCAGGAAAATCCTGATAGATTATTTCACCTGCACCTGAGAGCTCTGAACAATACCTCTGCCACTTTGGTGCTGAGGCGTGTTTGCTGACACCGACAGATCCCTGGAGAGCTGCAAACGGGCTGGAGCGGGCCCCAGCAGTTGCTGGTGGTGTGTGGTTCAGCACACGCTGGGAGCGATTTTCGCGCTCGTCCGGGGGCTTGCCCCAGTACGCGTTGCATCTGTTCACCTTGAAATTGATTTTAGAAGTGAGGCAGGCTCCAGGGCACTGTTCGCAGCCTTGCCTGGCTGGCGTAGCTGGAAGGTCTCCCCTCGCAGGGATCGCCTGTTGGCTGCGGAGCACGGCTGACCTTTGCTACGGGGATTTAATTCCTGGCTAGCGAGGACTGCGTGGGCAAGTTTGGAGTGCTGGGGTGCATTTTTGTTCTACCAGAAAGTTTCAGGGCGAGTTGCTCTGGTCTTTTTCTCAGGCTGCCTTGCATTTCTCGGCCAGAGCAGTAAAAGCTAAATACTTCTGGATCTTGCTAACTGGTTTACTTAAACATAATAAGAAAGAATAACGGCTGTGCCCTTTGAGATGAAGCAGTGGGTCAGAGCTTACACTAAGATGGCGTTGCCTATAAGCAGTCCCCTCAAATTTCAAAGAAATTGGCTATAATTTCTTTTAAAAAAAACCCCAAAAAATCCACAAAAACACAAAAAACTGAAGGTGATGTCCCCAAACTCTTGGGAACTTCCCATCTCGAGCCTGAAGAAGGTGCGATTGCTTCATTTCTAGATAATTCCTGCTGATTATTTCTAGGCTCAGTTTGTATTGTGGTAGGGATCGCCTGGAAGCTGCTTCTCGGATCCTCTCCCTGCTTGTTAGCAGATTCCAGCCGGCTGTAGACAAAATACTTTTCTCTGCAAACTTGGTTGTGGGATGGAAACAACGCCAGGCATCTGCAGCGTGGTGGAGGAGTGCCTCGCCGGCACGCACTCCTGCGCGGATCCGTGGGCTCTGCGCGTAGTCAGGTATGTGCTCCTGGGAGCCATTGCCAGCGTTTCCCTGCCACCCCCAAGCCGCTCCAGAACAGGTGAGGTTTTATGGTTAAGTACGAAAGCAAGTTCCTTCTATCGCACTCGGGGAGCTAGTCAAATGCAAAGGTGGACACACAGAAAAGAAGTAAAAAAAAAACCCTACCTTGTGTCTAATTTCAGAGTCTTGTTTCCGCGTTGCTCGGAGCCAGCAGGGCTTTGTGGCCGTTGTGACTCATGGCTGGCAGCCAGAAGCCCCCTTCGCCCATGCCCGGTCTTGCGGAGCAGGTGCCTTGGTCAGGCGTTAAGGTGTCCTCTGAAGGGCGGCTGCAGCTCACGGGTATTGAATTTGATGGCAGTTCAGTTCAGTTCAGATGCTGTCCTCTAGCTTCCTCGCTACAGCAAGGCTTCTCGCTGCTCGCCTAGTAAGGTGTCTCGGACGTGAAAGCTCTTTGCTGTGCCTTCCCAAAAGGGTTAAGAGGTTGCAGCCCTTCCTGCTGCATTGAGCACCAAAACCTTGGCATTTTTACAAGAGTTGGGTTAAAACATCCAATGTCCCCCGTATCGTACAAGTCCCTTGCCGTGCAGACAGGTAGTGTGAGGGTGCGCGGGTTGCCGTGGACTCCTGGGAGTGGGGTAACTGGAGCGTTGGTGCTGGTAACCTCACCAGGATCAGTTGTCGTTGGCCTGATGGTCTCCTTACCCCGTTTCCGCCAAAGACTGCGCGGAGTCTGACCCATTGCCTCTCGGCCACGTCCTGCTGTTGAAGAACAGTTCGTGCTGGGGCCAAAGACCGGGTGGCTTTCCTGTTCCTGCCACTTCCACTTGAAGCTGCTCCAGAATTTGGCTGCTCTGATTGAAAATGCAGCTTCTAGCCTAAATTTAGAGATGGCTAGAAATACTTATACGTGCAGCCCTTTAGCTTAAATCAATTCTACCTTCATAATATTTGCTTCCTTTATGTATTTATAAGTGACAGGCATATTTCCCTGTCTTGATTTTATTAGGTTAAGCAAGCCAATCTCTTTAGTCTTTCCCATAAAATAAGCTTTCTTTTCCCCTCAGCATCTTTGCAGCTGTCTTCGGCACTTCTTCCAACCTGAGTTTATTTTTCTTATGTTTGCATGACCACAGCTACACAACATACTCTTGACAAAATTTTACCGCAGCCTCGTCTGAAGGCATCAAAACTTCCTTTTCTATAAATAACCTTGTTTGATATATCCTACAATTGTTTGCTTTTCCATGTCTGCCTTGCTTTGGGTCAGATGTCTTGCTACCAGCTGAAGTATCCAGGCCTGTAGTTTTTTTTTCCCGTTCCACGTGGTGAGGACCCAGAAGAGGACATCAGCCAAGATGCGGGGTCATTGATTTTGCACTGCTGATCTTTGCCTCCGCGAGGTCTGCTGGTCCCATCTCTAAGGTTGTCTCATTTTTCTTGTATGAAAACCGAAGCCTCCCATTGCTGTCCAGGTGACGACACAAATCATCGAGGTGAGGACAGTGGCACTAACACCGATGGCAGCTCTGCCAGCATTTAGGATGGTGGCTGTTGCAGTAAGCATGGCACTCTGCTTGTCCCAGCAGCAGTGATACGCTGCCACAGACTGGGAAAGCTGATGCTGGGCTTGGCCCATGAAAGAAAAGCCACACAAAGGAGGCCATTGACGTGGTGATTACCTCCATCCTGCGTGCAGGACGCTGATCTGACTTGGTGCAGAAACTTGTAGAAAGCATCTGGCACCTCCAGGTCTGCGAGAAGGGCTTTCTGACTCTGAGCTGTGGGCTGGAGGCTGCAGCGGCATTTCTCTAGGCTGGGTGCAGGAACAGGAGACATATGGGCTGCAGACACCTCTCCAGAAACACCAGGCACTGCACTTGGGTCAGAGTATTCAATACAGTCACAAAGTGGCACTGCTGGGGCAATATCTGCTCCTTTCCCTTGGGGTGCAGGGATAAATCCAGTTCCCTCTAACTCAAGTGTACCCACAAGGTATTTGAGCCCTTGCACAGTCCAATATCCTAAATTCATATGCCCACAGTATATAAAGGCATGCACTTTAACGGCTTTTGTTTAAAGGTGGGTCTGTAAAGTATGCTGGAAGGAGAGGAACTCTTGGTGTGCGCTGCTTCCCACGGCGAGCAGGTGATTTGTTGTGTCTTCCTTGAAGATCCGTAAAGCTGCCGACTCGCCTTAATCCTGGGAGCGTTAGGTGTGGGATGGATCCCACGGAGCAGATCTGCTGTAGGTTCCTTAGCTGAGGCTAAGGAGAAGTTCTTCGGTGAGCAAAGCTAAGTCTCACCGTTATTGGCAGTGTTTTGGCTGCTGATTAGTTTTGGTTTTGAAGTGCACAGTCTCACCAGGGCTTTGTCGGGAAGTCAGATAAAACACGTAGCGGGGGCCCCAAGAAGCTGTTGCTGTGTGCAGACATAGCTGGTGGCGAAGTGGTCAGAACAACAGAATTAGCTGACGTAGCTGGTTTACGCAGTGCAGCTATGCAGCGGGTTTGTGGGGTTATCGGAGCATTGGGTATTAATCTGGGCAGCGAGGAGTCTTGCTTGCCAAGCAGGAGCCTGATTTTGCAATGGTGGTTCTGCTTGCTGTCTGTTGAAATGGCTTTTATTGAACAGCTTTACCTTCGTCAGACTGCAGGGACCTGGTTTTGTAAGCAAGATCCAGGGAGATGGGGTTGCAGGAGTCCTGGCAGCTGCGTACCTGCTGCCGGGGCTGTGCTGCACACCTCAGCCCTGCTCTGACCCCGAAGCAGAGGGCTGGATGGTGGCAACCAGCCTGCAGCACCAGAACATGCTCAATTTCAGGGAAGGAAAACACAAAATACTGATTTCCCACCCCTCCTTGCAATGATCCGTATTTCAAATAGTTTTAACTGAACGTGAAGTTTGTTCAAGTGGCGTGTCTCAAAGGAGAAAGACAAGCAAAAAGCGCTCCTGAGGGGCTGGGTCAGCAAGATGGGTATCTTAAAAGGCTCTCTGTGCCAAAGCACGGGAGCTTCGCCTCGTCCCTGGGGTCCCCGCTTTTCTTGGGTTTGGACTAACCAGAAGATGTAGCGACAGCAGCTATTTACAGGGAGCGCGCTGGGATCAGTGGCAGTGCCTGGAACAGGTCCAGGCAAAGGATTTCTTGGGCAGGGCTTCGCTTAGCTGCCATGCTGCAATCTTAGCGATAAGATGAGCTGATAAGATTTCTGCTGGGGGGGGTCAAGGGGGCTCCTTATCTTTTTCCTGCAGTGAGGCAGGGTCGGGGAATTTGGCGTTTTCAGTGCACGCTTAGTAACAAGCTCTGAATTCAGAGGAATGGAAAATGTGACTCAATCTAATTATAAACTAGCTTTTCAGACGGGCTGGGAAGTGCCTTGTTTTGTCCTGCTCTTACGGGTTGTTGCCCTGAGCATCCGGGGAGACGGAGGAATGTGACGGTAAGGAGAATCCTGCGAAGGAGCCGACCTGAGGCTGCGGGCTCTGGCTCGCCTTGCCTCGCCGCGCTCCTGAATGCCAGCTTTCCAGCAATCTGCTGATGGCAGGAATAAATCGCCAGGGCTGGTTAGCTGCGCGGCGGCAGCACTAAACCCCCAGCACTTGGCATCCCTACTGTGTGGTATTTTTGCTTCCCTTTGGCCTTTCGCTTATAAAAAGTCACGCTGACAGAAGAGCCTGACTCAACTTTTTTTTTGAAGCCGTTTGAGGCTTTTCCTGCCCGGTGCTTGCGCCCCGAACGAGGGAGAAAGCGGGGTGTGGGCAGCCCGTGCTGACCCCAGCCCTGGCGCGGGCGGGCTGTGCCTTCCCGCTCCAACAATAAGGCTAAACAAATCCTTCCAAGCTGCTTGCATGGACCGATGAAAGGAGGGTTTCTTGGGACACTCAATGTTCTGTAGTGACCTCCCAGTGAAACAGCTGTTGTGTTCCCTTGCCCAGGCAGAGTGGGACGCTGAATAGTGCCCTTATAGCAGACACAGAGGCGCATCTGGAAAAGAAGCCGTCATGGCAGGAGTATGCGAGGATGGCATGAGCTGGGCGTAGCCGCTCAGCCTGCGCTGTTGCGAAGCCATTTTACTGATCATAAAGAAGCTGGTGAGAGAAAAAGCACTGCTCTCGGGGCTGCTTTCTGTGCGCGAGGCTTCGCTTGCCTGTTTAACGGCTGGAAAATGCAGATTAGCAGCAGACACGTAAACTTCTCGTTTGGGTTTTTGTGAGCACATAAAAGTAGAGCAGCTACTTCAAGTAGCTTTGCCACCTGGTCCTTCAGGGCCTGAAGTTTGAACTGGAAGTCGAGGGCCAGGACCTGTGATAGAGCCTCTGCAGCCTGGTTCTCCCTCGGCTCAGCTTTCTGAGCAGAAAGGTTTGATTTTTTTCTAAGGCAGCAGCTTCAGTGCGTGGAGACATGCAGAAAGAGCTTTGCAGGGCTTTCTCTGGGACCAGCCGAAATGCGGGGTTAGTTTCACCGTCCTGACCTGCCCCTGCACAGAGGAGGCACCAATTACCAGCTGTTCCCATACAGCTTTCGGTCTCTGAGCAGAGGCGGTGAGCTCCTGCTGGTAGTCGGGGCTCGGGTCACCAAGGCTGACGTACTTCTGAGAGCCAGTGAAGTCTCTGGGCAGTTTTTAGACTTTTTAGACTTTCAGGGGCAAATGCAACTGCATGAAATATCCTGGAGCAGCTTGGTTTTTGCCGCTGAGCTCCTGTGCATTTCATCCGAGCAGGCAGCAGCTCGGAAGAGCGCTGTCAGCTGAGGATACCCAAAGGCTCTGGCAGGTATGGCTGTCCCCTGTCCGGGGAAGGGCTTGTGCTGCGATTGCTGCCTGCTCGCTGGGCCGAGTAAATGCAACTTTCCTTTCTTCAGGCTGAGCTTTCCCACGGCGCAGCAGTCTGCAGTGGCACCGCAGCTGTGCCCGGTGAGCAGAAGGCTTGCAGAGGTGCCCATCCTCCTTTCACCGCTGTTTTGTGGGCCTTGTGTTTCTAGGCAAGACCCGTCTAGATGTCCTAGTTCGCAGTTCCGATGTATCTGAGGAAAGGAGTGGGGAAGTGAGATTGGAGGCTCCTTCTCACGTTATCTTCTGGTTGCGTACAGGCAGGCATCCTGTCAGGGCTGTTCCTTGGGCCGAAGACTCACGGCCGCTGTGGTCTGAGGGTTGTCCAGCTCCTGCCCTGAGCCGTCGCGTTCCCCGACCCAACGCAGCAGCCGCCGCTGCGGGCCCTGCCCGGGGCCGCGGTGCCTGGGCAGCTTGGCTGCCGGCACACCCCATGCCTGCGGGCACTGGCTCCGTCTTCGTGCGGTGATGGAGAGGAACACACCCAACGGACCCACGGGCACAGCCTGCCTCCCGAAACAAGGACTCCGTCCTCTGACTCGGCCCCGTGTTCTCATTGCTGCTCTGGGCTCCAGGGCGGCTGTGCCAGCACCACAGATCATTGAAGTGCCCGCAGTTCCAGCAGCTCTGGGGCAGAACTGGAACCTATCTCCTGCCACCACTTGTTCGGCCCATGCAGGACAGGGCAGCCCAAAACCTTCCTGCCCACGGATCCGATTTGGGGCCGAGACCGCCTGTTGCTTCTGCTGGCGGAACTGCCCGGTGCTGCAGCATTAGCAGGGGCTTAAGATGAAGCTTGGGCTTAGGCAGACAATTTAGGTTTGACTCTCTGCAGTTAGATTTGCATTTGAATTACATTTGAATTTCTATTTTCTTTCCCCTGCCCCCTGGTTAATTGCTCGCAGAAGCCTGAGCGCTGCAGACTTGGTTGAACACCGGTTAGGTCAGTCTGTCGGAGCACAGCTCAGCTGGCCTGCTGTTCAGGTGCAGAGAGCGCTCAGCCAGGGTAGTTTTCATTATTGGCCATGTGTGTTAGGGCAGTGCTGGAAGAGCAGCCCAGAAGGGGAGTCTGTCGTACAGTAACTTGTCATCAGTCATTATTCTCCAAACGAAATCCCTGGCACGGGGTCTGCCTCAGCAACAGCTGGACACGGGGAGGAGATCGGGGCGGTGGGAGAGCTGGCAGAGCTGCAGGGGTATCCACGCTCACCCCCTGCCCAGAAGGAGCCGGGGATTTCTTCGGACTGGGTTGAAAGGACGCGGGAAGGAGCCGAATCCCTGGCTGCAGCTGCCCAGGGGAAGGTCTGGCAGCAGGGCTGGGGAGATCCCGTGGGATGGCTACCTCCCGTGGGATGGCTACCTCCCGTGGGATGGAGACCCGGGGCAGGGTCCAACAGTACCTGTCTCCTGGCTGAGCGCTCGCTGCCTCCTTTTTGGAGGATCCCCCGGGAGGGGGAGGAGGAGGACTGAATGCTTGGAGGATTAGAGGGCACTTTTGTAGGCAGGAATGCGGTTTTTGCCTGAATTCCCTCGGAGGCAGCAGTTTTGCTCACTGCTCGTTTACTTATCTTTGTATTGTTGGCTACAGGGCTTTAAGATCTAAGTTTAAGAAAAAACAAATCAAACTGAGCTATCTTCTTTCATGAGCTGACTGCTCGTGGCTGGCCTAAAAATAACAGGCCATGTAGATCTGAAAGGACTTTTTGAACAAGGTCTTCAAACCCAGCCAGGCTACTGTATGTATTTAAAATCGCAAACATGGCTAATTTTTTAATGGTCTTCAGTACACTGCCAGGCTTGTGTAATCTTTAGCCGATAAGCATTCATTTACAATTATCTCAAATAATGGGGAAACAAAGACAGCCTTTTTTTTGCTTGAGCAACGGAAGAGTTATTTTGAAACCAGCCCCCCTGAGGGAAATGGCAGGGCTTAAGGCTGATATTTGTTGTGTACATAGAAAACTGGGAAACATCTTACATGAAAAATGGAGATCCCAAATCATTAACTTTGCATAGCCTTAACAAATACCCTTTGGAACAGTGTTTGAAGGAAGGATTGCAAGAACAGAGTCCAGACTCCCCGCTCCCAGTTTCACGCCACCGCGAACACCGCAGCGACCGTGACCAGGACAGGCCCACGCAGAGAGCTCTGCTGGTTAGCCTTCAGTTAGGAACAAGTATTTTTATTCAGCCCAAGAACTGCTTTGATTATGTACTTCAATCTTGTGGGGCTCTTCCTTTGTCACGCAGACTCGGATGAATTTTGCTGCCGGGGCCGTAGCTCTGTTTAAAGCAGAGCCGTGGCATCAAGCGCTTGTGACTTGCTGCCTTCCCAGAGATTTCCCAGCGGAGGCACGGGCACCTTCGTGGGTTTCATAGGTGTGATACACAGAAATTTGATTTTTCTTTATCACCTCTTGCAGAACCCTTAGAAACAGTCCACATCTCACAGGCTGAATACAGCCGAACTAGCTCCGCTCTCTTTAAATCAGGTTTAAGTGGGTTTGTCGATGTTTTGCAGCCGTCGCATCGCTGCTGGAACAAGTTGTCCCGGCAGGTGATTGCCTGGCCTGTTTTTATTTTTCGGGAGAGCCTGATTTTCTGTGTGAATCCGTCTAGCTGCAGTTTCATCTTAGTGTGGGCCCGTAAGAACGTGAGCTCACATGTGTCAGAAGAAACTATAGGTGAAAAATGGTTTTCCCAGTAGAAGTCCTGAGGCCGGCCTGTGCCTCCCTCACTGTTGTTTTCGCACGTGGGCTTGGCCACCGTTCCTAAGCGGGTTTGGCCGTCGAATGTAGGAGCACACATGATGGAAGAGAGAATCACCGTGTGCCGTGAGAGGAGAGGCAAGGCTTGTTGTACCTCTGCTCCTCCAGCCACACGCTGTGCCCGGGGAGGAGGGAGCAGCAGCAGACCCCGGCGCGCCGGAAAGCTCTGCGTGGAGCGTGGGATCCTGTAATTACTGAGGGGCTTTTGCATAGTGCACGGAGGGGGAGGATTTCTTCCAAATGGAGCCCGAAATTACACATTCAGTGTGCATTTAACCACTCTCTATTAAAGTTTTTACTGTTGATTGTGTAAGCCTCAGTAACGCTGCGGCTTTGCCCTAGCTCCTCATGTTTCTGTTCCTAATGTGCGCCCAGCCCTGCCCATCTTTCTCCCCTGTGGGCAGGTTAGTGGCTAATTTTGGCACGGGGGGGTAATGAGGGGCACCGTCCAGCTCCTGCTAAGGTGAGCGCCAGATTGCGCTGGGCGCTGCCCTGCCATCTCAGTTTTTAGAGGGTGTGATGAAATTCCACTTTTTCAGAGGAACGCTGGGCCGGAGAAGACCCTGCCCCTGTTCTCGCTTGCAGAAGAGGTGCCAAGGAAGGACAGTGTGGTCCTTTGTCCCCGCAGGAGGGAGGCTCTGTGCCCGGCTCAGGTGAAGGGCTGCTCTGCTGTCGGGCGGGCTGGGGTAAAAGCAGCTCCTGTTGTGGCTGCGGTGTGGGGGCCAGCGCGTGCGGCAGCCCTGCCAAAACACACTGTTTTCTGCCAGACGCATGGGTGAACAGCAGGGCCGAGGGGAAGGACGTTCACTTCTCGGCGCCTCGGTTCGGGTGGGATACGGCGGGGTGCAGGGCTTTCTCCAGCTGCTGTGAGCAGGAATCTTCATTTGCTGCGCTGGGATATTGCTGCTGAGGACTTAACTAAAAGCTGTGCTAACCGCTCTAAGCTCTGCTCTGTAAACTGTACCCAGCCTGTGTCTCATGATGTGCTCTCCAGCTTGTCCAGGCTGGCCGAAAGCAGGGCTGATACTTTGCGGAGCAGAGGAATGAGGGTGTTGCCCCTGCGGTCGTGGCCGAAACCCTCTGCGGCTCTTGCACGGAAGCTGTCCCGTGCTGCTCTCGCCAAAAGACGTTTGGGTCCTACGTTATCCTTGCAGAGCTGCGCATCAAGACCCTTCGGTGTGCCGAAACGCGCAGCAGGGGCTGGTCTGAGCCCCGCTGCCCTGCCCTGCGGCGTGCTGCCTGAGCCCTGCCTGCAGCTGGCGGTGGCCGAGGGACTTGTGGTCCGCCCAGCCCTGCGGCACCGGGCATCTCTCTGTCCATCTGTCCATCCATCCCAGGGGCTTTCCCGGCAGGACCTGTGGTTAGGCAGGTCTGGCGAGTCCAGCCCCGTCTGTGCGCCCGCTGCCGGACACGGAGACGTTCCTGCCGGGCAGGTTTCCTCGAGAAGCTCCTTGCCCAGCTTTGCGAAATTTTGTGAAATATGTGTGAGCTTTACAGAATTGCAGAGTAACCAAAGCACCCTTTGGGAGAGCTGAAGGGCAGCTCTGTGTTGGGCTGCAGCGAGCCTGGAGCCCTGACCAAGCTGCTAAATCTGTCTCCGTGGGCCCCAAAGCGTCCTGCTTCACCTGGCTGAGCTCTGGAAAGCCCAGCCGGGGCACTTTCCAAATGCCTCTGAGCCTGGGGCGGGGTGGCAAAGCTCCGGTTACTCACCCTGGGGTAGCTACAGCCCCGGGAAATGTCACAGCCCGCCGAGCTGGCAGCGTCACCCCTTGCACCGTGCAGCCCCGCTGTGCCGCGTGGTCTGCGAGCGGCTGTAGCGCAGACGGACGGACATCAGCTGCTGGGAACTGGGGGCTCGCGGGGACCGTGTCCAGCCTCGGCTGTGGCCCCAGCGTGGCAGGGAGGAGAGCCCAGGGCTCTGACATGCGTGGCTTTCCCCTGCACAGGGTGGGGAGCGCCTTGGCATGCTGTCAGCCACGCTGGTGACATTCTGGGCAGAACCAGCGTCTCCTCTGGGAGTGCAAAATGGCCGGAGGACCTGAAGGGTCCGGACCTGGGCTGGCTGGGAAGGGGACCTGAGGTTGGAAGAGGAGGGTGGGCTCGGAAAAGCGCAGAAGCGGAGGCAGCCGGTGAGGTTGCTGCCAGCTCCCTCCTCTGGAGCCTACGGAAAGGCCGTCGTTGCGTACATTGCCCCCGCTGCTGGACCACGCGGTTTGGAGGGGAGGCTTGTGCTCCCGGACCGCGCTTCGCTGCTCTGCGCCGCAAGTCGCGTTAAATCTTCCCGTTGACCTGAAAGAGGTAGCAAATAGCGCGTTGGAGTCCTGAGGCGCCTGCGGTCTGCGCCAAAGCCGCCTGTTGTTTGTAGTCTGCAAGAGCAAGTTGTTACGTGAAAGTGAAATCCTTCGTTTCAAGCTAACCCTGAGCACAAAGCCAGGCCGGTGTGATGTCCAGCACCGCCCCTGCCTGCCCGTGCTGTGCTGACCGGGTGTCGGGTTTGCTCCCTTCCCTCGCCCCGGCTCACCGTTCCTCTGGCACTGCCCAAGGACGCCGTGCTTCAAGCGGCCCCGTAGCTCTCGGGATTTGCTGCTGCTTGTGAGAGCTGGTGTGCTCCAGCCGGGCAGGGACTGCGAGCCGTGGTGTGCCAGCTTCTGGCTCCTCCAGCTCAGCCTGGCTGCTGCGGGCAGCGGGACGAAGCCCAAGGGTAACAGAGAAAACGTGTGTTCTGCGGGGCTGCTGGAGCAATGGGCTTGGAGAGCGGGATCGGGTGAGGAGAGGAGAGGAGCGAGATGGCAGGGCTGGGAGAGGAAGAAGAGGGAGCGGGAGGAGGGCAGTTGTTGGGTCAGCTCTGTTGTATCGCAGAACTTCACCCTCAGCTTTGTAGCTGTCCCTATGACTTGAACTCCTCTGCTGCCCTCAGAGAAAATGAACCGCTTGCGTTTAGTAGTTGCACAACCAGAGAGCTGGTGCCTGCAGGCAGTGGACCTTTGCAGGACTTCGTGACCTCCCGTGGCTCCTAAGCCCTTTGGGACCAGCATACCCTGCAGAGCTTGTCCTTGCCACCATGTGGAGGAGGAGATGCAAGCTGTCCCGCTCTGGGCAAGATGTTCCTTCCCCAGTTGTTAGGCTTCAGATTTTTTTTCCTTTAATCCTTTAAATTAAATGTTGCTGCTGCTAGAACTTGTCGTAATGCTGTACTTCTAAAAGCACCTTCTTCTCTATTTGGCAGATCTCCGAAGCTGGGAAGGAATCCTTGCCTTCTTGGTTATACTGGAACGCGGAGAGCAGCTCCCTGGAAGGGCTGCCCCTGGACACGGACAAGGGCGTCCACTACATCTCAGTGACCACGCTGCAGCCCTTTCCGAACGGGAGCTACGTGCCGCAGACCGCAAACGTCTTCTCTGTTGAGGTCCACCAAGAAGACCACAACGAGCCCCAGTCGGTGAGAGCGGCCGTCCAAGACGCGGGTGACGCAGCGCCGTTCGTGTGCGGCTCAGAAGAGCCGGTCACTATCCTGACGGTCATTTTGGATGCCGACTTAACAAAAATGACACCAAAGCAGAGGATTGAACTCTTAAACAGAATGAGAAGCTTCTCGGAGGTGGAACTTCATAACATGAAGCTGGTTCCTGTTGTAAATAACAGACTCTTTGACATGTCGGCCTTCATGGCTGGGCCGGGAAATGCAAAGAAGGTGGTGGAAAACGGGGCCTTGCTTTCATGGAAACTGGGATGTTCTCTGAGCCAGAACAGCGTCCCCAACATCAGCAAGGTGGAGGCCCCGGCTAAGGAAGGAACCATGTCCGCCCGCCTTGGCTACCCTGTTGTTGGCTGGCACATCGCTAACAAGAAACCTCACCTCCCAAAGAGGATGCGGCGGCAGATCAATGCCACCCCTACACCTTTGACTGCCATCGGGCCGCCCACCACCGCCGCCCAAGAACCACCAACCAGGATCGTCCCCACCCCGACGTCGCCTGCCATCGCGCCTCCCACGGAGACGACGGCACCCCCCGTCCGGGAGCCCATCCCGCTGCCGAGGAAGCCTACGGTCACCATCAGAACAAGGGGCCCCATCGTCCAGACGCCCACTCTGGGACCGATCCAGCCAACCAGGGTAGCAGAAGGCACCGGCACGGCTTCTGTGCCGATTCGCCCCACGATGCCTGGGTATGTAGAGCCCACCGCGGTGATCACGCCGCCCACGACTACCACCAAGAAACCCAGAGTCTCCACGCTGAAGCCAGCCACGCCGTCCACGACGGATTCCTCCACGGCGACGACACGAAGGCCTACTCGAAGACCCAAAACTCCCCGTCCAACAAAGCCCCCCAGCACTACCAGGTCCCCCATCTCCAAGCTGACAACGGCCTCCCCGCCGACCCGCCTGCGCACCACTGCCAGCGGCATCCCCCGGCCCTGGGAGCCGAATGAGCCGCCCAAGCTGACGAACCACATTGACAGGGTTGACGCATGGGAGGGCACTTACTTTGAGGTCAAAATACCGTCGGATACCTTCTACGACAAGGAAGATACCACCACTGACAAACTGCAGCTGACCTTGAAGCTGAAGGAGCAGCAGATGATCGAGGAGAATTCGTGGGTGCAGTTCAACAGCACCAGCCAGCTCATGTACGGCATGCCGGACCACAGCCACGTCGGGAAGCACGAGTACTTCATGTACGCGACCGACAAAGGCGGGCTCTTTGCTGTGGATGCTTTCGAAATCCACGTCCACAAACGCCCGCATGGTGACAAGTCTCCGGTGAAGTTCAAGGCCAAGCTGGAAGGGGACCACAACGCGGTGGTGAACGACATCAACAAGAAGATCATGCTGGTGAAGAAGCTGGCTCTGGCGCTCGGTGACAGGAACAGCAGCACCATCACGGTGCAGGACATCGCCAAAGGCTCCATTGTAGTGGAGTGGACGAACAACACGCTGCCCCTGGAGCCCTGCCCCCGGGAGCAGATCCGGACTCTGAGCAGAAAAATTGCGGATGACTCCGGCAGGCCGAGCCTGGCTTTCTCCAACGTTTTGCAGCCCGAGTTCAAGCCCCTGAACGTGTCGGTGGTCGGCTCCGGCAGCTGCAGGCACATCCAGTTCATCCCCGTGACGAAGGACGGAAGGGTGATCTCGGAGGCGACGCCAACAGTGGCGGCGGGCAAAGACCCCGAGAAGAGCAGCGAGGACGACGTCTACCTGCACACCGTCATCCCCGCCGTGGTGGTGGCCGCCATCCTCCTCGTGGCCGGCATCATCGCCATGATCTGCTACCGCAAGAAGAGGAAAGGGAAGCTGACCATCGAAGACCAGGCCACCTTCATAAAGAAGGGCGTGCCCATCATCTTCGCCGACGAGCTGGACGACTCCAAGCCTCCGCCGTCCTCCAGCATGCCCCTCATCCTCCAGGAGGAGAAAGCCCCGCTGCCCCCACCGGAGTACCCCAACCAGAGCGTGCCGGAGACCACGCCGCTCAACCAGGACACCATCGGGGAGTACACGCCGCTGCGGGACGAGGACCCCAACGCGCCGCCCTACCAGCCTCCCCCCCCCTTCACCGCACCCATGGAGGGGAAAGGCTCCCGCCCGAAGAACATGACCCCGTACAGGTCCCCGCCGCCCTACGTCCCCCCTTAACGAACGGGAGGCTCTCGGGGGGGCGAAGGGGCCTCCAGCTCCACACCAGTGCTGTCTGTGGGCCGGCAGCCCCCTCGCCAGCCGGGAACCCGAAACCCCAGCCCGCTCCCCAGTGGGCCCTCCCCGGCTGCGCCCGCCGCACCGGAGCGCTTGCGGGACTCGGGGGGACACTTGTTTTATTTTTGCCTAACAAGCTTTGGTTTTATTTTATTCATAGAAAAACAAAAAAAAATTCTCGGCTCGAACACGCCGTCCCGGCGGCTGGGCTTCTGGCCGGGGCCGGGGCAGGGAGGGGGTCGGGACGGGTCGGGACGGGTCGGGACGGGAGGAGCAGGCAGCACTGGGGTGGCACTCTGGGTCTCCGCTGTTTGCCTTTAACACTAACTGTACTGTTTTTTCTATTCACGTGTGTCTAGCTACAGGACGTAACATGAAAGGTAGCCTAAAAATAATTAAATTCAAGGGACTTTCTGAAGCCGATGTTTTAAGTTTTTACATTTAATCTGCTGTTTACCTGAACTGGGATGTGTGGTTCTGGGGAGGGGGAGGGCAGTGCTGCGGGTGAGCTCCGGGGGCGATTCAGGGCTGGCAATTCGGGGGGATCGGCTGCTTGGTTCAGGGGATGATTCTTTTCTTTTCTTTTTTTTTTTAATCAGAGATCCTATTTTTCTCACGCATCATAAAACGGTCATCGGTGGAGTCGGAGTGGTCTGGGGTCCCTGCGGCTGAGCGCAGGGCGGGGGCTGCCTGCGCCTCAGGGTGCTGGGAGGGCCAGGGTCGGGGGGTCCATTCTAAGCAGAGGCCCCTCCCCGCGGGGTGCCTCGGTGGTTGGTCGGTAGTGCAGTGCCGTCCCCACGCCTCTGCTCCTTCTCGGGAGGAGCGGCCGGGCACTGCTGGGGTGCGGGAAAGTTTGGAAAAAGAAAAAATAGGAAAAAAGTAAAAAGAAAAAATTGTAAAAAGGAAAAAAAATTTTGAAAAGGAAAAAAGAGGAAAATTTTAAAAAGAAAAAAAAGGAAAAAAATTTTAAAACTACAAAAATTTTTAAAAAGAAAAAATTAAAAATGTAAAAAAGAAAAAAGAAAAACTTGTAAAAAAGTAAAAAAGAAAAATATTTTTAAAAGAAAAAAGGAAAAAAGGAAAAAATTTTAAAAAGGAAAAAAGGAAAAAATTTTAAAAAGGAAAAAAGGAAAAAATTTTAAAAAGGAAAAAAGATATAAAAAAGAAAAATTTTAAAAAGGAAAAAAGAAAAAAGAGAAAAAAGCTCCAGGAATGGTTAATAGTCAAAA
>Ga0065711_1041793_pt1 | contig 15875 bp, 8 predicted proteins | sample Hoacrofraction12_FD_59098 | JGI IMG/M metagenome (GOLD analysis project Ga0065711, IMG submission 59098) | Hoatzin crop microbial communities from Cojedes, Venezuela - Epithelial fraction 12 v2 (version 2) | ecosystem: Host-associated > Birds > Digestive system > Esophagus > Crop | place...
CGCTGGCCGTAGGAGCGGCGCAGGCAGGGCTGCCCAGCGGCGAGCCCGCCCTTCGCCGTGGGCCGGCGCCGTTCGGCGGTGTGCGGGCCGTGTCCAGCAGAGGGAGGTGCAGCCTCCCGGTCTGGCCAGGACCGGAGCCGGTTTGCGGCCTTGTGGCTTTTGATCCCGAGTGTGTATGAAGGAGATAGCAAAGGATGCAGTGGGAGATGCATAGGCATCATTGTGCGTTCTGCCAGCCGGTGTGGCCGTGGTGGGACGGCGGGTGCAGTCCTTCGTGTCGCGGCGTCCGACTGACGGGCCCGTTCATCTGCCTGCCCGAGGATGGAGGCGTCAGACCGTGTGGAGAGAGGTGTTTCTGTGTGTGCTCTCGTGTGCTTGAAGAGTGCCTGTCATAGTTCCTTCTTAAATGTTACTTCCTTTTCAGCTCACTCTGTTGGGTTTCAAAACCTTGTGCAAGTACACTCAAAGCAATCAAGAATGCTGGCTTACTGTTCATCCGAAAATACACACCTGCATAGCCCAGGTCGAGAAGAAAGTGGCAAGCATGCTGTCGTGCTTTCTTGGTGCATAGCATAAGAGCTTCTGCTAGCCTGTTAGACTAGGGGATCAGCTTTGTTTTTATCCATGTTGATGTATTGCTTCCCCTCAAAGGGGATGCGCGCTTTGCTCCCTGCTCTTACATTGCCAGTACGTCGATACAGCTTTTCTGTAATCTTGATTTGTTTTTTAAAGTTGTTTAATCAGAAGAGAAATTAGAAATGGAACAGCTTGTTTTACGGAAGAGATGTGGAATGTGAAGTGTGATGTTAGCTCTTTTGTGAGTAAGGAGGATTCAGTGTGTCTGTTTATTACAGTTGAATATATTCACAGCTGCTGGCAGGGGGACACAAGCTGTTGGTAATGAAGCGTCTGAGTAGTGGATGCTTGTGAAAATCTTGGCCTAAGCCGGTTGTCTGAAGTTGCTCAGTATTTCTGTGGTAGAACGACAGAAAAGAAAAAACGGTTCTTCTCTTTCCTAGTTCACTGTCCTATGAAGAAAATTCTTTTTTTTTTTTTTATTAGTTTGTATCAGAAGACAAGGATGTTCTAGACTGCCTCAATCATCCAAGGACTAAAGCTGCATAACTCTTTCCCTATTAGCTCTGTGATACAGAATATTAATATTTTACTTGGGCAGGATGGAAAGGTCTTCAAGGATCTATGTAATTTATGTGACAAATATGTAATTTATAATTCTTTGTTTTTTAACTTTTAATTCCGTTTTACTTTCAACAGCAGTTACAATATGCTTCAGAGGTGAAGAGCAAGACTGTTCAGTTAATGAATTTGAGAAAAGCAGGAACTCTGAATGACATAAGGTAAAATTTATTTTGAGATATTCGTGTGAAAAGATTAATCTGCATTTTAAAATAATTTCTAGAGATAGTCTCACTATCAAACTAATGTAGTGTTGATATGGTGATGTAAAGGAAAAGTACAGTTTCAGCAAAGCATTTTGGGTGGATTTGGGAAGTCGCTTAGAAAATAATTTGTGTACCTGAACATGGGTGTCTAGCACCATTTCGCATATGTCGGTACGTGAAATTTCTGCTTGCACTGAAAGGATACAACACAGTACCTGTCAGAGACTTCTCCCCTTCTGATGCAGCAGTTGGAGGCCCCATGAAGGGTTGTGCAGATGTCTGAAATGGGCCTTACCATGGAGTACCTGAACTGCACCCTGAATCTGTACACGAATCTTGCTTAATCCTGAGATGTTCCTTTCTCCACGCCCCTAGGTGTTTCTGTGGTGTCCCTCACATGAGTGGCGTGGCGTATATTTCAGTAGCTGGCTAGCAAGAAACTTTAAAAAAAAACTATGCTCTGTATCGTCAACTGAAAGATACTACGTCACCATAGTGACACCGTAACTGCTGTGTTGCCATGCCCATTAGCGAAAACTGAACTGTCTGTTGCTAGAGATACCCACCTACACGCTTAGTTAAAAGTTGACTCTGATACAGATGGAAAAACTTACGTGATTTACTTGCATTTGGTGAACTAAACTGATCTAGACTTTGTTCCCACTAACTTTTTCTACTTGTTTAAAGAGGGTAGCAGAAGTGGTCTCACGAGTGCTATAAGCCTTATGTAAGGGCTACAAGGGTGCTTTGAGACTCTCTGAAGAAGAAGGTAATTGTATGTATTAGTTCGTAATCGCGCTTTAAAGAACGTCTGATTACCAGGCTGCATTGGCAACTCCAGTTGAGAAGTCAAATGCTGTACATAGACATGGCCTGTGATACTGATGTTTCTAAACTGCATGTAGCTACAGCGAGTTACTTACAGTCAAAGGACCTGCGCTTCTAAACTGGAGATGCTTCCCTCTATTTGTAGAGTTCAAAGCTAAGTAGTTCATGCACAAAGTCCATTTTATGCCGTATTTTGACGTCTAACTCTGTCCTCTTGGTACGCAAGGGTCAGTATATCTAAGGAAGGAAGTACATACTCCTCAGTTAAGAGTTTTCTACTACCAAAATTTCAGAATTCCACCTCCATTTATAAGGTGGATCATTACCTACGTTACCTTAAGAAAAATGACTACTTGTTTTACCTGATCATTTCATGGTTACTGTGTGCTCCAAAGTCATGGTCTTGGTATGTTTTTATTATAGGGAAAATACGGTCTTCCATGTTTTTCCTCCTAATTATGTGCTTGTATATCATTTGTAGTTCTTTAGATGAGACCACTTATGAAAAACTGGCTGAAGAAACACTCGACTCCTTAGCAGATTTCTTTGAGGACCTGACAGATAAACCCTTTACCCCAGAAGATTATGATGTCTCTTTAGGGGTATGTTTTAAACATTCTGTTACTACTGTAATTATTGTAGATTTTTTTTTTCTTTGAAGGAGATTTCATAATTAGTCACCTTAGTGCCAACACTTAACGAGTTTTTACAGCTTCATTGTTAAAATATGCCTGTTTATACTGACTGGAGCAACTATTCTGGTAAAAAGTGACACATGCTGTTGTATGATTTGAGGATTTAAAATAAATAGTGTATAGAGAAAGACAGACATGATATAGAATAATAAAGGAGTACAAGAGGAGACATAAACTGGTTTCTAATGTCACAGTGGTCTATAAATTTTTCTAAATGCACATAGATGTGACATCAACAGTCACGTACGACTCGGTGATTACTAGGACCGGCCTGTGTGACGTAGTGCACGTACAGCAGATGTAACTGGTGGAGCAGTTTCTTTGATTGCCCTGAATACTGAGAAGCAGCGTTTGTCTTGACCAGGTAGAGTCCGTTTGTCCTGGCTTTGCTGATGACTCAGCCTTTGGTGGAGAGAAGCAACAAGAGAATGCAATGTTTGGACAGGTGGTGGCAAAAGTGAGACCAGGGCATACATGGGGAGAAGGCCGCTGTTGCGAGAGACATTAGGTCAGCCGTTCACATTCTTTTACAGGAGTGACAGACTCAGATTAAAAACTTCCATTCCATTTGTATAGGCAATTTATTAGTTTTATATACAATTCCTGAAGTGGTTTCTGTGTTACAGCCCCTCTACATGAGTTGGAGAAGAGTGCAGTTTCTTCTACACTGCCATCTGCAACACAGGTCTTTCGCTGCTGCATTTTTCTGAGGTTGCGTAACTGCTGCTCCCTCTTCATGTCTTGCCACAAGGAGGCTGCTTGCTACTAGCCCTGTCAGTTAAGGTTTTATGCTCAGGGACTTTGAAGCAGGTGGTTTGGGTTGCACTGTGCAAAAAAACCCCCAAACCCTGTGGTTTTCGCACTTGCTCCTGTGTGACTTTGTCATCATAATGTTCACTCTTTATTTCTTACAGCTAGGATAGAAGATAATGTATTGTTAGTAGGATTCTGTTGTTGCCCTTAGCAAATACTACTTGTTGCTTTATTTAAGTCTGTAGTTAATGTTACAGCTAATTGCTTTTCTGGTGGAAAGCAAAGAATTGTGTAACTGTTACTATTCGGTATGTTTTAGCATACTGGCACCTATTAGCCTGATTTAAAGAACTTAGGACAAAAATTAGCAAAAATATTATAATTTATCTCTTTAATAATCTTAGACACTTCGTTACATGAAGTTGATGAGTCATGTCAGAATTTTATCGCCAGCCACTGTAGAGTGGATTGTGTTTGACATTGACTTCCTGTGAGGCTCAAAAGGAATTATTTTTACATCTGTCGTAATTTTTACCAGTACTCCTTTGCTGCATGTCTGTGTGGTGCCATAATAATATCTTGTGGTTTATGTTAAGGGTGAAAGGTTGAATAGTCCCAAGCGTACCGAATTCCAAAGAAACAAGGCTACTGCTATAGCAAGCCACGAGGTGGCGAACGTGATAAAGGTGTGATGTGTCTGTGAGTGGTTATGAGCTTGGTTTCTTTATGCAATTTGTATCTTTGTGTCTGGGGAAAAAAAATCTCTTTCGTATGAGATTACTGTTACCAGGAGCTAACAAGCATTCATCCAGTAGTACAAAAAGCATAGAGTAGTGTCGTGGTTTAGGCTGGCTGGACGCCAGGTGCCCACCAAAGCCGTTCTATCACTCCCCCTCCTCAGTTGGACGGGGGAAAGAAAATACGACAAAGGGCTCATTGATCAAGATAAGGGCAGGGCGGGATCACTTACCAATTACCGTCGTGGGCAAGACAGACTCAGCTTGGGGAAATTAGTTTATTTATTATTTATCACCAATCAAATCAGAGTAGGATATTGAGAAATAAAACCAAATCTTAAAAACACCTTTCCCTTACCCTTCCGTTCTTCCCAGGCTCAGCTTCACTCCATATATTCGCTATCTCCTGTACCCAAGTGGCGCAGGGGGACAGAGAACGGGGGTTGTGGTCAGGTCATCACACATTGTCTCTGCAGCTCCTTCCTTCCTGCTCTCTTCACTTGCTCCAACGGCAGACAGTTCTCCACGAACTTCAACGTGAGTCCTTCCCACAGGCTGCAGCTCTTCATGAACTGCCCCAGCATGGGTCCTTCCCACGGGGTGCAGCCCTTCAGGAACAGGCTGCTCCACCGTGGGTCCCCATGGGGTCACAAGCCCTGCCAGCAAACCTGCTCTGGCGTGGGCTCCACGGGTCCACAGGTCCTGGCAGGAGCCTGCTCCAGCACAGGCTCCCCACAGGGTCACAGTCTCCTTCGGGCATCCCCCTGTTCTAGCGTGGGGTCCCTTCCACAGGCTGCAGGTGGAGATCTGCTCCACTGTGGGCCTCCATGGGCTGCAGGGGGACAGCCTGCCTCACCATGGTCTTTATCATGGGCTGCAGGGGAAACTCTGCTGTAGTGCCTGGAGCACCTTCTGCCCTCATCCTTCACTGACCTGGGTCTCTGCAGAGTTGTTTCGCTCACCAATTTTCACTCCTCTTTCTGCTGCAGGCTTTTTTTCCCCTAGTTAAATATGTTATAATGGAGAAGCTACCACCGTCACTGATGGGCTCGGCCTTGGCCAGCAGCAGGTCTGTCCTGGAGCCTGTTGGCATTCTGTCAGACACAGGGGAAGGTTCTGGCAGCTTCTTACAGAAGCCACCCCTGCAGCCCCCTCACTACCAAAACCTTGCCACGCAAACACAATACAAGTAGTATTCCTTAAAATATGGTAAAAATATCTTGCAATTTAAGTTCTTAAAAACTCAAGTTGTATTTTCTAGTATTTCAGAAATATTGCAAGATGTATGGGAAAATGTTTTAAACACAGCATTGGATTTTAACCTTTATTTAATTTGCAATGACAGAGCAACAACACTTTCCAACAGCTGTCACACAATGTAAGCAATAGTACAACTTTTTTCTTAACTCTTTGGAAACCTATTTACTTACAGTGTTTCTGTAGCATGCAGCATAACATCACGATGAATATTTAATATGGCACTAACAAGCATGTAGAAGAATAGTGAAACCTTTGTATCGTTGTTCAGGCCTAATAGCCCAACCTGCTCTTATGCTGCTGTATCTCTACAGATCTAAGATGGCTAAGATACAGAAAAGTTTGAATTCTGACAGCCAGAGAAGTAGCTTGTTCTTGTGCTTCTTTGCACTAAACTGATATCCAGTTAACATAACTGGCAGGGCAACCTGCTGGCAATATTAACCAGGGAAGCCTTTTATTTTCATTTTACTGATCATAGATATAAATCCCTTATCAAGCACAGAAACAGCATGGAAACTAGGGTAAAAAAATAAGACCTTGGCTGATGATCCTTGAGATAAGTCAGAAACCAGTAGCACTGCATTGCTTTGAAGGAGAGTGAAGCTCTAAGCTGCCGCCTATGCTACAGAGTAAGTTTGCAGGCAGTAGCTACTCTGAAATGGAAGTATTTTTTTCCCTACAGTAAGTGTGTGTGCATACCAAATAGCCCGAGCAGTGATAGTAGCTCTAGTAGTATCTTCTGGCTAAAGCAGGAAAAGTACGATTTGCTTAAAGAAGCTTTATCTTGCCGTCAGGCATGAAGTATTTGAGAAACTGCAGATGAAGTATGACTAACCTATATCCTGTATTGTCAAACTGTGTTCTGCAGAGATGCCCTTTTTAATTAGCATAATTCAGATCGTCTATAGAATAACACTAGTCCAAGTAGCGTTGTTTCACTCTTAAAGTTAGGACAGAGATATTTTTGTCAGTTACATATGCTTTTCAAATGCACTTCTGAAAATGTCAGAGAAATGCGAATCATGTTGTCAGTAAGAAAGGTGAGTAAGAAAGAGAAAATAAATGCTTACTAGGATAATGGCCTAAAGCCAGCATAACTAAAACAAACCAGAGCTCCTGGAGTTTAGGGATAGAGTATTTTTGAGGTATGACTTAGGACCTAGGCACTTCATCAGAATTACTGGAGAAAGAATAGTGTTTATTCACTGGGAAGTTGTTACAGTTACTTAAGTTAGGTAAAATTTCATGGCTCAGGAATCTACCCATGACACACAAAGCTTCTTGACTTTGAACCACACCGGTTCTGCATTGCTCATGAACAGAAAAAGTTATTATTGGATGATGTTTTAATCATTGCAAAATGAGCTAGCAGTCCTTTCAAGATGACAGGTCAAAGCTCAAGAGTATTATTTAAGTAGTGCCATTGTGAATAGTGCAAACACTAAATCAAACTCTGACCAGAAAGTTTAAAGTCTAGATCAGACTGAAAGGTATACAGGTAGTCCTAGGCATTAACACAAGTTTTTGATACCTAATGATCACTCTTCCAATTTATTATTGTTTGGGTAACAGCTGGGAATGTGATACAGATATGCAAGTTTTTGTTTATCTACTGCAGGTGATGTAATTCTTGTCAAGTAACAGGATGCAAACTGTTAATTTCTCACTTATCTTCTTTGTGTTTTAAGAGCGGAGTTCTAACAGTTAAACTAGGTGGAGACATGGGAACCTATGTAATCAATAAGCAAACACCAAACCGGCAGATTTGGCTGTCCTCACCCACTAGGTAAGTTACGTGTAAGTTAGTTATGTAGTGTCTGCAGACTGGGTGGAAATCTAGTTCCCCTTTTTTATAGCACGGCATGGACTATGTAATGTCCTCTTTGTAAGTAACCCTTCCACTTAGTGTATTCTCAAAGCATCGTATAATCTAATTATTATAGAGGTTTGAGGCACCGTGCAGTATACTGACATACCTAAAATTCATCCAGGAAATGTGTAATACAGAATATTCATAGCCTGTTCCCATCCAAAACCACTGTCTACAGAAATACAGCCTACTCACAGAAAAAATAAACACCTAAGATTAAAAAAAACCCCAAAGCTTCTGTAGGAAAAAGAGTGATGATGATGTTATGATCTAAAACTCTCTTTGTATTTAAACAGGGTGGCTCCTTCCCCTCTAAGCTTGTGGGATTTCCTGCTTTATATGTTTATGTGCTCTCCCACTGGTTGTTTTTGTCAGGCGTCTGCACTTTATAGGAGCCTTGGCTAGCTGTTCCCTTTGCCTTCTCTAATGCTGTGTTCTGAGCCATTCCAGGTTTTCTGGTTGGTTTCAGCAGCGAGGGTAGCCAGATACGTGGGAAAGCGTTGTAGCTGTCTCCCCTAGAAGTTTGTACTCTCTGCCACTACCCCAGGGAAAGAACTGAGGGAGTTGGTCAGTGTTACTGGTGAAGGAACTAGCTAGCCTAGAAAGTGTGTACACTCCCAGTGGCTATGCAGACGTACATCTCAAATGCTGTTCAGAAGGAGTGTACTGATTGCAAAACCGGGAATAGTTTTGCAGTAGTAGAATTCTGTAGTAGTGTTGGAGGGGGAGGGGAGAGCACAATGAGATTTAAGAGAAACCATTTATTAGCCATAAAATTTACCTGAAGAAAATTCGAACTTTGCTTTAGTGTACTTATGCACTGGCTGGTGCCCAGCATACTAACTCCTCTCCTATCCCGGAATCCTTTTATTAATTAAATAATTTAATTAACAGGTACATAGCTTGCTAAGGCACAGGCCTAGCAACGTAACAAACCTTTTTGTTTAGACAGGTGCAGGCTGTGTGTCAGAATGTATTCATTCCATATATTTTGCAACAAGCATAATTTCCGAACCTTGATTCTGCTTACGATGACTATAAGATTTTTGTGTCACTGACACAATGGTGTCGTCTATTTATGAAAACTAAAATTCAGAGAATTCCTTTCTGTTTGGAGCCATCTCTAGTTGAGCTAAGACATACATGCTCCAGAGTATGGAATTCTCTTTTTGATAGCTTTGGTAGTGAATAAAAACACATAAGGAAAGAGATAAACCTGAAAATTCTCTGGCAGTACTTTTTGTCATCTGTGATAAAAATGATTCCCCTACAAACATTAAGTTTTGTGCTTCCTGAACTGGTACTACGGTAAACAGCGGTATTTCCTGAAATATGGTGCTACGTGTTCGCTTACTTCCTAACTTCTGAAAAGCAGCTGCAGCAATTACTGTGTGATCTGGAGTGATATACTTCTTGAGTGCAATATACTAGGAAGTGAAAGAGGCAGATGTTACTGCCAGTGATTACTTGCATTGAGTGTTATATTTGGGAAATTTGTACACTAAATATAGAATCTTGAGTGTTTAAGAACATACCCCAAGGGAGACAAATTCTTAAGACGTGAGAGAGAGACATTTTCTTGAGTTTTTTTGACCTGTTTGCTATCATGCATCTATACAGCAAAGTGAACTTCAGCTTGTGTTTGTAAAGCTTTACTGAGTTGACAATTTAAAAAAAGGGGGTGAAGGATTGGGTGGAACCTGCCAGCACTGTGGTTGCAGTAATTCATGTAGCTCCTTTGACTGAAAAGACTTTTCAACCTTACACAGCATATTTAATAATACCTTAGTGTGATGTCTTAATTCTGCTCTCTTACTGTTCGAAAACATATGCAGACTTTCCATGAGAAATGTATTTGATCTATATTTAACTTTGTAGGTGTTCTGTAGAAGTCACAAGATCCTTGCTTAAATTTTTAACTTACATGAAAAAAATTGCATTTTGGAGATTCAGAGAACTATGGAGGTGTTTCATATCCTAACCGTATCACTGGTATTTACTTCGTAACATAAAACCAGTTCACATAACTTGGGCATTTTTTTTCTTTGTTGCTGTTGATTAAATGGAGTGTCTTAGTCTGATTTTCACGAGTGGCTGCATCGCATTCTGTTATTCTCTAGGTGCAGGACAGTACAAACATACGCTTGTGCTGCAAAGACAAAGAAGTGGGAGATGCACAGTAAAGTAACTGGAGCACATAATCTCCATTGCATCGAGTGAGAGTTCAGTGGAAGTGACTTTGATTTATGTTTGCATTTGTGACTTCTCATAGTCTGGTCAGTGGGTGGAAAGTTCTTCATTTGAGTTTTGCAAGTAATTCAGGATATTCAAGGTTCAGATTAGTGTTTATGTTTGTAGAGAACCTGCAGGTTGTTCTTGTGTATATATAGGATAGTCTGTTCTCCAGCAGACCTTGTGCATGGATTGTCTGTGTTCCAAGGCCTTTTGTCCTGCAAGTTCAGGGATGAGACTGATGGTTTGTCTGTCTATCACAGACAACTATTTCATTCCTTTCTCTTTTCTTAGTTTCTCTAGCTGACCTTAACAGTACTGAGTGCCTTTCCATCATTCTCCTCTTTCAGATGCGTGGAGAATTGGGTGGATAGAAAGGTCTGGAGTAGAACCCAGGCATTCACATTTCTTTCTTCGTGCTTAATGTAGGCCGGAAAAATCAAGCCAACAACTATATGCTAACACAGAGGAAAACAGCATTTTAAATATAAATCCCCCACATGCCAAGATACTTGCTTTTCAGGTGGTAAATTGTTCTGTTGCATCTGAATAGAAGGTGAGAATGGTGATCTGTGTTCTGCTGTGCTTAAAATATCTGCATGTGACTGCTGCAAGAACTAATCAATAGCATTAATTCAGCGTTATACAAATATCCCTTGCAATCCTTTTGTGCGAGAAAATTACACAGGTGACCGAAGGAGGAGATAAGAGAAGAAACTGAGGGAGTCAGTTCTGAAAGCAAGAAGGGAAGGAGAGTACTTGTGTCTGCTGGGAGTGACTGATGCATCTTGTCACCTCTCAGATACATCTGTTGGATGGCCCAGCAGTTCTTGGCAGATCCGGCCTTTTCTGCTCCACTTCCCCAGACTGCCCACCAGTCCTTCTCCATGCTGTCTGTTCCTTTTGCTGGGCACTCTCTGGGGTATGCTATAAATGCAGGCTTCCAGCAGCTCCCCATGAGTAACCTGTACTTACACAATGTGTGTTTTGTTTTCTAGTGGGCCCAAGCGCTATGACTGGACTGGACGGAATTGGGTGTATTCTCATGACAGAGTATCCCTTCATGAACTACTATCAAAAGAATTTTCAACAGCGTTAAAAACTAAATTGGATTTGTCCTGCTTAATATATTCTGGGAAAGAAGATACTTGATGTTCTACCTCATGGAAGTTCAAAGACTTTAACCACAAGCCAAGCCCTTCCTTGGTTTCTGAAGTACCAGAGCTTAATTCTGTTGGTTTTCTTGGCATCACTATGTTGTGCAACAAAAATGAAAAGAATATATTTTTCTCTAGTGCTCAGCCTTTGGGTTTCTGTGTCACTGCTTGGATCTTTGTCCAAGTGGTACAGGTGGTTGAGGTCGCCCTTCCTGTCACTGCATTTCTTTCTTGCTTGCTGAAGAAGTCAGTGATGAATTCTGACTGTCTGTAGCTTTGTTTGGATGTAAGGACTGACCCACCTGGCGACTTCTGACCAGCGCACTAATGCTAAATTTCTTTTGGTGAGACATTCACCCAAAGGAAGAAATGCCTGCGAATCGCACTGACATAAGTTGTGGTGCTGTGAATTAAATTAAATTAAATTAAATTAAATTAAATTAATGCTGTGTTGCATTAAAATGTGTGGCTATTGCAAGTGAATAACGCATCACAGTCAAATTGAACATGTCATAAATGAAATGACTGTGGCAGGTAGAAACTTTTCATTTTGTGTAATGCATGTAATAAGAGTTTTTCTCTCAGTATTGAAGAACTTGCTCTTTTCTCCAAATTCTAAATTCTGGTTTCTTTTACATTATGATTTTTTTTGACCTGAACATTAAATTACTTAGAGGTCTGTGTGGCTGTAAGCATCACATGGAACTGGAAAGGCTGGTATGTGATGTTTAAGCTGTGCAGCAATATCTCTGCAAACACTTCATTCTGCTACTGTGGATTTCTCTTTCTCTTCCTTTTTGTTCTTCAAAGAGTATAAATATGTAATTTATTGACTTTTTTTTTTTTTAGTTGAGCAAAATTAAGATCCTCTCATGGTTGCAAAAATTTGCACTAATTTTATTCCGCGGCATTTCTTAAGTAAGTGGGCTTAGATTATCTTTTTTCACAACAATACAAGAAGGCTCCCCTCAGTACTGTGCTGATGCAGAAACTTTCGCCTTTTTTGCTTCTTGGAATTGAGTGTGGTACTTAGGCTGGTGAAGCTGTCTTTTTCAGGCGGTTGAAAAACAAGAATGAAATAAATTGTATACTCTGGATGTTAAACAAAAAAAAACATTAAAAGAAATTGTGAACTGCAAGAAGAACACTTAAACACTTGCACTGTTGTATTATTACCTCTGGTGGTTTTTAATTGCCTATAAAATGGAAGCACAAAGTTGTTGACTAATTCTTAAGGAAACAGTTACACTGTACACTTAGAAATTTTTTTTATCAATGTATGAAAAGATATTCAATGCAAACTGCTTTTCTCCTTGGTTTTCTTCTCTGACGCTTGTGGTTAGTTTGGCATGATTCTCTGGCTAGCTAGAATTGTTACAGATGTAATTAATTTTGTCATTAAAAAATGCAAGCTATGTAGTATTTTTGCCCAGTATTTGCATTTAAATTATAAGCATTGTTACGTGCTCTTTCCCACCATTAAACAGAGAGTAGCATTTCACTGGAAGCAGCTTTTGGTTAATTGTGCATGCTGTTTGCATATTTTTCAATCAAAATAAAAAATATGACAATTATCTGAAATTTCAGCTCTGCTGGATGAGGTAAATACAATGACTGCCAACTCATATGAGTACTAGAGTAAAAGGTGCTCTTTTTTTTAAGAAAGCTAAAAATAGAGCATCTTTTTGCTATTTCGAATTTAGAACACTGAAAATAATTTACAGCATATGGAAAATGATAGCATTTAGCTCAGTCTCCTGGTAGCTCAAATAACTGTTTAAGCATATTTGTATAGATGATACTTGGTATTTGGATCAAGGATACTTCCTCTTGGTTCTTCCTTTGCCTGATCGTGCATAGCTTGTTTAACTATTGTTTTCTGATGGACTTTTCAGAAAATTCTTAAGTAATTTGCGTGCAACATATTCACTAACGTGCATCTGATTCATATTTGAAGGTTCATTCTCCACTCCCTTACGTCTCATGCAAATGTTTATACAAAAATGAAGTTGCATGTAGAATTCTTAATTCATTATGTAAAGGTGTGATACCAGGCTGTGGTAGTAAAGCTACAGACTGCCGGCATGCATATTGTTTTGAATTCTTTGTGTTTCTTAAAACACCTACTGGAAAGATTCTGTTTAAAATTTGGCCAGTCAGGGTGGCTTTTATAAGAGTGCTTCAGTTTCACATTTGACGCGCCTTGCCCTTCATCCTAATGCTACTGCTATTTATGCAAACAATTTCCTGGTTTTAGGTAGCTGAGAAACAAATGGATTTAATCTTAACTGGTGAAGATGAATAGCATGAGCAAGTTAGAATGAGTTTTATCTTGGTGTACAAAGTGAATCATAGGACATGACTCATTTTTTTTCTCTGATGCTTGCATCAAATTGTAAGTAAGGGCAAGGACTCTGTTGGCCATCACGCTCATACAGTGGAAGCACAGGACGAGCTCTGATCCCAGTGTCAAATTTTGCATGTTGCCCCAAGACAAGTAACTCTTCCATGCTACTTTTTACCTCTGTAACTTACTGGAATAAGCAGTTCCTGGCAGCGTTTTTCCCAAGAGATGGTTGCTCCATCTGCAGTGAAGGGAAACTGTATACAGAGTTCTTCTGAAAGATGAGTGTTGGCATTTGTAGCTGTGCTGGATGCTCAGACTCAGCAGATAAAGTGGGGTGTTCTGGGTTTTTTTAGATGCATCAGAGTTTTCACCAACAGCGAAATAGCTCTTCTGATGACTGTACTTTTCCGCTTCTGGCCTACAGTCTTAAAGTCCTAGCTTGTCTAGCCTTGCTAAAACCCACTGTTCCCTTTGGAAGCCTCGACTGATGCATGCAGCCAGGTTGAGCTTGCAGCACCTGCTCGCCGTCTGTGTTGGTCAGGAAGGACTGCATTTGTTTGACAGGAGTTACATGCCTAAATGCTTGTCTGGTGTTTTTTGGCTCATTTTCATTTCCACTTGTGATAATTCTTAAGAAATGTTACCTCTTCCCTGCAAGATTCTTCCATGTGACAAAAACATCCCGTCTTGTTTCCTTAGGATTCCAAACGTCTTTGAGCAGCTTCAGCAAAGGGGATAAGGACCTGTCCTGCAGAGGTGGACGCCGAATAAGGGAAGGAGGATTCGCAGGGGGGAGGGGGTGTGTGTTTGATTGCTCTTGGCTCTTTGGTTGAACTCCGTGGCTGTGCTAACCAGCTCTGGAATGCGTGGGAGTCATGGGAAGGAAGGCGTAGGCTTGCCAAAATACCTGGAAGAGCATTCAAAATAGAAAAGGAAACGTGGGAGGGGCAGAAGCAAAGGCCATCGGGGAGAAATTAACTTTGCCCAACGGCTGATGTCGTTGGCAGGACGAGGAGAGACTAGGGGCAAGAGGCATCATCATGTGGCCCCGCAGGGGACGGCATTTAAAATTCACTGCACACCACTATAATTGTAACCAATCAAGCATGTTCCAGTCCATTTTGCTGCTGAGATTTTCTTTTTTCTTTAAACTCCTGTTTAAGGATAAGAAAAAGTTGTTTGCCCTTACATCCGCCTCTGTCCCAAATTGTCTTTTATGTAAATTGTAGAACAAAGACAAGATTCACGACCTCTACCGAAGGGAATAGCCAGCGGAGGCTGTCTGGCTGGGGGCAGAATAAACAGAGCTATGAACAAATAAAGTTTTTTAAACAGTTATCAGTTGCAAACTTTTTTTGGAGTTCGGGTTGAGGAAAGGCAGACGAGTTTAGATAAGGGAACAACAGATGTTTAAAACAAGCGATACAATGTTGTTGCCGCCCTCTCCTGTTTGCTGAATTGTTTTAAAGATTGATTGTGTCGCTGTAGTTGTGCTAAGGGATCAGTATTACAATGAGGAACTTCGTAAGCATTGTTAGTTTCCTGCTGTAGGCTCTTCTGCATCAATGTTCTCTACTGTTCTACTAAAAAAAAACAGGGAGGGGAATGTTAAATATGTCAGTAATGTTACTCCTCTTCACAGCACTTCAGAACCATTCACTAAGCATCCTAAGGCCACTAGTACAAAAAGCAGCTTCAGAAGAAGGAGAACATTTGGAGAATTAACAGACGAAGTTTTTAAACATTCATTAAGGAAACGGACACCCAGCACAGCGTAAACCAAATAACCTGACACATACCTGGAAGGAGAACTGGGTTTCCGCTCCCCACCCCTTGGTTCTGCCCGAATGCGGTGTTGCCTTACGTGCTGATCCCTGAGCCCATCTGCAGCTGATGGAAAACGTCCAGTTACTGAACTGGTCCTTTTATTTTTTTTTAACTCGATTTTGATGTTGGGGCGTTTTAGTCTGCGGGAGTCAGTTGAAGGCTGCTGCATGCAGATGTATGTTAATTATTAACTACAGCTACAAGCAGGCTTTTTCTGTGGTTGTGTATTTGCTGTCACTAAAGTCGGCTCTCGCGGTGCCTCCTTCCAAAGTCCAGTGCCTTCGACGAAGAGCGGTGTTTGCCTTCGTTATCTTAATTTCTGTGTGAGGCATGCCGCACTAACACCGTCTGCACTGACCGAGGAAGAAACCAATCTGATTAGGAACATGCTGTGGGGATCTAGAATGTTTCGCATCTGCTGAGAAACCGTCCGCCCTTTCCCACCGGCGACTAACAACAGACAAGAAAACCCGTAAGTAAGTTTTGTTCCACCGACGTGGCACCGGGTGAGTGTACGGTTTAACTTTAGAGGGGCTTGCATGAGGTTCGGCCGCTTAAGAGAGCGGATGAGGGATTCCTGGCCTCTCAGCGCCCAGGGAACGCGACTCCGGAGAACGCCGCCGGGGCTGCGGGGCCTGGCCGGCCTCCCGTCGGCCGCGGGACACCGGCGGTGCCGGGGCACGCCAGCGCCCTTTCGACACGCCGAGGTTCGGGCAGCGGCCCTGCCGCGACTGGCGGAGGGACCGGGCGTCCCGCGGCCTGGCGA
>Ga0065711_1011033_pt1 | contig 15874 bp, 10 predicted proteins | sample Hoacrofraction12_FD_59098 | JGI IMG/M metagenome (GOLD analysis project Ga0065711, IMG submission 59098) | Hoatzin crop microbial communities from Cojedes, Venezuela - Epithelial fraction 12 v2 (version 2) | ecosystem: Host-associated > Birds > Digestive system > Esophagus > Crop | place...
GGGAGCCGGCCTGCCGCCCGCCACGGCCTGTTCCCCGCAGTTTCGGTTTCGGGAGAGCGTGGGGTGGCTTGCTGGGGGGCCACGCCGTGTCAGGGACGCCGGTGGGTGCGGGGGCAGTGCCTGCACCCGGTGATCACGGGGCAAAGCGCGAACCCCCCGTTCTGACGGTGCCTTCGACGTGTTCTGACCTTGCACCAACCTAATCCGTGCTTTGACATCACCTCTGATGTTCAGGACTACATTTCTTAGTGGGTTTTTTTAACGTTTCACATGCATGGACCATCTGCTTTAGCTTCTTGAAATGCGAAATTCACTTCCTAATGCAAGGATGGCTTTTGGTAAGAGAACAGAATCTCTGGGAATGGATGCTCAGGACAGAGCATTCCACTTAAAGTAATTCTTGCACAATTATGAGTTGTTTACCTTAAACATTATTCTGAGGAGTAATAAAAAAAATGAAGAAAATTCTGGTTAATAACCTGGGCAAAACAATTATCCCGCTAAGACTCTTTATTGAATCATGTATGCAAAACACAGAAGGTTTTCATAACAGATGTATTTAATCTTGATGCAATGCTTGGTTTTAACCCCACGATGTCTTGCAATTCAGCCAGAGCTGGACTAGTTCTGGTGTGCTTGAATAACAGAGTCTGAGCCAGCAGCCTCTGGGATGACAAACAAGACTTGGCTGTTGTGGAAGCCCCTCAAAGCCTTGTTATTGTCCAACAGTCACCATCATAATGAAGCCCTGGCAGATCATTTATATAACAGTTCAATGGCTTGGTTAGTTTTCGTAACTGTCTGCAACGGGCTTTTTGGAAGGTCTCCCAGAGTTTATTGAACTAAATGTCAGGGCGAGACTATTGTGTTGTTCGTGTCAGAGATGTAAACTCTGGCAAAAGGAGGATAACCTAGTGGCGTGCGTTACTCCAGAGTTTTACCCTTCTAGGGACCAGGCAGCTCCTTGTACTCCTTGGGTGCTATTCAGGGTAACACTGCTTATATTTGGCTCCTGCTGTCACTAGCAGTAGTGGTCAAGTGTCCTGGAGCACAGCAAAAGCTCGAGTCTGTGGAGCTGTGTCAAAGCCTGGGCTTGTGGAAGGAGAAGCATCAAGAAAAGCGAGTGTGTTTGACTTCACTGTGTTGTATCCCATGATGCGGTCAGGTGTAAAGCGAGCGCTAGATCTCGGAGCTGGCAGAGCCTTAGTGGGTCATCTAGCCAACTTCCCTACTTCACAAAGGAGGATTCTCCTTGCCAAATATTTATTAGGGCTTTATCGTGCTTGCTTTTGAATTCTTCAATGAAGGAGTTTCTACAAATGACCCTTTTTCTCCCAAACTGTTTCGTATTTTAATTTTCTTCTTTAATTTTCTTTCTTCGTGTTGAGCCTAAATTTCTTGTTATTCAGTTTCCTATAATTGCTCCCAGTTATCCATCCTATCCCACCACACACACTTCCCTACGCTCTGCCGGGCTGTTTCCTTTGGTCAAAGATATACATATGCAGTTCCTCTAATCTTCCCTCTACCATCCGTTCCCTCAGGCCCTTCATTATTTTCCTAGTCGTGTTCCAAACTGCTTCCCATTTATCAATATTACATTACGATGACTTGTGAGCTTCTCATGCTGCCTTGCTGGCGTTATTCTTTCCCCTGCCCACGTACACGCGACCCACGGAGGTCGTGTTCTCTGCACCGACCCAGCTGATCCCCCCCCTCTTAGCTAAGGAAGCTTTCACAACCAGCAAATACCTTGTCCCACCATGTAATCATATACTCTCCAAGCAGGAGTATGGTGTGTCAAATACCACTTGCAGTTAAATATTTATCCAGAATAAAAAGTTAGTGGCAAGCATGACCGATGAGGGATGAGTTCAGTTTTTCCCTGATCACTTAAAAATCCTTTTCCGAAGACTCCTCCAGTGCCTGAGATCTTTGCTTGCCTGGCTCTTTTGCAGGCAGGAGCAGAGAGCAGTCGCTGAGACACAGCTAGAAGTCCTGTAACTTGCTTTTTAAATTGCTATTTATTCCCTGTCGATATTGTCTGCTGAGCGCAGAAGACCAGCGTCTGTGCTTCCAGCGTGGCTGTCTCCCGCGTGCTGGGATTCTTGCTGTCGTCGTATTTCTTGTGACAATAATGGAATGCGATGCATTGCTGGTGGGGTGTGGTGTACGTGCCTGTGCTGTTTTGAGGGCTTTTAAGCTTATCTGCAAAACTAGCAGTTAGGGTCTGCAAGTGAAGTTGGTTTGGGGTAAGAACATACCGAGACTTGACTTCCCTGTAGTCTCTTTGATATAACATTCAGGTTTCATTCTGTGATGGACAAGGAAGATTGGAGAAATACATGTTTAGGAATCTTTTTATAGTAAACAAATTATGTTAATATGTAGAACAGAAAACAACTTTTAAAACCACTAAGTGCTACTAGTGAAATATCGTGACCACCAAGCATTTCATTTCTTAAAATAGGCTACCAGAGAGTTCTATTTCACAATGTTTCGCCAGCTGAACATCTTTCTAAAAAGTTAATCTTTACAAGAACAAAAGAAAAGGCTTGAACAATAAGTCTACATGAAATAATTGCATAAGTAAATATCAAACTACTTAAGGGAGCAAAACTCCAGCAAAGCTCGTGCACACAGTGTGTGTGAACAATAAGCCAGACTGTGACTGAAACGGGTGGCCAGACCCTCCTTTGGGAGAAATCACTGGCGTAACGCGAGAGTTTGGCCCAGGGTTTACGATTACAATGTCTTGCTCCCGGTTTGAGTGCAAGATGTTCTGTTGGTTGTTTACCTTTGCCTTGACCACTGCTGAGAAGAATAAAAGACGGATACGGGTGGAAGGCCGGAGCTCCTGGGACAGCAGTCACTTTGCTCAAAGAACATCTAACTCTGCCCGTTTGGCAATTGTTGTTACTCATCGCTTTGCTACTTAAGTTCTTCTTTTCTCTTCGTGCTTGGAAACACTGATCTCAGAAAAGGCCTCTCTATAATGGAAAACATCTCAATGTTCTTGTCAGTGCTCAGGTGTTATATTGATGGAGGAGCTCTGGAGGTGGTTGGAGAGGGTAAGGGACAGCCAGACGGTGGGTGGGAGTGGAAACAGGATGACACAAGATCTGAGAGATTTGTCAATGCTTTTTGTTGTTGTTATTGTTAGACAAACACAAAGAAAGAAAATATGAGCCCAAGCGTGCCATGGAGCTCCTTCTGTGGAAAAGTTCTTTGTGACTGGAGTTCCGTCCTTCTCGCTCAAGCCAAGCCAGTTCATGGAGAACTCTGTGGGTCTGGAAGTGAAAAGCAATCAAGGTGGACTCTTCCCTGTTCCCACCATAGATCTCTGTCAGCAGAGTGGAATTGCATCATCTTTGTGGACCTTTTGGGCAAGGTTGGCCACTAACTGTTGTTGAGGTTTTAAAAATCCAGAAAATTGTATCATTACAACATCCATGAATGTGCAGTTGCATTGTGCTTGGTTAAGTGTTCGCTTTGATCTTCCTGGAGAACCTAACCATAGCTAGCTGTTTAATAAGCAAGGAAAGGACTTCTCAAGTTTTCTGACCCATCTCCTGAACCACTACAGGAAAAACTACCTTCGTCATCCTAGTGAAAAACTTTTTAACCTGCTCTTAAAGACTTCCCACGATGGGAGCTCTACAGCTTCTCCAGTCGGCCTGTTTCAGTGCTTCTCTCTCACTAGAGGCTTTTCTTGAAGTCTAACCCAAGTCTTTTTTTGCCAGAGTTGGTCTGTCCTCCTCATTGTATCATCCGTGGCTACACCCAATAATCTATTTTCTTGTTTGGATGCCTTTTATGACTGTGATCCTTTTGTTCCCTTGCTGGTGAACAGGGGCTCAGCATGGAGCTCAAAAACCTCTGTTTTCTCAGTCCTCTCCTATGTTCAGGTTGTTTGATCATTCCTCTCTTTGACTTTTGCACTCTCTCTAGCTGCTTTGTATCATTCTTGAAGCTGAAGCCCCAAAGTGTCTTGGTAGCGCAGATGAGACCGCGCTGATCCTGAAAATAGCTGATGCATTTCATCGTGTATCCTGCGGGAAATCCTGCGTATTCATGTTTTTTGAAACAATGTGCAGTTATTGACTCCTATTCACCATAAGCCTTTCCCAGGATGCATTTGCAGGTGTGTATTGGTGCTTACTGCTCTCATTTATATTTGTCCGTATTGAACTTTGTCCATTTTTATTTCTATTGTAAAGATCATGCTGAACTTCAGTCTTGCTCTCTGATGTGTGTGCAATGGCTTCCACATTCACATCATCTGCAAATTTAAACGTGCCCTTTCTGTTTTATCATCCCTGATTTCAGGGGAAACGTTGAACAGAGCTGGGTCTGAGGCGGCTTCCTGCAGAACTTGAGGAATCGTCTTGGTGATGAGTTGCTGACGTTCACCCTCTGGCTATGGCTGGATCCTCAGGTGCCTGGGAATGGGCAGCCACTGTGCCACCCGGGCTGAAGAATCACTCAAACCTCATGAAATCAATGGGGTTAAAAGTGGCCAAGGACCCCCACCTGCTCGACCTAAATCTGAGGCTCTCTTCTGCCTGAAAAATTCTGTTTGTTGCCAGTTCAGAACGGGAGTTACTGAAAACCCCTGAGGGCAAAAACATTGCCTTCTTTGGGAGCTGGAAACAACCTGAGCGCCGCGGTCTCATGAGATTTCCAGCTCGTACAAACTAGCTGCTGTGTGGGTAGGAAGCACTGCGGTGAAGGGATCTGAAGATGAGAAGGGGCAGAAAACTTTTGAATGTGAAGCAAAGCTCAGTGAAGTCAATGGAAACTCTCTGACTGGTAGCTCATGGCCATGTGGAGGGCTGTTAAAAAGAGCAGCGGAGAAAGAACAAATACACTGTTGAAGCAAAAAGATTGTTAAGATAGGAGAGGAAAATACATTTCTGTAGAAACTTTGAGGGCTGTGGAAAGAGATCCTTCCAAAGGCTACTTGGAAAGGTTTAGAGAAAGCCCTTTCAGTAATAATGATAACAACAGGGCCCTAAAGAGAGAGAGGAGGTGGAACCGAATAAAAAGAAAACAGAAATACAACACATTTAGAAAAACTAAACCAAACAAACTGCAAGCTTTCTGAAACTCCAGGGGTTGTGTGCCAGCCTTCCCACGTTTTAGGGTTTCTGGTTTGAAAGTTCACTTTCTCCCGTCTGGGTCGCGAGCACATCGCTGGTGCCGCGGGGGGAACTGCCCGGCTGCCTGCGGCGCAGGAGCCGCAGCGATGGCGGAGCTGTGGGCTCTGTCTGTCCCTGGGACCCAGTGCCGTGCGGCTTCTTTCCCGTTCTCTTCTTTACTTGTGTGTTCTGCTCCCGTTCAAATAAAGGCACTGCGATGTTGCTGGTTTGGCACAGCGTTTTCCTCGGAGGTAAATACCCTGCCTCCTGTCTTGTCCTGCTAATTGCTATTAAAAGTGGTGCCGTCAGTGCCTTTTGTGGACCTGCGTGTGTACGTGTGTGTATATAAGTCAGAGGGCAGAATCTGCCTATGCTGTCACATTTTATCAGCAATCGGAGGAGAATTAGTCCCTGGCTGCTGTTCGGTTTCTAGAGCCTGTAGAGCCACTGCTCGTTACAATAATGAGAAATGCAAGTAAGCAGCATCGCATCAGCGCTCACAGTCCCACTTTCTATTGCTGTCATCAAAGGGTTCAGGAAAGTTTGCATTCAGAGTAGCTTTTTTGACAATGCACATATGCATTTGCACAACACTGTCTGGGAAATCCTGTACTGTAGGTAGTAACTGATGGGTAAGGCACGATTTGGGTTCTCAGTTCAGTGGTCGTGGCCAGGTGAGAAACAGGGTTGGAAGCTGAAAGTCAAGGTAGGTCCAGAGACCCAAGGAAGAAGCGTGGCTGGGAGCTGGATCATAGCCAGAACGCTAAAAAGGCAAAGCCGTACCGCCCTGGTGTGTGAAGCCGGGGTGGGTTTTAACCAGAAAACTGGGATCATCCCAACTCTCAAAAAGCACTTGGAGCGAACACACTTGGAGGATTGTAGATGCCCACACTTTGCAGATGATTCTCATTCATTTCTGCCTTTTATTTTTTTCAGTTTGGGGAAGTGGAAGCTTTGTACTGGCTAAAAATAGCGGTACTTACAACCCCTTACACACACTTGTTGTATTGCAGGGGCAGAATTACTGCTTTTAGCCTGGATCTGCAGCTACTGGAGAGTTGGTGTTGAAATCTGGAGATGAAATTCCAGGGTCATTTCCTAGCATCAGATTTCATGCGATGCTTTCAGGTTTACCAGCCAGACATTGAGCTGGATAAAAATGAGAGCAATCAGATTAGCGAGAAACGTGTTGCTGGAGAGAATCCTGAAACAGGAGCCCCAGGAACACATCAAGGGGTTATGAACAGCCTCTGTTGTGGCCAAAAATAGAGTATTTACCCAACACAGACCCTGAAAGTGAAAATCATGGAAACATTTGCTAGGAATGAGATTCATCAACTGAAAAGTGACATTTGCAACCTAAGAGTAACCTTTTGCTGGTAAGAGCCAGGTTTTTTTTTATTCATCCTTTTTGCTTTATTTTTCTCCTTTTTGCTTTATATTGTCCTTCTGACCTGGAATAACATAAAGCTAGGGATTGTCACAGAGTCTGTGCAGCTTTTGTAGCTCATGCGAAGTTTGGAGGAAGACATAAACAGGAGACACTGAGCTGGCCTCGTCCGAGTGCCAACTTTCACTTCTAGTGAACACTCAAAATTTGTGTTTTGCATAGGATGAAACACAACAGTGCTGTATTAAAGGATCTGACCTTGTTACCTGCGTACCTAGCTGTACGTTAGATTTTGTCCTACGCCTGGAGGCTGTTTTAGATGTCCGAGAAGCTCGAGGGTTTCAGAGTACTGCTTCAGACCCCAAGGGAGCCTTTGATAAATGGGTTGTAAACTCTCTGTCCCAGAGTAATCTCATCGTAGCAGAGTACTGGGTGGCATTTTCCCATTGCCATTGGACTTTGCTTATCTCTAAATTTCTTTTTTTTACCCGCTGGTAGGTTGCCGATTTCACAGTGGTTAAGGTCACATACCCTGTTTTGGTGTTCTCCAGGAATATCCTTTTTTTGTTGTTTCCCTGTTCCCAAACCCACTGCCATACAGCCCTTCCCATACTCGGGCCCTTGGGGGGAGTTAACTGGAGAGTGGAGTGAAAAATTTGGAAGAGCCTTCAGCCCATTAATTGATGTCTGGTTCACATTCTGGCTTTATAGACAAATTTTATTATCAAAGTTGTATTTTTTAATCCTTTGTTACAAAGACTAAGAAACCATCAGCTACAGTTAAAACTGAACTCTGCTAACTGTGAGGGAAGGAGAAGGCTCTGGAAGCCACCAGATTTCTCTAATAAAAAGCAATGTTAGTCAGAGTCATCATCTGGATTTTATTGGATTTATTTATTTCACTTCATTAATTTTTAAAGTTTGGTTCCAAAGAAATATATATCCTCCTTGGAATTGCAGAAGTATCGGGATGAATACTGAGCACACGATTCCCAATGAGATGGGGTTTTGAAACACACAATGTTGTAGCTATTACAAATTAATGAATGTTCTCTTAAATATTTCTGGTTTACGTCTTTTCTTCCTTAAAGGCTTGCCAGTATAGGGGAAAAGAAAGCTTAATAAAAAGAAGCAAATGGCTTTTGTTTGCTAGAAGTGATTGATTTCTGTAGACACTTGAATGGCTCTTCCAGCAGTGCTGGGAAACCAGTGCATGGATCTCAGGGGCTTCTGAATGGGGTCCTGTGGTCTGAATCGAGTCTTGTGGGAGTTGTCGTAGTCCTGCTGAGCTCACCAGAGCTCTACTGATTCCCACTAGCTGATGATGTGGTCTTTTTCCCCTAAATGGGGGCTTAGTTTTTTATAAACTGGGGTATTAGGGGTGTTTGGGGAGCATCGTCACTGCAGGCTGAACCTGAGTTCTGGTGTTCGGTAGAAAGCCCACGAGTCCACGGGCATGGTTTGCAGAGCCGTGGGGACTGAGCAGTGAAACGTGAAGCCTACGGGGGACAACTTCCAGCCAAACTACGGGTCGTAACATCTAACCCAGCTGTGGCTGCTGGTTTCAGGGTGTGTAAGCCGAGTTCCGTATCAAAGCACCTTGCAGCAGCAACGGCTCTTGCTGGTTGCTGGCAAGGAGTCTGGGGCTAGACCACAGCAGCAGCAGGGTAATAAAAGACCAGGAGAGGCAAAAAAAGAAGAGAGGACTGGACCCGTTTGGTTTGTAATTTGGTGGGTATCTGTGTTCTCCAGTTTGGAAGATGTTTGACTCTTCCTATCCAGAATTAGTTGGAGAATGATCACGGCTTTGCTGAATATTCACCCAATAGTGGCGAGAGGGGGAGGATGGACAGCTGGACTGCTTGGGGAGGTCCATCCGTGACCAAAGGTCCCATACAGGACCTTGGCCATTACGCCAACTACAAACACATATTTCTCCAATTTTAGCTTGCTGCTTTAGTTCTGCTTAAGCTCTTCCATGTTGCAGTTGCCTCAGTAGTTCAGAAATTATTTGTCTGCTAAAAAAAAAAAGTATCATATGCTAAATGCCACAGAAATATTTGAATCAAAGATAGTTATTTCACTTTTACACATTTGGTTGGGCTCTAGCACCGGGCAGAGCCGGGTCCAGAAGCCCAGAGCTGCTGTACAGCAGCGCTGCATGCGTCGTGATCAGCTGTAACTCAGGGAAAGCACATAAAAAAAATATATTTACTAAAGAAGCAAGAGAGAGAAATATAGAGTTCGGTACACTCAAACGACAGATTTTAAAAGTTTCCATTGTTTACTTATCTAATTAAGAATCTATCTCCATACAGGCACCCGAATGGCAGGTACAAATATATCGAGATGTCTATCTCTGTTCCACTGTACGTTTGCCTGCAGGTCTCTATAGATAGAAACATAAAACGGCGTGTATATCCTGCTGGCTTTTGAAACTTACAGAAAATTACCGACAGTTTCTTTTCTCTAGTTTGCTCAAATGCTTGTGGTTAGATATTCTGAAAGTATAGAATTAAAAGAGAAAAAGACAAAAAGATTTAGACACTTTGAAAATTAGTTGCTTTATTAAAAATACCTTTTTTGTGTTTTTTTTTTTTTAATAAGCCAACACACTATTTTGATTCTCAGCTTCAGTGCGTCCTAGCTGATCACATAAAATCAGGTAAAATTGCTGATAAATATTAATTCAGAGCTGGAGTCTTGTACACTGCATGGCACCTGACGACTGGAATTTAGGACAAGTATGGTGGGATTTACAGAGGAGGGCTGGGTCGCCTGCTGGTTACCAGGAAAGTCTGGATATAATAAATGAAGCTTTTGCTCAGAGCACACAGAGCCCTGTTGCATCTTATTAACTGCTTCAAAACCCAAACTAAAAGGAGAAGTTGAAAAGATTTAAATAAGATTAAGAGGACTATTCCCTGTAATTATTTTATTCAAATAAGAATCAAAACATTTGGTAGCAGCACTTTAGCATGAAGAATTAAACAGAAAGGGAAAATTCCTTGATGAAAATGTACCCAATGAACATAACAAACAGAAATCATATTTAGTAATTAAATTAATCTGGTATTATTATCTCTTGGTTAAATTTGATTATTGTCCTGATTGTTCGTTAATATTCAAAATCTAAAGAGCTGATGAGCACACCTGGTTTTATCATGTGCTAAACCAAGACTGAATCGATGGGGACAGCATTTGAATGGAATAATTCACATCAGTGCTTCAAGACTCAAAGGAACAAAGACCTGTAATAAGTTCTTTTAAGCAGTTTCACTTTGAAAGTTATTAATAAATTTGCCATAGATTAGCATTCAGTTAAAACAAACCCTTCAGTCTTTTAAATTTATGATTCTGTGGTGCTGTAGATGAACAACCAGCGTTCTCATTTTTGGAAATTTTTTTTCACTTTTGTGTCATGTAATATTGAATTACTTTGATATTACTTCTAGTGACGAATCTACTGGGTTTTCTTATTCTTCATACTCTTTGTTTTTATCTTATGCACTTCTAAATTATATGAGTCCATTCCTAATAACATTGGTATGAATTACTACAAAAAAGTTAATGGCTTAATCCTGATTTCCTCGAATAAATGACTGGGCAATGACTTCAGTGGCAGGAGGATTTCTCCAGCTTTCTCCTGTGATTTATAGCCCTAGTTCAGGAAAGCTCTTAAGCCATGGGTATGAAGTTAAGCACCCTCTTAGGTGCCAGTGATTTCAGAGGAATTTCAGTATCAGACCGTTGGGATCATTTTGTTTATATTGGATTTGTGTCAGCTGCACCACAACAACTGGCAAAACCCATCCAGTCTTGTGGGGGAAAAAACTTCACTAAATATACAAACATTAATACAGAAAATTATGAATTTATCTCAACGGGTTCTAGCTCAGAGATGAAGACAAACACAATACCCACTGTTTTAAGGGGAAAATTACTTGTTGAGTTGCTTCTTCTCCAGCCGTGTGCTCTGACGGGTTGAGCCGTGCGTCGGGTGTCTAAGAAACCTGCAGCTTTGTGTCTGCTACAGACTGACTGGTTACTACGAGTAGCTTGAGGAAGGCTTTTGCTAGCTAAGTGAATTTCTGACTAGCCCAGATATGAAATCCCAATTGTTATTTATCTGCAACTGGCCAGCCCTGAGGTAGGGAATTGCTCTTTTCATCAATTGAACGGTTTTGATTTCTAATGTACTTCGATGTGTGAAAGCTTGCTTTCTGTGAGCCTTCTCTGTAGCAGAAGAGGCTCACACATCTCAGTTGGAAAGATAAAACTGGAAAAAAAAAAAATCCATGAGAACAGGCAGAATCAAGCAGCAACAGATCTGTACAGCGCTGTCTTTGGTGAGTCTCTGTAGCCATGACCTGTTCCCGTGCTTGGACCTGCAGCCTGTAAGGAGGCAAAACGTTCAGCTCTGAGGTGCCACGGGTTTTTGAGAGGAGCTCACTGCCACTGTCCATCAGCTGCTGCTTTGAAGATAGCTATGTGCAGGCAGCCCCAAAATTGATGGCTTTGAAGGTCTGTGTGATGCTGAGCACTGTCCCCCACAGCTGGGGACCCCCATCACTGTGCAGGGCACAGGACAGGAGGGAAGTTCAAATAATCTCCCGATAGTGTCTTGGTATGGTGGTTCCATGGTAACGGATCAAGGTGTTGATGTTCTCCTAGGAGAGCGTTCCTCCTGGAGGACCATATCTCCTGCATCGGGTGCATATGCAGAACTGCCTCTAGTTTCGGTGGAAGCTCTTTGTGTGGACTTTGTCCAGGCTATGACAGAGCCGATGGCATGAGTTTGGGATCCACATTTCTGAGGGGAGCTTTGCCTCAATGCGTGAGCTGAAGCAGCTCTAAGTTATTCACTTGTTAAATTGTAACGTGGAGCTATGAACTGGCTGTGTCTTCTGAGATGACTTGCATTTAGCAGAGCTCTGGGAGGAGCCTTTTCTTAGTAGGGTTTTTGAAAAAGGTGGTTTGCATTAAAATGTAAGGAAAATTGAGGCTTAGTTTTGTGTATACAAAGGTACCATAATGCAACATTAGAGGCGAGTGGAAGGAGTAGGCATCGCAAGAGTGCAAGAGCAGATGAGGATGCTGGAGCTGGAGATCTGCTTGACGCAAGGAAGGGACCGAGCAGGGCCCTTTGAGGTCTTCACTCCTGGAGACCTGAGCTGGAGGGTGAGCTGCTGCTCTGCGGATGACTGAGCTCCTTGGAAGGTGTTGGGTCAACTGGCTAGACTTGATCCAAAGTCATGAGTAAAGAGGAGTTTGCTGGGGTTGATCTTTGAGATGGGAGGAAGCAGCGTGCCGTTGGCTGGCAGCACGCCTGTGTTGCGAGGCAGGCAGAATTTCAGGGTCAATTTTGGTTGCCAACTTTGGCAGAGCACTTTAGGAAGTCTTTTACAAACGACACAATTCTTGCCAGCACCTCTTAGAGCTGGGCTGGGTGTTGGGGTCGGGTCCTGTCCTCTCAGGGGTCTGCCTGCAGTGTTCCCACCCAGATCTATCCACTTTCCTTTCTGCCTCAAAGCAGTCTGTACCGCTGGCGCAGAATCCCTCCTGGCTCTCCTTGCTGCAGGCTTCCCCGTTGGAAAGCTTGGAGGAGGGACAAGCGGGCACGCCGGTGTCGTCCCTTGTCCCCAGCGGCGGCACGCTGCCGGGGCGAACCCAGCACCTCCGCAGCCATTTTCTCCAGCATCTACTTTCTTTTGCAATTGTTTGGGTAGTTCTGTTAGTGAAAATCATAACGAAGGAAAGTTTGAATTTGAACAGTCAAACAGACACGCACAGAAAAAAAGAAAAAAGAAGAATGATCTGGAAAAAAAATCCCCCAAAGTCCTTTCGCCTGCCACGCAGCGAGAAATGGAAATAAAGGTGGCCACTGCCTGTACTCGACAACGCTGCGACATGTGATATTTTTGGAGGTATCTCGGGAGCATCTACCACATTTTACAGCATGTGAGGCAGATCATCTGGAGCCGTTTTGATCTCCTGTAACCTGTTCACAAACGCACACATTTCATAACAGGCCCTGCGCCCCGATAAGGATCTCTGAGTTTCTTCTGCGCGGTATCTGCAAACAATTCAAAGCTGTTCCACACAAACAAATGTGAGAACCCCCTGACCACAGACTGCCTTTAGAGCAGACCAAGATTTGATGTTACTCATATCTTCCAGTACCTGTCAGAGTTCAAACAGGAAACCTGGTTTTTCCTCTCATGTCAACAACTTTTTTCTTCTCTTTTTTTTTTTTTTTTCTGAACAGGCATTCAGCAGCAGGCTCGTGCTCGAGCGGTGGAAGTCCTGTATTTCTTCAGGACAAACAAGTACTTGCTCTGGTACGTCATTGCTGACATTAACAAGAGCTGAATATGTGGTTTTCGGTGATCCTGTGGGTGCTTCTATAGAAACGGACATATCGACTTTGAACAATCACACAAGAAAGGAATTCATTCATACAGGATATAGGTAACGCGCAGCCGAGGGCTCGCCGCAGATAGTGCTTTGCTTGGGAAAGGTCAGAAAAAAAAAAACCTGGGTGCTCTTTCTCCTGGTACCGCTATATTTTGTGCTTACACGGTAACACTTTTTATCGCTTCAGCCTGTTTGTCATTTATATGATATCCTGCTTGCCAGTGCCCCAGCCGTGTCACGTGAAAACGTTGCACAGAATAAATATTCCTATTTACTGATGAGGAAGTTTCAGCTGAGCACCTCACCTATTAATTAATTGAGACGTCCCCAAAAAGCATGAAAAAAGCCTCATGCCCAGGTCAGAGGTTTGGCTGTAGCCACTCATGTATGTTTTGTCATGCGGGGAACAGAAATTGGGAATTACAGCTGGCATACATCCCCCTCAAGACGTACTCCTTACTGATCTTTCATAATGCTGAGCGATAAGCGTAGTCAGACCTGAAACTCTTAACACTTTATCCAATCCAGGGTTGGAAATGCTTTGCTAACATTTAACTCCACCTCCCCGTGAAAGTGGGAAGTTGAAGTTTATTAATGGGGAATAATTCTTGACATTGGCTAACGTTTGTGACAGAAAGCACTGATTGTCAAGGAACGAGCTAGTTCTGAGGATCATTTTTCTCTGTTTGATTTATGCTTGACAGATGCAAAAACCATCTCAAATACAGCTGCGTTAAGAAAAGAACACACAGGCATTTCCATCACTTTCATCTTGCTTTGTATTTATGTCATTATAAAACATGCTTTTGTGGCATGCATAATCAAGGGGCAGAACATCTGGTAAAGTCTTGCTACAGCAAAATGTCCATAAAGTTATATATTATAGTTGTCATCTTTTTTTTTTAACAACAACAACCAGCTGGATAATATTATGACTAGTATTAATGCTCGCTGTGAGTGATACATACTGAAATGATGGTGAGAGACTCAGAAGATGGAGAGGCAGAGAGAGGTCAGGGAGTTTCTTGAGAGCTGGGACAGGCGAGCGTGTGATGGTGTCTACCTCTGAGCTGGCGCGATGGCCTTTTGAGTCACCCTCAAAATCACACCGACCCTTCTGCTGATGTGCTTTGTTTGCTCTTCATTTCTACTTTTTCAATAGGGTTTCTGCCCAAATGATTACATTACTTTGATTCCATCACATTTTTTTCCAGTAGCCATTTCGGGAGCCAAGCACTTGATTTATAATCTGACATACAAAGGCTCCCAGCAAATGGCACTGTTGGTGCTGGTGTTCAGGATGCTCCCATCACTCAGCTGCAGACCTGAAAAGACCTTCACCTCTTGCTCCCTGAACCCATCTCTGCCTTCAATGCTTCTAGACCAGTGGAAAGAAGACGACCTTCACCTCTTGCTCCCTTAACCCATCTCTGCCTTCAATGCTTCTAGACCAGTGGAAAGAAGACGACCTTCACTTCTTGCTCCCTTAACCCACCTCTGCTTTAAATGCTTGTAGACCAGTGGAAAGAAGAAAGGAATTATTTGCATTTAGTAAAAGAAATCTTTCTTTTCTAATTTTCTTTCTAACTCTTAAAAATCCATGAAACTTCATTGAAAAAAAAATTCTGGGTATGAGCTACTTAGAAGCCTGATTCAGGAAAGAAACACGTATGTTGGGTACATGGCTAAAGTCAAGTACATGCTGTAACATCCTGCTGAATAAATCAGTACTTGTGGTTCAAATCGGCAGCTCGTATCAGAAATGAGTATTAAAACATTTACAAGCTCTTAATGATTTTCCTTCTGCTTTACAAAATACCTGTACGTGTCCACTCAGTTGATGCCCTGCTTTATCCATAGGATCTTCACCCACTGACCACGATCCCCTGGGGCACTGGGGATGCTGGTGCCCGAGCGTGGGCTCTGCAGATGCGGCTGGCCGGGCTTCCCTCGCTGCGGGGTGCCAAGCGATGGGCCGACCCTGGGAGCCGGCCAGCGTCGGCTGGCTACGGGTTCCATGGGTTAGTTCTTGCTACGGGTTACGTGGGTTAGCTCACGCTCCCCGAAGACAACCAAATGCTCCATGTGCACCCCCATGTTCAGAGGTATCTTCACGAAAGTGCTGCTGATCCCCGCTTAGTCAGGGGTGTGATGAGCTGCAATCAGGTAAATAGAAGTAATTACAGTCAATTACTGTTTTAGGGCAAACTGAGCTTTACCCAGTAATTGCAGGTATTACTGCTACCAGTAGGCATACAGTGGTATGTATTTTTTATGGTTATGAAAGCTTACTAGTAATCTAATGATAGATTATTGCTGCTAGCCTGAATACCAGCCAGAAAACAGATAATTTTTTTGCTTTTTCACAGGGTCTGTTACGAATAGGAGAACTGATCACCCTATAATATTTAGAAAAGAAATGAGTCCACCTTGCTGGAGAGTAAGGATGTCCCTTAGGAGCATACGCTCATGCCACCCAGCACCCATAGCAGCTGTGATGAACCTAAGCATTTGGATTTACGGAGGGTTTTTAACTGGTTGAACAGACCTATGGAGAATGTCACGTCATGCCCCAAAGAGCGGCGCAGCTTGCTGATGCCCTGCGATGTGCGATGGGTCTGCCACCAAATTCGGCTCCCACCAGCTCGGGCAAAGCTCTGGCAATTCAGGTGTCATAAAAACTGACAGCTCCTTCTCTAGCATGAAGCATGGTTATGGACTAACCTGGCACCACAAACTTGTTTATACTGGCTATTCTTTTGGACTCTGGGCTGGATTTTATCTGTTTGAGATGGGAAAATCTGTACCAACACCCTTCCATTTAGCTACCTGCAGTATTTTACAGTACAGAAGGCAAAGAGACCAGCTGCTTGAATTAAATCAAATGTTTTCCAGATTCTGCTCAAGAGTGGTTGTTAAGAGCCTT
>Ga0065711_1009528_pt1 | contig 15873 bp, 6 predicted proteins | sample Hoacrofraction12_FD_59098 | JGI IMG/M metagenome (GOLD analysis project Ga0065711, IMG submission 59098) | Hoatzin crop microbial communities from Cojedes, Venezuela - Epithelial fraction 12 v2 (version 2) | ecosystem: Host-associated > Birds > Digestive system > Esophagus > Crop | place...
TGTGGTATGCCGACAGCACCTGGCTCTCAGAGAATACAGCATACGAGAAGATTGTCAACGACACCGCCGTGGGCAAGTCGCTGAGCCTCTCTCTCACCGACGGTCTGCGGATGCTTATCGACAGCACCCTCTCAAAACTCAGCCAAGGCTACGACGTGAAAGCCATTATGTGGCACCAAGGCGAGAGCGACCGCAAAGCATCAGAAGCTTACTATGACAACTTCAAAACACTGATACAGTATTTCCGCAAGTCAATCTTCGAGATGACCGGCGACAGCGCCGACCTCACCCTGCCGTTTATCTTCGGTACGGTGTCGCATAACAGTAAACAATACAGCTCTGGCGTTGAGGCAGCCCAGTGGCAGGTGGCCAAAGACCTGGAGAATGTTTATGGCATCGACCTCAGCGACGCGGAGCTGATGAGCGACAACCTGCACTTCGGAGCAGAGTGGACAGAGTATATCGGCAAGGCGATGTACAACCTGATGTGCGAGAAGGGCATCCTCGACTGCGACCCCGTGGAGAACGAGAAACCGGCAACAGAAGAGTCGGCAATAGACACCATCACCGTGGCAGCAGAGCGCAACTGGGACTTCACCCAGGCTTGGAGCCAGGCATCGAAAGACAGCATTGAGGCCGACAGTAAATGGGTAACCAGGAGTGGCTGGGGATACCGCTACGCAAACACCCAAACCACTGCCGCCGAGCTTCAGACAAGCACCGGATATGTGTTCCCGGAGTCCTCAGGTCTGTATTTCAAAATGACTTCCGGCAACCGTGCCACCATCAACCCGGGCAGCAACATCGGTATGTATAGCAGTAATATCTGGATGACCATCCCGAAGGTAAAGCCCGGTCAGTATATCTATATCAAGACCAGCACAGCCAATAGTGCTTCCGAGAGAGGTATCGTGCCCGATGCCACATCTGCCAACAACCTTGACAGTATCGCCGGAGGCTATAAATCGAAAAAAACAGTGGAGAACGTGTGGTGGGTGCAAGACACCTTCACCGACCCCGTTGACGCCACATTCACCTGCTCGGGAGGTGGTATCTACATCTATCATATAATGATTACCGACAGCGACCCGCTTAGCAGCTCTACCGGCATCCGCTCGAAATTCCTGAAGGCAGCCCGCTCNGAGAANACCTACAACCTCATGGGCCAGGAGGTGTCGGAGATGAAAAATGGAATATATATCAGCGACGGACGAAAAGTATTAGTTTCTCAGCGATAACACCCCCGCGACAGGCAGTTGCAACGGCTGCCTGCCGCAGGTTTTGATGATGACAAAAATTTAATTATTAACTCAAATATAGATGATTATGATGAGAAGATTCTTTATTTTAGCAACTGCAGCACTGCTTACCCTCGGCGCACAGGCACAGAGGATACAGCAGAAGCTGGGACGTGGCGTGGTAGCCACCATGCGCGGCAGCAGCGGCCTCGTGTCGTGGCGCAAGCTGGCACAAGAGCCCGAAGACATGAGCTACAACCTGTACAAAAACGGGTCGCTGCTCACAACGACCACAAAGACGAATTACACCATTTCATCGGTGAACGACGGCGATGTGTTCCGTGTTGTGCCTGTACTTAACGGCACAGAGCAAACCTCTGGGGAGGGCAGCTTTACCTATAAGGCAAACTCCTCCTACAACAACCAGTTTATGGAAATCACTTTCGATGCCACAACCTGCCCGGTTGACAGCTTCGACGCCAAGTATGTATGGCCCGCCGACCTCGATGGCGATGGCGAGTACGACTACATCGTGGCACAGATCTCGCGCAATTTCCCCACCACCACCTGCAAGGTGCAGGCATACAAGAGCGACGGCACCTTCCTCTGGTGTATCGACATGGGTCCCAACGTGTATATCTGCTCCGGTCAGAACGATATGGTGGTGGCATACGATATCGACTGCGACGGCAAGGCAGAGGTGATAGTACGCTCCTCCGACGGCACACGCTTCTGGGACAGCAGCGCTGGCACCTACGGACTCTATCCTATGAAGAGCACCACCGCCGATGTTGACGGCGACGGCATCTCCAACTACCTTAGCCGCACCGACAAGAACCCGCCCTTCTATATCTCCGTCATCGACGGACTCACCGGCGAGGAGAAGGTGTCGGCAGAGCTCGACTACTCTAAAATCACCGACGGCGTGAACAAATACAGCCGCACGAACCGCTCACAGTATATGACCGACACCTACGGCACGGAATATGCCTTCTTCGGAGGACATTTCGCCATTACCTACGACGACGGCATACATCCCACAGTGGCAATGAAAAACCTCGTGCGCACCACCGACGGCACACACCACGACTATGTGGTGCATTTCGGATATGACTGGAACAACGGCGTGCCCTCCAACTTCCACCACAGCTACACCTGGGCGCGCAACAATAAGACCCCGTGGCCGGCAGAGTTCCATGGCAACAGGGTATGCGATGTTGACGGCGACGGTATCGACGAGATTATCCCCGGAGCCTTCGCTGTAAACAGCAGCAAAGGAATGGTGGCAAGCCCCGGCATCGGCCATGGCGACCGCTTCCGCATCAGCGATATCAACCCCAACCGCCCGGGACTCGAGGAATACGCTATCCAGCAGTCAAACCTCCTCGGACAAATCATTTTCGACCCTGCGACAGGCGAGCATATCAAAGAATGGTACCTCTCGACAGTTTATGACGTGGGCCGTGGAGAGTGTATGGACGTTGACAGCACATACAAAGGATACGAAATCTACAGCCTTGAGTCGGATAATATGTACAACTGCGAAGGCGATGTAATCGCTTCTTCACACCTCTATCCCTACGAGGGAGTATGGTGGGCGGGCAACCTGCTCCGTCAGTCGCTCGCATCACCGGGCGGCAGCGGATACAAGAGCAATGCAATGATTATCGATGCGAAATCAGGCTCACGCCTGGCACAGTTCTCAAGCGAGAGCTCCTGGGCCATACACGCCGGATGGGCAGTGCGCCCAGCATTCTTCGGAGACATCATCGGCGACTGGCGTGAGGAAGTAGTGCTCCTGAAGAATCCCGGAGGCCAGAACATCGGTCTCGTGGGATACACCACCAACTACGCCACCGACTACTCTATGTACTGCTTGCAGGAAGACCCCCACTACCGTCTCGACTGCACCTGCCGCGGATATTATCAGAGCCCCAACACCGGCTTCTACCTCGGCTACGACATGCCTTATCCGCCACTGCCGGCAGTGATGACCGCCGACCTGCGCTGGAAGAGCGGCAGCTCCTGGGAGGCAGGAACATTCACCACTTTCGACCAGACAGCCACACAGAGCTATGCCGACGGCAAGAGCGTGATCTTCGACATCAGCGGCGACACAACTGCTACAATACAGCTCACCGGAACCGTGAGCCCCGCTACAACATATCTTATGGTGCCTAAAGAGCACACCTACACCTTCGCCGGTAACGGTAACATCGGAGGCACAGGCGAGATATGGAAGTCGGAAAGAGGAACAGCCGTTATGGACGTGAATTTCACCACCACCGGCAAGACGGTAATCAGCGACGGTACTCTCGTGCTCAACGGCACTATCAGCGGACCCCTCTCGCTCAGAGCCAAGGGAACTCTCGCCGGTAACACCACCATCAACGGCGATGTGGAAATCGAAGGCGCACTCAACTACGAGGGCGGACGCCTCTCACCGGGAACAGCCGACGCCGTGGGCACCATGACATTCGGAAAGAGCCTCAACGTAAACAACGACCTCTTTGTCGAGGCAAATGTCGGAAACGGCTCTTGCGACAAGATCACCGTGAACGGCGACCTCACCGTGAGCGACACCCTGACATTCACCATCATCCCCACATCGACAGAAAACAGCGACCTCAAGGGCGACTACGTGCTGATGGAGGCAACAGGCACTCTGACCGCCGACGCCAGCATCTTCAAAGTGCGTGAGCTCGAGGGACAGCCCTACACCGTGAAAGTGGAAGGCAACCAGGTGATTCTCTCCATCCCCGAGACAAGGGCAGCAGCAGATGTTACTTGGACAGGAGCCGTTGACAGCAACTGGGACTACCAGACCAACAACTTCAAAGACGCTGCCGGCGAGACTTACTTCGTGCAGTACGACAACGTTACATTCAACGATGAGGCTGCTATAAAGAATGTTACCCTCAACTCGAAGATGATACAAAACAGCGTCACCTTTAATAATAATGAGGACTACACCCTCACCGGCGACGGCGGCATCAGCGGCACAGGAAACCTCGTGAAAGAGGGCAACGGAGAACTCGTTCTCAACCTCAAGAACAGCGACTACACCGGAGCCACCATCATCAACGGCGGTACACTCACCGTGGAGGATATGACAAGCCTCGGCAACGCCTCTACCGATGCTGAAAACTTCCAAATCAACGGCGGAGAGCTGAAGATAACAGGTCTTAATGTATCGACAGAGAAGAAAATGACTCTCTCCGACACTGCCACAATCACCATCACAAAGGCAAAAGGCTTCCTCTCGCTCAACAACCCGATTACGGCAAGCGAGGCAGTATTGGTGAAAGACGGCCCCGGACAGCTCAACTTCAACTATCCCGGCACCTACAGCCTCAAGGCCCTCGTGATGAAAGACGGTACACTGGCACAGGGCAGCCGCAGCGCGACATTCGGCACAGCACCGGTGTATGTTACCGGCACAACACCGATAATACAGCTTATCGCCAACTCTTCAATGTCTAACGTCCCCAACTATCAGCATCCCACAGAAATCGCCGACAGCGCAAAACTCACCATCAAGGGTGTCGAGAGAGCTTATCTCAACGGCTCATTCTCAGGCAAGGGCGACTTGGAGCTGCAGACAGGCGGCGTGAGAATGGATATCATCTCCGACTTCAGCAACTTCGAGGGAACACTCTACCTCAACGGAGCTTCACGTCTCTCGACATCGGTTACGGATATGAAGAAACTCACACTCACTCTCGGCGACGCCTCATCAGTGAGACACTATAAGACAGGCTCCGGCGACGGCACAACAGCCACCCTCCAGGTGGGAGCACTCGCCAACGCCTCTGGCGTGAGCTACTCTACACTTCCTACCTTCGGAGGAAGCGACGAGAGCTGGGAGGTAGGTTACAACAACGAGGACGCATCGTTCAAGGGCTCGCTCACTACTAAGAAGACCACGAAAGTGGGTACCGGAACCTGGTCGCTCACAGGCACAGAGAGCACTTCGAGCATCGACGTGAAAGGCGGAACTCTCTACTTCCTCAACTTCGGTTCAAGCAAGAAACTCACCACCGGAACAGTGAGCGTGTACGACGGCGCTACTCTCCGCGGATATGGTACCACCAACAGCATCGTGGCATACCAAGGCGCAACAATCACCAGCGGTATGAATGATGAGGGTGTGGGTACTATCAAGACCAGCGGCAACTTCATCGCCACAAATGCCACACTGCTCGTGAAATGCACTTCGTCAACTTCCTACGACAAGTTCCAAGTGGGCGGCACACTGCGCTTCAACACCAGCGACACAATCCGCATCCAGCCCCTCGAGGGATGCACCTTCAGCGAGGGCGATGAAATCACAATCTTCACTAAAGGCAAACCGACAGAGGCAATGGTGGCACTGCTCACCATCGACGGTGGCGGATACGAGTGGGATACTCAATATCTCGCTTCCGACGGCAAGCTCGTATGCTTAGGCGTGAGCACCGGCATCACCGGCATCAAGGCTCTCGGCGGAAAAGCTAAGGTTTACACCACCTCCGGCATCTTCGTCAAGGAGATACAGACAGGCAACATCAAGGAGGAGCTCAATGAGCTGCCAGCTGGTGTCTATGTCATCGGAGGTCGCAAGATTGTGAAAAACTAATCTTTTCTAAGATTAGTATTAAATCTTAATTCTGAAAGGTTTAGCGTCAAGCTATCCCTATAAAGTTTCTTCTCTTTGGTTGCGCTGCCGCGAAGACAGCGCAACTTTTTTAGGCTTCAGGACAAACCCGGCCCAGCCGGGACCGCTCCTGCGGAGTGCGGGGGTGCTTGCCGCGAAGGCAGCGCAACTTTTTTTATAGGTGCTTGCCGCGAAGGCATAAAGTTACAATTTAGCAACTAAATCGTCCTTATTATAACAAGGGGAGAATTTAGAGATTTTCAAGTTGCCGAAGAAATATACTAATCACATATAAACTAAAAACGACATTTATGAGAAGAACTACTTTTTTTATTGGGATGCTGGCGGCAATGGCAGCCACAGACGCATTAGCGCAGCGCATAGACTTTAATAACTATGGCCGCAAAGAGGCGGAGGGACTGGAAACGGGATATACGGCTTGGACTTTCGGAAGGGTAGTGTCCGACACCAAGCAGTTTGCCACTGCCAACGGTGACACCATTACCATAACCCTCTCTGCCGTAGAAGGTCTTAAAGGCAACGGCATACGCACGAACTATTGGAAAAATGGTGTCGTTGACCTCGGCTACCGCCTTATCGGCGATATGTGCAACGTAACGACACTGCTCGACCCTGGGGTCTCCAACGACACGGAGGAGATAACAGAGGGCAGCAGCGGACTGCAACTAACCATCGACGGGCTTTCGGCTGGCGAACACACCATTCTGGCATATCATAATATTACAGACGGATATACCGGCGATGTGGCTCCTCTTGACGTGGAGGTCAACGGCACCACTGTGGCAACAGGAATACAACAAACCGTGAGGGCCGCAAAACCGGCAACGGCAGGATACTCATACATACAGTTTGAATGTCAGGCAGGAGAGACGGTAATAGTGAAATACATCACCAAGCCCGAGGATGGCAAGAGCTATGATTTCACAGGAGCTGTTCTGAATGCACTCGTATTCGATGAGGTGAATCCCCTGACAATGGCATCGGAACCCTCACCCTCCAATCAAGAATGGCACGTGGATGCCGACGAAGGCTCTTGCGTATTGAGTTGGAAAGCATCGGAAACAGCGGTTAAACATCATCTGTATATCGGCACATCGGCCGATGGCATGCAAGAGGTGGCAGCACTCACCGACACCACATATACCCTCACCGACTTGTATAATCTCAACACCTATTACTGGCGTGTTGATGAGGAGGCCGCTGACGGCACGGTATATACCGGTGACCAGTGGGCTTTCCGTCCGCGGCATCTCGCATTCCCCTCGGCAGAGGGATATGGCAGGTTTGCCACAGGAGGACGCGGAGGAGTGGTGTATCATGTTACCAACCTCAACGACGACAACCAGCCGGGCAGTTTCAGGTATGGCATAGAGAATATCAGCGAGCCGAGAACTATCGTCTTCGATGTGTCGGGATATATCGCCTTGAGAGGAAAACTGCAAGCATCGGGCGACTTTATAACCATTGCCGGACAGACAGCTCCTGGCAAGGGCATCTGCTTCGGAGGAGCGGCAATGGGATTCAGCAACGACCAGATAATACGTAACATACGCAACCGCGTGGGTTCGGGTGAGACCAGCGACGGTATGGGAATGAGAGGAGCCAATCACTGTATTATGGACCACTGCTCAATAAGCTGGAGCATCGACGAGGGCTTCAGTTCCAGGGAGGCTGGCAACATCACATTACAGCGCACGATGATTTCCGAGGCCCTGAATATCGCCAACCACAATAAATACAGCGACGGAAGCGCCCACGGCTTCGCTGCCGTCTTCGGAGGAGACATCGGCTCCTTCCACCATAACCTGCTCTCACAAAACAGTGGCAGGAACCCAAGACTCGACGGAGGTATGGACGGCTCAGGAGCTTATAAGGGAAGGTTGGACATCTTCAACAACGTGGTGTATAACTGGAATGCACACCCGGCATACGGTGAGTCGCACGAGGCGAATTTCCACAATAATTATTATAAGATGGGCCCGGCGACAGGACGTAAATGGATTTTGCGTGCCGACGTGAACCAGCGAGGCTCCAACACAGGCACGGAGAGCTATTATTATATGGGCAATGTGCTCACTGACAAGAATGGAAAGGCAATCTTCGATGGCACCAAGCACGGCGACGGCTCCTCGACAGATATCGACGGAGGTATGTGGCAACTCGTAAATGAGATGACCGTTGACTGGAAGGTATGGGTGGATGAGCCTTTCTATCCCTCATACGCCAACGTGCAGACGGCTACTGAGGCATATAAGAATGTGATGAGCGACGTGAGTATGATATGCCCGATGATTGATGAGCACGACAAACGTATTATCAAGGAAACTCTCAACGGCACGGCAACCTATAAGGGCAGTGTCAGCGGACTGCAAGGACTCATCGACAGTGAGACCGACTGCGGAGGGTATGAGGTATATCCCGAAGTGTCACGGCCCGAAGGTTTCGACACCGACCAGGATGGTATGCCCGACTGGTGGGAGGAGCTCGTAGGAACCGATAAAAACGCCGCCGATAACAATGGCGACCCCGACCGCGACGGTTATACAAATATCGAAGACTACCTCAATTGGATGGGAGAACCACACATCATTATTCAGCCCTTAAAGGCCGACACTGTTAATTTCAAAGACTTCTTCGCAGGATATACCGCCAGTCCGGCATACACAGTGGAGTATTCGGGCAGCAACCTAAGCACAACAACTCTCAACGACACATTGCTCGTCATCACCTCCACAGCCGAGAATGGCAGTTTGGAATCCTTAAGCCTTACCGTAACCGACAGTGAGGGGTCAACGATGACACGGCAATTGGGAGTGGCCGTTACTGCCGACACCTCGTACTCCGGCATCCAAAATGTTATGAGCGATATGCTCAATGATGTGGAAAGCTACGAGGTATATACGCTTGGAGGCGTGCTGGTGAAGAAGGCAACTGCCGATAAAGGCAAAAATGCATACAACCTCAACTTGCAAGGCATAGGACACGGCACATTCGTGGTGCGCACCACCGATAGCAAGGGAGCGGTGCATACAATGAAAATAATAAAATAGGTATAAGAATGTTTGCGCGGTATAAGCCCAGGGCTTACCGCGCAACTTTTTTGCCAAAAAATTTGCGGAAATCAAGATTTCTTTATACCTTTGCACTGGAAAAACTTGGAAAAATGTCGAAAATGGGGCTAAAACACCTTGGAAAAATGTCAAAATTGAGGTGAAAAGCCTTGGAAAAATGTAAATGGTATGATAAATCGCAAATTAGACAAATGCATCGAGCGGCACTATGCAAACAGCAAATCGGCACTTCTGCTCTTGGGCGCGAGGCAGACGGGAAAGACGTATGCCATACGCAAGTATGCGGAGGCACACAATCTCAACCTTATCGAAATAAATTTCTTTGAGGATCCTTCTGCCAAGGCTGTCTTTCAAGGGACGACTTCAGCTAAAGATATTCTCTTTCGCATATCCGCTCATACTCACAAGCGCACATCCGACCCCAATACGCTGATTTTCTTCGACGAGTTTCAGCATTGCCCGGAAGTAATCACGCAGATAAAGTTTCTCGTTGACGAGGGAAGCTGCAAATACGCACTCAGCGGAAGTTTACTCGGAGTGGAACTGCAAAACCTGCTCAAGGATATCCAGAGCGTGCCGGTGGGGTATATGTCGGTAAAGGAAGTGTTTCCTTTGGACTTAGAGGAGTTTGCAAAATCGCTCGGACTGTCAGACGAGGTCTTCGACGCAGTAAAATCGGCCTGGGAAAACAAAATGCCTGTTGACGAGGTGATACACGAGTCTTTGATAAAAATCCTAAGGCTCTACATCGTAGTGGGCGGGATGCCGGCCCCGGTGCAAGCATATATCGACAGCAACGACCTCACCATCGTGGAGGAGAAACAGCAGGAAATACTCACTCTTTACCGTTGGGACATCAGTCAATACGAGAATGAGGACAAACTGATGCTTCACGAAATCTTCGACCTCATACCCTCGGAGCTGAATGCTAAAAACAAGCGGTTCATCCTCAAGAAACTGAATGAGCACGCCCGATTTTCCAAATACGAAAACAGTTTCCTTTGGCTGAAAAACGCTGGAGTGGCCATAGCAACATATAACATCAAGGAGCCGAAAGTGCCGCTTAGCCTCAGCGAGCAGCGCAACCTCTTCAAGCTCTTTCAAAACGATGTGGGATTGCTCGCCTGCCAATATGCCTCGGGCATACAGCTGAAGCTCCTTAGCGGTGAGCTGAACATCAACTATGGCTCTGTGTATGAGAACTTTGTGGCTCAAGAGCTGTTCGCCCACGGCTTCGGAGGAAGAGAGCATAACCTATGGTATTTCAACGATAAGAAACAGGGAGAACTCGATTTCGTCATAGAACACAATGGAGAGGTTATACCGATAGAGGTGAAATCGGGGAAAGACTACGAGCGGCATAATGCCCTGAAAAACGTTATGTCGAAACAAAACTACGACATCCCCAAGGCAATCGTTTTAAGCAATGCCAACACTCAAAGGTCGGGCAAAATCCTATACCTGCCAATCTATATGACAATGTTTCTTACAAAACGTCCTGCCACAGAGAAACAACTGTATCATTTAGACCTCTCGAATTTGAAAATAAATTAAAAATAAATATTCAGACTGCCTCTGACAAATATAAAAACCGAACAAGTACCGAACAAGCTCCGAACAAGTAACAGGACAAGTAACAGGACAAGTAACAGGACAAGCAATTAATGAAAATAATTAAAAAGAATACGCTAAATGGTTGTATGTTTAGAAATTTTTCGTACCTTTGCACACTGATAAGATGAAGATGATATGGAAAACGAAATAGACATACTCGAAGACTACATAAATTCCTTACACCCGGAATTACTTTCCATTCTGCTCACAGACCGTACAATGACTACGGACAGTGAGCGGCACAACATCTTTTGGGCTACAAACGATTATGAGAGTATGGGGGCAGGATTCCAGTTTAAAGACGAAATACTATTAGAAAATATTACTGGTGAACATGGAAATGTGATACAACCACGTGTTAAGAAAGTCAGAGAGAAACAGAACAAACGCATTAAGAAAATGGCAGAGGTGTTTACACCCGCCTGGGTATGTAACAGTATGATAAATTACTTGGACCAAGAATGGTTCGGCAGAAAAGATGTGTTTAACACTGTTTGGAATGACGAGAAAGAGTGGAAGGCGACAGAAAGTAAAATATTGTTTCCCGAAAACAAAACCTGGCAAGAATATGTATGCAACACCATTTTGGAAATAACCTGTGGCGAGGCTCCTTTCTTGGCGAGCCGTTATGACGCTGCCAACGGCAATCCTATTCCTGTAAGAGAGAGAATAGGGATATTAGACCGCAAATTGCGTATTGTCAGCGAAAACGTTGAAGATGAAACGGCATGGATAAAAGCAGCAAAAGTGGCTATGATGAGCTCATACGGATATGAATGGCAAGGAGACAGCCTTTTAATAGCAAGGGAAAATATGTTATGGACTATCATAGACTTTTACCAAGAGAAATTCGGGCGGCAAATGTCAGCGGAGATATTACCCGAATTTGCGTATATTATTTCTTGGAATCTTTGGCAGATGGACGGACTTAAATTTGTGCTTCCCGAATCTTGCAAGAACGGGGAGGAGGAAGAGGTTATAGTAGGTGCTGACACCTTGTTTCCCACTAAAGAAAAAAGAATCATTTATTGTGAGTCGTGCAAGAAAGGCCGATTTAACAAACATAATGGTATCAAATGTCTTATTACTGATTGGATCCGAGATTTCGATAATCCCAGAAAAGGCAATACAGAATTTTTTGAAGACTCCTATAAAGAAAATGGCTGATTGGTATGAAAGAACAAGAATTATTAGACTCGTTAATCGTTGGTCGCATTGATCCTCACATCTATGCATTCACCACTGAGACTATCCCCAACTACCTTAAAGTTGGCGATACTACACGTCCAGTGGTGGTAAGATTGAATGAGTGGCGCAGACCCGGTCTGTTCCCAAATCTTAAAGAGGTGTTCCAGGATATTGCGAAAGTTGATGATGACACATTCTTCCGAGACTTTGCCGTGCATCAGTATTTGGAAAATATTGCAAGGAAACATCGTCTGACCCAGGATGACCTACTGCAAATAGCTGCCATTGACACATATTTCTCTAATGAATTCTTTGAGGATGCTTCAAAAGAGGATGTTATTGCCGCTTTGGAAGCCATTAAAAATTCATTCTTGCAAAACGATGGGGTTTATCAATTTTACAACCTGCAAGAAGACAAGAGAATACAATTAGAATATCATTGGTCGCGGACGAAAGACAACCTGCTTCGTCCAAACCAGGAAGATACAATCAAACGATTTAAAGAAGCCATTAAAAAAGGCCGCAAGAATCTGCTGATGTATGCAGTAATGCGTTTTGGCAAAACTTTTACCTCGCTTTGCTGCGCAAAAGAGATGGATGCAAAATTCGTGGTTGTGGTAAGTGCCAAAGCGGATGTAAGAAATGAGTGGAAACAGGAAGTGGAGCAACAAAAACGATTTGAAGGATATGTTTTTCTTGACCAAAAGGACTTACTGAGTGGGATATCGATAAGGGATACACTGAAAAACAGTTGTGTCGTACTCTTTCTTACCCTTCAAGATTTGCAAGGTGAAAAAATAAAGGAGAAACATAAAGAACTGTTTTCAGAAAAATCGCAAATAGACCTGCTGATTATTGATGAGACACATTTTGCGGCAAGAGCAGCCGAATACGGCAAGATACTGCAAGCATATAATTTGGAAAGAACGCCTAAAGACAACAAGGGCAATAAAGACAGCACTTCTGACGACATCAGCCTTGACGTGTTAGACAAAGAGGTAAAAGATCTTACATCGAAAGTCAGACTACATCTTTCAGGCACACCGTATCGCATTCTGATGAGCAGTGAATTTGACCGGGAAAAAGACATTATAGCATTCGTGCAGGCTACTGATATAATGGATGCGAAAAAAGCATGGGAAGAAGAGAACCAAAACAAGCCAGAGATGGAGCAAGCAGAGGAATGGGAGAACCCCTATTTCGGATTCCCTCAAATGGTGCGTTTTGCATTTAATCTCAACGAGAGTGCGAGGAAGAAGTTAAAAGAGTTGGAAAAGGACGGCAAATCTGCTAAACTGTCGGAATTATTTGAACCCTGTAACACCAAGAAATTAGAAGGTTACGATACTTTCAAACACGAACAGGAGGTTTTCGACTTGCTACAAGCTATCGACGGCAGTAAAGAAGACGATACCATATTTCCCTTCCTTAATTACGAAAAGATAAGACAAGGGAAAATGTGCAGGCATATAGTTTTCGTACTGCCTTGGCGTGCATCATGCGATGCAATGGAGAAACTCCTAAAAGACCGCCGTGATGATTTTAAAACCCTCTCGGAATATGAAATAATTAATATCTCCGGACTTAAGCGTGCCATAACAAAAATTGATGCTATTAAAACTCTCATCAAGGATTGCGAGGCAAAAGGTCAAAAAACCATAACCCTGACGGTTAATAAAATGCTAACTGGCTGCACCGTGCCGGAATGGGACACGATGGTATATCTCAAAGACTCACAGTCACCGCAAGAATACGACCAGGCAACATTCCGCATACAGAGCCAATATGTAAGACAATACGAGACCGAAGACGGAAAAATAATGAAACAGGATATGAAACCGCAGACCCTGCTTGTGGATTTCAGTCCAGAACGTATGTTTGTCTTGCAACAGCAAAAGGCTTTTATTTTTAATGTCAACTCTGAAAAGCGCGGTAACGAGAATTTAGAAGAACGTCTCCGACGTGAGCTGGAGGTGTCGCCAGTTATATTATTTAATAAAAATAAGATTCAGCAAATTACACCTACAGATATAATTGATGCCATTCGTTCATACAATCGTGATAAGAGCGTACAAGATGAGGCTCTGGGTATAGGCGTGGATATGGCATTGCTTAACGATGAAAGCATACTTCGGGAAATTGAGCAATATAATGAGTTAGGTTCAAATCAAGGATTGCGTGAAAAAGCGGCAGAAGGCGAAGGAGGTGACATTGACATACCCGATAATGAAACAAATAAAGACGACAAAACACCAAATTCAAATGATAAAAAGGGAAAAGATGAAAGTATAGAGCATCAGGAGCAGTCGTTTGAAAAGAAATTCCAAAGCTTCTATGCAAATCTTCTTTATTTCGCATTCCTGACAAAAGACAAAAGCATAAGAACGCTTAACGATATAATTAAAGCCAAAGGCAAGGACAACAACCGTATTTTCCAGAATCTTGGACTAAACAAAGAGTTTCTTGTCAAGTTTCGCAAGTCTGTCCAACCACAGGTGTTACAAAGTCTTGAGTTTAAAATAAACAATATTCATCAGTTAGCAAATGACGATACTCTTCCACCTCTCGACCGCGCTCTAAATGCAATGAAGAAGTTCGGACGGATGTCAATATCAGAAATTGTAACACCTGCAGACATCGCCGATGAAATGGTGGCTGCATTACCTGAAGATGCGAAGAATGGAAAGATTCTCGATATAGCTTCCAAGCAAGGGGAATTTGCCATTGCGCTTTGGAAACGTTTTGGCAATGGCTTTTGTAACAAGATATACGCGATCCCTACATCGCCACTTGCTTACGAGTTTACACGGAAGATATTCAATATTATTGGTATTCCCACATCCAATATCTTCAGCGATTTTACTTCTTACGACTTAATAAATTCTGACAAAAAAGATAAAATCATCCAAAAATTAAAAGATATGAAATTCAACATGACAATAGGAAATCCACCGTATCAGCAAAATACGAAAGATACGAGTGACAAACCGATATATCATTTATTCTATAATGCCGCCTTTAAGATAACCGACAAGGATATGCTAATTTCACCTGCACGTTTTCTCTACGATGCAGGTAAAACACCAAGTCTGTGGAATAGACAAATGGTGAATGATATCCATTTGAAAGTTGTTTGGGCAAGACCAACAGTTAACGTTTTCGACAATGTTGATATAAAGGGAGGCGTGTCTGTGGTATATCGTGATACTCAATCTAATTATGGAAAGATTGGAGTATATTCATTAAATACAGAAGTTAATTCTATAAAAGATAAGGTTCTTGCACAAACTTCATCGTTTATGTCTGAGTTTGTGTATCCTCCTGAAAGCTATAAGTTTACACCAAAGATGCACGATGACAATCCATTCGCAAAAGATAGATTAAGCTCAGGACATCTATATGATGTTACAACAAATATTTTCGTAAAATTACCAGAAATCTTTTTAGAACAACCTAAGATGACATGCGATTTCTTGAAGTTCTATGGAAGAATCCATAATGAAAGAGTTTATAGATACATCAAACGCGAGTATATCGTGCCTGTCGCAAATTTAGATAGTTATAAGGTTTTTGTTGCTAAATCAAACGGAGAAGGCATCTTTGGTGAAACATTAACATCTCCTATTATTGCGGAACCTTCGACAGGACATACACAGACCTTTATCAGTATAGGAAACTTTAGTACGAAAAAAGAGGCTGAAGCCTGTCTTAAATACATAAAGACAAAATTTGCCAGAACCTTATTAGGTGTTTTAAAAGTAACCCAAGACAATAAAAAGTCAGTTTGGAAGTACGTTCCACTTCAAGATTTCACTCCCAACAGCGACATCGACTGGAGCAAACCTGTGGCGGATATCGACCAACAGCTCTATTCTAAATACGGTCTTACCAAAGAAGAAATGGATTTTATCGAAAGTATGGTAAAACCGATGGAGTAGTCATAGCGAAACAAGTACGATTATGAAAAAGATATTTCTTATTTTGGCGATGCTGCTCTCCATTGGCGCATACGCACAGCAAAAGGGGACGTTTAAGGCAGGCGAGAACACTTTCCTGCTGAATGGAAAGCCGTTTGTGGTGAAGGCGGCGGAAGTGCATTACCCGC
>Ga0065711_1041795_pt1 | contig 15873 bp, 9 predicted proteins | sample Hoacrofraction12_FD_59098 | JGI IMG/M metagenome (GOLD analysis project Ga0065711, IMG submission 59098) | Hoatzin crop microbial communities from Cojedes, Venezuela - Epithelial fraction 12 v2 (version 2) | ecosystem: Host-associated > Birds > Digestive system > Esophagus > Crop | place...
AGTAGTCTTTAGTACTGTAACTTGTATTTCTGCATGCATAGTGATCTAACGATGTAACTGTTACACTAATCCCTGTTTTCTCATTAAGGAATGTAGTGGAAGGACATGGGCACAAGCTATCACTTAGTCAGACAAAATAATTAAGTGAAACAAAAGTGGTCTTGGTTCTCAGCAAATAATTGGGATAACGTGGGATAAAAGAGACTCCTAAATAATTCTACTCCAGACAGCTTGGCCTTGGGAGGGCAAATGCGCCAAGTTACAGAGATAAGGAGGCACCCAGAGAGCAACAAGACCGGAGCAAAACCGCATGAAGGACATGATGTACGTGATCCTGGAACTGAGTTTGCACAGAAACAAATGTCAATCAGTGAACAGTCTGGTGAAGAGAATGGGCCTTCCCCTTGGGACCCCCAAAGACCACCCAAAGATGCTAACAGACATGCGTGAAAGATACTTACATATGCTAATTAGTTCCTAGAAATATAATGAATATTTACATGTGTGATTGTATTTAACCTGAAGCAACAGGGTGTCTGGCGCGCACGTTTGGAGGAGAAATCCCCCATGTGCCCAGCGCCGCAATACAGAATACCTGCTTAACGGTATTCATTGTACTGTTAGGTTTTTCCTACCGGATCTTCGAATCAATTACAAAGTTTCATGTGTTTTCCTTATTATCCTTCCGATTGTGCTGTTTTCCTACAGCTGAACAATGTATTTCCCATCTCCTATATTTGAAGTGAATTAACTCTTCCTCTGCTGAAAAAGAGCATTTTCCTCCACCATTTCCTCCACTATTTGCCAAGTGTAACAACATACTTCCTCAGTGCTCATCCAGTGCTGTGCTGGAGTTGTCTGATACACAGCCTCACTGACTAACTGTAGTGATATCCTACAGTTTAATTCCCTGTCGGTTGATGTTCCTGGTAATTTTTCCAGGGTTTGTATCTGTGTAGTTGCTCATGTCATCCACAGCAATTTCAAAATGAATATTAGCACGACATTTACTCTTTTCTAGTCTTTGACTGTCTCTAAAATTGCAACAGTTACAGCTCTCAGACAACTCTACAAGGTCTCCCAGGTGCAAGTTTTTCAGGGCAGTGGTCTGAAAAATATCTATCCCCTGTACATGCTGTTTGATGTCCTTCTTGAAAGTGCTAGAAAGTACTTCACTGGGCTCTTACAATACTTCATTCTTGTGAAAATGGAACAAACTGTGTTAAACACTTGTGTCTGTGCCACAGCTTTATACACCATCTACGTAGAAACAGATCTATGCCAGTCCTAAATTTCTTCTGTTCCTCTTTTTTATTTTTCATGAGTTCTCTATGGGTGTTTTTTCCATATATTATCATAACCCCCTCTGTCTCCCACTGTTTGTGGTGTACTGATTGCTTTTTTTCCTTTCTGCCTTGTTTATTTTTTTTTTAAAGTTCTATTCCAACTGTTACCTTCATTTTGATTCTTAATTTGGGTGTGCTTTCAGCCAAAATTGTCCTTTTTGAGACCTTAAGGTTTCCTTTAAATTAAGACTGATCCCCGGTGCTCAACATCTAGAATGACAAAGTTGGTAGTACAGTCCAGGGCATCAGCAAACAATTTCATTGAAAGTGTAAAGATTAATACTTTGCACATTGCATTGTGATATTCTGCTAAACACCATGTTCTCTGTACAGGATAAAAGTTAATTTCTGCAAAGTCAGAAGCAAGGAATGATACTCTTTTTTTGCTTTCCCATTGAATTCCTATATTTGCCAATCAGCAGATAGAAAAAGTGGATGTGTCATTTTTCTTTTTGTAGGTTTTTGTTCATTGAAAAATCAGTTGAAAAGAGAAGTGTCTGAAAAAAACACAGCCTTTTACAAAAATGTCCTTTTTCAGATGGTCGCTCCCTGCTGTTCTAAAAGGTAGAAAAGAAACTGAAAATCTATCAAAAACTCATCAGATCAAGAAATTATTCTAATAATGAAAATCACTGCCTGGAAATGTATATTCTCAATATCACTTAAAGCTGCAAAACAGATCCTACTTACATCGACAGGAGTATTGCTTGGCCTTGTCCCTCTCTACAGCTGATTCATTGGTGTAGAAGGCGACCAAAAATATCACCAATAAAACACGAGCAAAGTCTGAAGTGGAGGGGACCACATAATTGGGAAGGACAGACTGAGTGGGACTGCTACACTGGTACGATGACGGGCACCTGGCTGCATAGTGTCCCCTACCCTGTCAGAAGACAACTCACCCAAGTTTTCCCTGAGCTGCTCTAGTAGCTGTCCTGAGCTGACTCCAGCATTTAGGAAATGAAGTAGTCAATGAAATCTGCATTTGCATCAGCCTTCACAGTTTTGCTGTGAGCCCAATGAATTGAAGGAGAACAGATGTGCAAGCTCATTAGTATCTGTTAGCCATAGCAGATGTCATGCACTTCATATGGTGCAACATATTCCCTTGCAGTCTAGCATATGCAATAGAAAATATGCAGTGAACATCAGTATTTTAAGGAGCCAAGTATGATGCCTCATTTCTCAATACCTCTGCCATATGTGTCAGTGGTCTGAGGTATGAATTTAGCTAGTGTTTTTAAAGCTGGTTGTGTGCTGACAAACATAGTAGCAACTATGTTCACTTGAATAATAAGAACATAATCACTAGAATTCCCAGCTGTATAATAGACACAAACTCAAATCAGAGGCAGGAAAAGACAAAATATCTATTATAGTTGATAATCTTCAGATACCTTCTCAGTAATCATCTAATCACTCACAATACAGCAACTGTCTTCCTAAATCAAAGTTAAATGAATACTGATGCAATTAATGTGAAGAGTCACCAAAGATTTTTATTAATCAAAAGCCAGATCCCTCACTTAATACCTGAGAAAACTTAAACGTAGTTTCAAAATAGCCTTGACTATCCAGTTCAAGGGCTGTTCTTGACCAAATTTATTGCTGCCAGTTAAAGCAGGTAGCTCCAGTTACGCCAGAGACTGGTGTAGCTAAATATTCAGATTATTTAAAAAGTCGAGCTGACAAAACTAAGCCTGAAGAAAGTACTTCTGCTTTGAAGCTAGACAATTGAAGAGCATGAAGTCTAAATGGGTAAGTATAATAAATGCATATATTTTTTAATGTTCACCTGCCACTCACTGATTTTTCCATTTTTTTAGCCTAGCATAAAGATATTGAAATGGTAAATAAGATTAAATGGAGCAGGAAATGCAGACTTTAACACAATTTCTTCTAATTGAAGTAGGTTCTCCCTGAGGGACGACAGTGCCATTTAATCAAATTTTTCCTGACATTACATTTTACAAGACTGGGGTTTTATGGAGATTCATGTCATGAATAACAAATGTGCTGTTCTGTACTTGTGTTTCCATTAAATGTGAAAAATCTTACACTAGAGTTTATGTAATTCAGCCATATTCAGCAGCATTAATATCTTACCTAAAAACTATTTGAGGTGTAGCGCTTTATGCGGGATTTTGTAATGAAGGAACCTTTTCTTTCCTGTGCTCCTCCTGTGAGAGATTATTGCTTATGAGACCAAGGATGAGGGTTCAAAGTAGGCTGTGAGCTTTGTTAGGTATCACGAGGCAAAAAAAGTCGGTGAGTTTGAGTGGGTTTTTTTTTGAAAGACTGGTTCTAATGTGTTTGTATGCTACTGCTCCACACACCAGTGTGTTTTTCTGAAAGCTAATTGCAACATAGCCTCCTGGAAGGGCCCGTTGTACTGCAGCCGCATTTGCGGTGGGTCGTGCTCACCGTGCTGCAGGGCTGTGGAGCGAGGCCAGTGGAAGCTGGAGGTGGTGGTGGTGGCACGGGCTGGCTTCCTCGCCCGCGGCCGCAAGCCGGCCGGCCCTGCCTGTCTGCGGAACACTTCAGCCGTGTGCACTTTGCCCTCGGCCTCCTTCCAGCTTTCTGATCATGTTCTTGAAATCCTGAAGTGATGACTCTTTGTGAAAACATGCTTTAGCGTTCAAAAAAAATAAAACCCTCATCCATTTTCTGCCAAAAAATTGCAAGTTCCAGCTCTTTGTTAGGCTTAGCAGAGGAGAACGAAGTTGTTCAAGCCGTATTCCTCCTCCCTCCGTACTTCATCAGCTCTCTGCTCGTGCAGCGCAGGCTCCGGGCCAGGGAACGGGCTCTACAATGCAGCAGCCCAGCTCGTTGGCTCAAATAGTCTGCTAAATCCAGACAGCTACATGTGTGCCCCACTCGTCTGGCAGAGGATGTGGTGGCCTCAACTGGCCCTGTCTACTTGCAGTCTCCCTTGGCAGTGGCCGTGTACCCTTCTAGCTGCTGAGCCCTTGTTCCTCATCCCTCCCCCATTTCTGCTCCTCAATCCATGCCCTGGCTCCTCCTGGGGACAGGACAGCCAGGCCTTCCTCTTCCTGCCTCTCTGGACTCTTGATCAGCGCATCCCTCAGCACCTTCTGCTGCCAGCTCTGGCTGGCACTCTGTTGGGCACCTGGCCCTGGTTTCTGTGCCTGGTGGCCCACAGGCTGGAAGAGACCTGCTGACAAGCCAGGCTGCTCAAAGAGCAAACCTCCCTCATGGTCCTGGTGCTCTCAGCTCACAGGGCAGGCTTGCCTGGTGCCGCTGAAGATGGATTTGGAGGACTTGTCTGCTGCCATTTTACAAAGGATTTCTTTGGCTAATCTCTGGCGCGTTCCTCTGATGCTCACAGCAGCGTTTTGCTTTGTTCTGGCAGAGTCAGTGGTCAAAACAGATTCAGGCAGTGTCGTCCGCTCTGTAATAAGCAGGGTAGCATACAGGCACATACATAGCAACAGAGCAGGGGCAGCTACCACTTTATAAAATACCAACAAGTAACAGGCAGTATTATGCTTCAAAGGGATCACTTTATTACTTTACTCCAATAGTTCCTATTAAATAGTCTTCAAGTGGTGCTCGCTGTTCATGTTGGATTCTGTTGTAGAAAACCAGGGGAACTGAAATAAACACCGGTTAGAAGCTTGCTCTTTTTTACCCCAAATACAAAATAGAGCGCTTCCGGCAGAAACAAATACCAGAGGATGTGCTGTAGTGCTGCTCTGTCATCGCCAACCCTCAGCATCAGAGACGAGACTTGAAGGTTGCACTTCACCATTAACTAAAGCCAATCCGTGGCAGTTCCTAATCTCACGGCACACAGAGCTGCTCTTTTTGTCATAAGGCTTTCCCTGTTACAAGCCAAACCAGACAGAAGCAGCGCCCAAGGGGGATGCACCCCATGGACTTGTGGGGTTTCGGCTCTTTGAGGGCACTGCTGAGCAGCAGCAGCACCCACTGCCTGTTGCGGCTCAGCCTGCCTCCCAGTCCGCTCCTCCCAGTCCACATGTCTTTATAGACTGTATGCGCTCCAAAATCTGAGGCTTAAGTTGCTTGCCATACATGATAGGTTGACAAGAGGACACCAGCTGATATAAGTCCTGATTTGTTTGATTTCCATGTGTCTTGGGACTAAAGTCTTGCTTTGGATATTCACTTAGGGAAGAAGCGAGGGAAATCCATGACTGCAAAACTAATCCCAGGAAAGATAAGTCACTGTGCAGGGTGAGAGATTTATTTTAAAGAGTACAGAATTTGTAGTTTGCCTCTTGCACACATCTTTTTCTGTCACTCTCTGGGATAGCTTGCAGTGATGTTTCTGAGAACCGTGGGGAGCTCACTGAGTGCTGCCGTCCTCTCCTGAAAACCGATGGCAGCAGCAGCAGTGGCTGAGAAGCCGCTGGCCCCGCTCCCACTCTGTCTGGAAGCAAGCAGCAAGGGGGAGGCTGGAGGAAGGCACCCTGCCTTGCCAAATGCTCTTACTCTGCCTTCGGGCATCACATTTAGTTCTTTGTGTGTAATGTGGCGGCAGGCGCTCAAGAGCCTCGCAAAACCCAGGCTTGTTCGCTGAACAGCTGCTGTGGTGCATTTATTTCTGCCTTAAAGGTCTCTCACTTTTAACCTCCTCTGTCACCATGTCACTGGGAACTCTGGCAGCACGTCTCATGGGCAAAATTTCATCCCAATTAAACTAATGGTAAGGGGAAAAGAATAGAGATAGGGAGATGAACTGTGTTTTTAAACCACAGGGATTATGTTACTGTAGACAAAGAAACAGTAACTGAATCTAATGAAGGGAGGAGGATATTCATTATAGATGAATCAGAAAAGAAAAGGCAGTGATGGAAGGTAAATATGATTTGGGAGTGCCTGAGTTTGCCTGTCTTTACTGTCACCTACACTGTTTTTGTTCGCTTGTAAGAAATCAGACAGGCAGCTGGTGATGTATCTGAAAAGTGTGTTAAGTTTTATTTCTCTGTTTTATGAGAGGAATCAGTGGGCACAGACATAAAATTGATATACAATGCAAATATGTAATTTGCAGTGTTTATATAAATTACTGCAGGATATCACTTTGAACAAAGGTGTTATCTTAGAGGTAGTCAGCGAATTATTCATACCACAAAATCACTGAGTTTCAGAAAGAAGTAGTCACGACCAACTGTTGTGAATCAGTGCTTTTCCTGTGGGATAATCCTGTGCTTTCCGTCCCCTGGCTCTGCTAAGCTCATACAGATTTCAGGGGCCCCAGGCACGGCCAGGCAGGTGCAGCCCCGTTGTGCCAGGGCAGGCGGTGGCTGCACTGATGGTCGGCAGCTCCTGAACGCTGGGCCAGCCCCATCCAGTGCTACCACCGCTCCTCCAACCCTGAGAGCCGCACAAAGCCTGTAGCCCGCAGATCTAACATCAGCCTGATGGAAGTCTTCCGAAGTGAGGGAAGTTACACCAGGAAACTTCCTAGTAGCCTTGCAAATATGGGAAATACGGTGGCCGTCATGTCATGAGCTGAAGGTGAATGCCTTTTCCCCAGTGACACACCAGTCAAAGATGCTTTGACTATAGCTAAATTTCTTGGGTGTTGATTTTGGTTGCCAAGGGATTATGTGGCGAGTTTCTAACAGGTGTCAAGGCACAAAGCTCCACTGACCTACATGGACCCTTTGTTGGTCTTATATCCATTACGGAGTCCCTTCCCTAACAGGACCATGGGGTTTAATCCCAGCTCAACGGCAACTTTCTCTTTAGCTTGCGCTGTGGAGCCTCTTTTTGAGTTGCTAAGATAGTGAACTATCAGCAACAACTCTGGACTTTGCTTTAATACCTTATAATTTCAATAAAACTTCTGTATTTCTACAAAACAGCTGTTTTTCATACCCCATAGTTGTCAGGGTGTCTGTAATGCTGCCAATTAGACCTTTGCATTACTGAGTTGAGAGGATCTGTCTTGCTCCTTAGGATGCAGTCATGCGAGATGTAAGACCTCATTCCAAAATTCAACAGATAGATAGATAAATTATTTTCCCCATAACCAGAGATGGAGTTAATTCTATGCTAGGATAGGATGCGGCCCAGAACAGGCATTTGAACTTATGTCCCCCTGACCCAGTGATATTGTTGTTTGCCTAGCATAAATTTAATTCTTTGTATAAAGATTTTAAAACTCTGTGGTACAAGGACTTGACCCTTGGTTTCCAATGTCCCAAATGAATGCCCTGACTGTTAGAGTGTGTTTCTTGCAATAGCATCTGTTGGAGCTATTCCATGTTTAAATAATTGAGTAGTTACTAGGGCACAGCAAGAGATACCCAGTCTGCAATCTAGTAGTCAGGGATCCCAACTGAGCTGCTAAAATAGAAATCTCTGGCAGAAATCGGGAGCTGAAGGAAGTTCAGGTGGATTATTTCCCATTTTAAAGGAGAATCCTAGCCTCTTACGATATCCTGAGATTTGGACTTTCACTGGAAAGGTTTTATTTTCAACCCAGGATGGAATTGGAAGAATATAAAATCAGAACTTTCAAAGGACTGGAAAATCATTTTCCACCATGCTCTAGGAATAATCATAATCAAATTATGAGGAAAGAGAAAATTCGTATGTCAATGCTGCATATGTTTTATTTGAAAGAAAGAATTACTTGCCACTTCAGTGCTTCACAAAGTCCACCATTAATTATCAACAAAGGTTATGCATCACACACTCATGTGATGCGAACTGGCTGGTGGAGTATCTCCAGTGGCAGAATCAGTCCAAAAGTTTGTGAATTGCTGCCACTTTTCTGTTTCAAGCTGGCCTTTTGGTATACACAATGCAGACAACTTAAGCAAGAGGTGAGATCTAGTCCTTAAAACACTGTGGTAATGCTCCTGCAGTCTGCCTCAGGTGGACACTTTGTCACTCAGCTCTCATTCAGTTCCCCTCCTAGAAGACGGACAACAGAATGAGGAGCAGTGATTGTCAGCGCAGCGATGGAGTCTTCTTTAATAGAGCCAGTTCAATAACTAAATCAAAATATCATTTGTTTTCATAATTTAGTTCTGTCTGCTAATAATATCTCCATTAACAAGGAATGCAGAGTAATAGGCAATGAGCTGCTCTGCATGTTAATAAGATTTGCAACTTTACAAGCAATTTTCTAGTGCCATTTCAAAGCGTATCAGGAGAATTTCCTCACAGTAGCTACCATTATACAAGGATGTTCCTCTCTTCAAAGCTGAGACACTCTTGAACTCACCATGGTTGGTAACGGATAAGATTTAGTCCCAGAACTGATCTTGATGGGCAACATTAAAATTAGTAGTTATGCAAATTAAAGATAATAAGACTCCAGCTTGTCTGCAGAGCAGCAGTGATTGCCAGCACCTGTGAAGAAGACAACTTCTTCAAACTCATACAGAGAAACAACTGTTCTGGCCCGGACTCACCCTGCTGTGCACATCTGAGGCTAAATCACTCATGCAGTAGCTATGAAGTGTAACAGCCGAGAGATGAAATGCTTGGAAATCAACAGACAAGTATGAATTCAGATGCAATGCAAGACCTGAAAGGACAATGCCAAACAAATCAAAGAGTTGGTGCTGGGGCATTTAGCTTCTGCTTTTACTGAATAAAATCCTAGAAACAGAGATGGGCATGAAAGGTGTGCGGTAGTGACTTCACATTTATTGGAACGTGCCCTCAACCTAACTTGTTTTTAAAATAATTACTGCTGTAGAAAACCCTAGATTTTCAAAGAAATAAAATGGATTTTCTGTTCCTGTTTTCAAAAGCAATCAGAATTCCACCTGCAGGGAGCTTGCCATTTTCAGTGGGGAAAAAAAAAAAAAAGAAAACGCAGATTTTAGGACAGTTGAATCAAAATGCAAGTTACTTGAGCAACCACAGTATTGATTGTGCTGTTGTGAAAAAAGTAGTAAAGAAAAAAAATGTCTGCATCAGCGCCCTCCACATGACCTCTAGCACATCAGTACAACGCCGTTGCAATTGCTCCTGCGGCCACAAGTATCAGCAAGCACGAGGAGGGCAGCCAGAGCCCAGTCCTCCTGCTCGCTCCGCAAGAGGACGTGTCCAGTGAGATGCTGACATGGCTCTGGGCACTAGCAGGCACCAGCTGGGTGGGCAATGCTGTCAGGGGGCACTTTGCGTCTTTTTGGAGCTACAGCTGAAGTTACAAGTAAGTATATTGCTCCCAGCACCCTGGGAGGGACGCTTCATCGAGACGTAAAGGCTTCGTCCAGACAAGCTGGTGTTACTACAGGTCTCTCTTACCCACAGCTCCCCGGTCAGCCAGACTTTAAAACTGTCTATTACAATTGTCAGAAGCAGGAATAGTGGAAGTTGTGTGTCTGGATCAATCATATAAGCTAGATAGGATTTGACAACTTCAGGAAAGATTAAATTTAGATATATCAAGTTGAAACACAAAACCACAACAAAACTGAGTCATTTTTGATTATATTTCTTCTTCGGGTCCTCTGAAAGTTTCCTGTGGAGAGGGGTTATTCATCCAGCCCACTTATTTTATATATTTGCTGATCTTTTTTTAAAAAATTGCATGCCGTGCTATTTAAACAGCAACCTTTAAGCTGTTTAAAGGAGGAGAGTGCAAAGCACTGGATTAATCTGCTTACAGCCCATATGGCCAGATGTTCCAAGGACTGTGGAGGAGCACAGGTCACAGTTAACCCGCATTCAAATGGCTTTCTCAGCAAGAGGGCTTTATTCCACTTGATGAATCAAACGGAATGGCATTTTTATCTTTGAAAGTGATTTCAATATTCTGCTGTCAGGAAGAAAAATCAGGATGCGGTATGCTGTTCATGGGCACATCCCTGAGGTTGTGGGGAGTTGTCCAGTAAATTATTACACTACTAAAAGTCAGGAGGATCTAGGCAAGAATGCATATTGTAGTCAAAAGGTGAGGAGGAAAATAAATTTCTGCATCTCTGTGGGAGAACAAAATTTTCTATTCTAGTGAAAGGAGGCAGAAGGGCGATGACTGAGGAGGAGTGTTATTATAAATTAAAATGAGAGCCTTTACAAGTTGATAAATAGAGCATAATGAATAACATTTTTAAGCATCTGCTAATTTATGAATGCTGTTAAGCCTTCACCCCAGCCAATTCTTGTGACTTCTTTTTCTTCCTAAGGGATTTGACCCATTGTGTATTGTTTTACAAAACCACCTTCTTGTCAAGCGGCATCTTTCTTTTTTGTGTAATCCTATTTGTGTTGCTTTTCACGGACCCAGTCAAAATATTGACTACAGTCTCTTCTATGGTATAGAGCAAATGGGCTTGCTCTTTCTGTGGTCTTTTTTTTTTTATGTTGGGAATAGAAACAGACCATAAAAACTAGCGTGTCATTAATTTAAAGATGGCATAACACTAATACTCCTGGTAGAGCCTTTTAAAAGGAGTAGAAAATCAATACAAAGTTGATCTCAACCTACTGGACTTCACAGCATCCAGTGTAAAACAGATCAACATCTGAGTTTGTTGTTGAAGGAATGTGGTGATTTCACCCAGAGGCACAGAGGTGACTTCCTTGCTGCAGCTCTGTCTCTCCGCACAAGTTAGGCGATACCGGCATTTTGCGTGCAAAATTGCTTTTGTGGCTCAGATTGTCTGCATTCAGAGACAACCATTCCAAGTGTGGGGTAAAACCGCTGCGTGTATTGCTCATCGTTGCAAGGTCCATAATAAATGGCTCTAGTGTATTGTTAGAAAGTTAGCGGGGTTTATGAGGACTGCTGAGAATTACTGTGGTGGCTGATTGGGTTCAAAAAGTTAATGAGCAAGCAATCAGCCGTGGCCAAAGGGATGGAGTGGAGGTGAAAGGATGGCTAGCAAACATTTAATCAATGCGTTAGCAATTAGTAAAGAGTTAATTCTCAACTTCTTTTATGTCGCCAGCATAGGCACCCTACTACTCATTTTAAGCTATTTGAGAAACTCTCATTCAAAATTTTAGACTCTCTGGATTTCTTTTTAGTGCTTGAATGGGCACTTGCAAATTGCTGACAAAGTGGCAGTGAGCACTGGTGAAGTGTTGTCTGAGGATAAACACGCTTGGCGGGGAAGTGGAGAGAAATCACAGCGAAGGCAACCTGTGATCACTAGGTAACAAGGCTATGTGAAAATAGACTAACAGCAACTTTTGGAAACGAAGATCAGGAAAGCCAAGACCGTGGGAAAAATTTTAACCATTTAATGCAGGATGGGGGGGTTGTGATAATGAACCAAGACAAAGAAATATGTAAACTTTCAGATAATTTACCGGGAGAAATATAAATAAGATTAAATGTTTTCCTTCAGTATAATAGGAAATATAAAACAGTCATGCCATGCAAAATTTCCGTAGGAAAAAGAGTACTAATTGCTGTGCAATTTTGATGTACTTTATCTACTGCTGAAGCTAATTAGGAAATTTCAGACAGAACGGTTTTCCATTGAAAAATACAGATTTAATAAAAAAATAAAAGAACCCAAATTAACTTTTTAATTATTCAGTAATGGAAAAAATATTCTATTTCAAAATGAATTTATTGGGTTTTTTAAACTTTACGTAATAAATGATAAAGTTAAGAGGCAGAAATTAAACCAAAATGGTTTAATTCTGTATACATAAAATAATTCAAATGATACTGCTATATTTATCAGCATGCAATTATAAAGTCGCTGTACAGTATGCAAGGGTATAATTAGTACTTTGACCCTGCTACTGCTGAAATGGATAGCTTTTTATTATTTACTTCAACAGCAAATACTCTTTGGAAACAAGGAGTTTAAGTTATACAACCCACCGTGTATTCAGGATGCACACAGCATTTTCAGGATGGAAGGTGTAGTGAATCCCCTTGAAACCACAATTAAATGCTCCTGATTTCCAAAGGAAGCAGATGTGGATACCATACCATCATAATCAGGGTGTCACAGCATGTGTAAAATTTCACTGAACTAGTTAAAAGTTACGGTCAGAGGGAGGCGACAGAAAATTTGACTTTTATTATCCATGTTCCTGTCTTAACAAAATGCATATTTCCATATATACGTTCTTTTTTCCCTACCGAAAAAAATGCACTAAATGTTCATGATTAGCTCTATAATAGCAAATTGAAGGTCAAGCAAAATGAAACATTTTGGTTTTTATATAGCTGCAATTCCAGTTTTAACCTGGAATTAAATTGTAGCCAATTATATTCAAGCGCAGGACAAAATGTTTAAGAAATTCTAGGCTCTTTTGTAGCGCTTTAACTTTACGTTGTTACCAAAATATCCCTTCTCACTCGATGTTGATATAAATCTTCTCTTTCATCTGAAGTAATTACAACAGGATTCAAATCTCTTCAAAAATCTCTTCTCTAATGGTGTTCCTGTAAGTGCAGGGAGTGAGTACAGAGTGATAGACTGTACTGTACTTAATGTGGGCTTTTCATGATGTAAACAACATTTGTTGGAACATTTCTAAGACTCTGCACCAAGTGAACTTAGTCATTAAAAACTTGTTATCTACACAATTTACAGTGTTTTGCACTCGGTGGAACAATATTTGCTGTTTGTATTGTGTTGCTAAGTGAGATATACGTGACATCATTCATTACAACAGCTGACCCAAATGAATAATTGTCCCCTGTTTCAAAAAAGGTTATCTTCTCCCTTTTGTTCTTTTATTCTCTTCATGATCCTTCAGTTATAAACCACAGTCTGAGATAAGAAAATAATGACATGTTGAACAAATCCTTTGGAACTAGTAAGAACACTGGAAAACTGGATCAAATCTTGGCAATACCAGGATAAATGTTGACACTCCCTTTGATTTTTAATGTTTCATTAGATGTTTGTCCTTATCATCGTCATTAAAACATGATGTATTACTAAATGATCTGTAGACATAACTATTGTATGACCACAGGATAATCAAATACCAAGAAATGGCGATCACCCTTAGGCAAATACTTTTCAGCTATAGCAGTTCTTAGAGGCTGGAAAAAAGGTTATAGCAAGTCATCAGAAAAAAACATTTTTTCACTCAATAGCTTATCCTTTTTTTCACACTCTGTTCGTTGGTGTAGTAGAAGATAGCATCTCTCCCCACAAGCACTGCCATGTATCTTTACACTGTCACAGCTACAGTAGCACCACTGCTCTGTCGTGTAACACAATAATGATTTCATGCCTGTAATACCACAGAATAAACTGTGTCGAGACAAAAGTGATGTAGTGGTGTGGGTTTGGGGGGGTAGAGGGGATTTTGGTCCTTTTTTTACTAGGAATCTGGAGCATTTATTGGGTAGAAGACTATCTGGGCTTAACGGCTGAAGGTGCCACTCTTACCTGATTTTTTTCTTCTCAGCAGGCAGCACTGCTTCATTCCAGAGCTCATTCTCTGACACTTCCATTTCATCTGCCTAAAAGAAAATATGAGAAAGTTACTGTTGCTAGAACCAAAAGGGAGGCTGGGCTGAGGAGTTTTGGCTTTGGACGAAATCGTGCAAAGCCCAAGTGATCTTTCGAGGAAGCAGATGTCAAGTTTGTAATTAAAGCCTGAAAACTCCTTATAACAGCTATGAGTGCTGGAGTACTCATTCAGTGCACTGCCACCCTGCCCAAGGACACCCTGTTTTTCAAACCTTGCCTTTTGCTTTGCAGGGTAGTGATTTGTCAGCCTGCTTGTTGGGGTGAGGGCACTTGAGGGTCTGTAGGTATAAGGTGTCTTCTCTGCAGATACCACAGAGACATGTTGATCCAGCTAAAATTAATTCAGCCAGCATTCTCATGCATTTCCATGGACACAGAGCTGATGCATTGGTACCAGAGTGCTTTCTTCTAAAAAGTTCTAGAAAATAAAGACTATCTGGTTTTTGAGCAGGTGTATTAACAAATGTATGAATTGCATCCCCATACTGCCTGTCATAGCAGCAAAATCCCCTTGCTGCTGAAGCTGCTGCCACAAAATGTTTTCAGAGAACAATGCTAGAACAAATTCCTGCCTCTAGGATGTAACAGATTTTGCTGTATTTTCAGTTGTATAGTCTGTGGAGATGTAGCTTCCATAGCAACCATGTGGACTGAACTTCTCTTGTCCTGCCACAGGTCTTTATGAGACAAACTAAAGGAAACTATCCATAATTTTCAGATTCTTTACTGGGCCTAAGACTATCAGGATCCCTTCTTAATCACCCATATGATGTGAAGTAGAGGAGACTTATAGTTTCTTACCAGGATTGGCTAATGACACCCACAAAGCTGATCAGATGGCTGTGGTATAAAGACATATTGAAAAATAAGTTGCAGCAAGAAAACACACTGTAAGGATTGTTATTTTTTACAGTGGAAGAAGTAAAACCAACCTATTTGCTCAGAAAAAGCAATTAATGTGATAGAGATCGCACAGTTCCATAACTACCTTGTAGTAAGGATTGATTACTATTCTTTTGTTGTTGCATAGACTGATAGAACAGGACCCCATTATTATCAGCTCAAAATGCACATTGCTGTCATTGTTCCTATACCTCATTTTTCTGCTGTTGTTGCTAAGAATATTTGAAGTAAATGACATTAAAAATTTAATGACATTTGAAGTAAAACTTAAAACCAGCATTAGAAAAGTGGAGTGATATGTTCAAAAATACGTTAGAGCACAGGGCAGGAGCGTGTGTTCTTAATGGAATATAGAGTTCTCGTTTCACATGGTTGGGCTCCTTTTGATCACTTTGGATCCCCACAGCTGCTGAGAAGACTTTGATAGGGATTCACATAAAACAGGGCAATGAATATGGTAAAGCTGAAACCATTCACAAAGTGGTAGTTGGAGGCTGACTTCAAGCTGAATGCTTGTACTTTGAGCTTCATTCCTCAACTAGACAGTCAGTTGTTTCATTGTCCCAAATCTCCTACTTTCTCCACCTTGCCTTATTTCTCCAGAGCACATTCTCTCAAGCACTCTCTTCCCACACATTTTCCGCCTACAGACAAAGCTTCCCTGTTTCTGAAGGTGTGCTAGCCCTCATCTGTGAACGGACAGATTTTAATATGAAGTCAGAAATCTACTGGATTTGTAGACTTTTCACTAGATCTTGACTTTATTCTACAGCTGTATCTGTCAAACCCCATCACAGAAGTACTTCGGAGGCTGCTTTCTAGTCTATTTATCAAGCACTTTAGCCCGTCACTGACAAATGAAGAGAAAAAACAGTTTGTTACTGAATCGTAAAGAACAGATCTTCCTGGTGTAGCTCGCCCAAAATGCCACCGGCTATGTTATTAGAGTAGACAGTTTAGACCAAACTGGGTTCCTACATTGGTATTGAGGTTATGACTGATGTAGCACTATTATAGAATCATAGAATCATAGAAAGTTTTGGGTTGGAAGGGACCCCTAGAGGTCATCTAGTCCAACCCCCCGGCAGTGAGCAGGGACACCACTAACTAGATCAGGTTGCTCAGAGCCCTGTCCAACCTGGTCTTGAATGTTTCCAGGGATGGGGCCTCCACTACCTCTCTGGGCAACCCGTTCCAGTGTTTCACAACCCTCA
>Ga0065711_1041796_pt1 | contig 15872 bp, 9 predicted proteins | sample Hoacrofraction12_FD_59098 | JGI IMG/M metagenome (GOLD analysis project Ga0065711, IMG submission 59098) | Hoatzin crop microbial communities from Cojedes, Venezuela - Epithelial fraction 12 v2 (version 2) | ecosystem: Host-associated > Birds > Digestive system > Esophagus > Crop | place...
AGTTTTAAAAGCTGACTTGCTCTTTGATAAACATCGCCAAATCTTAGCTGGGCCGTAAAAGCAGATCCTCTGGGTTTGACTTTGTTGAACAGGACAATTTTTCATTTAGGTGCAAATGGCTTCCTCCACAGTGGTGAGCTTGTAACTGTCTTGACCATGCAAGACACTTGTTTTGTGTTTCTTCTAACATACAGTTGTACTGTGCACTAACACCACTTCAGCTCCATCAGCTAAGCAGCAGCACTGCTGAGCTAGAGCTGGGAAACAACGAAGAAACTCTGAAGAGGAACACCCACTTGTCTGCCAGCAATTTGCAGCTTCTTGAAATACAGGGGAGTAGTGCCCTGACGACATGCTTTTCCTGATTTCTCTGCCAAGGAGGCTGCATACAATTTTACATGTTTGCTTATCGTTGTGATTAATATACTTGAATGCTTCTGTAGTGTTGCCAAAAGAATGAAATCCTGGAAAATCTACTTGTACAGATGGCAGACTTGTTCTAGTGCAGGGCACTTAAGAATTCATCTGGCTTTTGTTGCCTTCTTGTAAACAGTAACAAAAATCTTGCCTGTCTTAAAAATCTCAAACTGTGACGGCAGCCCAAGGACAACATTTGCTATTACTCCAAGGGAAGCAGAAAGTAAAAGAGAAACCAAGTTCCACTTCATTTATAGAACTAAGAAAATAAGAATGATCATCTTTCCCATTTTCATTAACATTTGAAGTGGATGAACTGTACAGAATAAGGTGAATACACAGTAGAGATTATTTTTATTTTAAAATGCTTATCTAAAATGGATCAAGCTTTGTGTTTTTAAAAAAAAGACAAATGTTAATTTAACCCCAAGATGATTACAGCAAAGAAGCTTTCCCTGCTTCATGCAACTAAAAATTTTAGTGATAGACAACACTGTAAACCACAGTTCCAAATCAATCTCGTTTTGTTCAATTAAATGTCCTTTAATTTTAAAATTCTATATAGTAGACATACAAGCCCCTTATCTACTAGAGATCTACCACCCAGTTACATTCCTGTAGCACTTGAACCCATCAAGACTGTACTCTTTTGCTTCTGAATATTGCTCTTATGCAGGTTTTCAGACCCCCTGCTGCTGTCAGAGGTATAAGAAGTGTATGTTGTACAAAGGTGGTATTGTTTATGGAGAGGACAACGTCTAGCTGGCTAGCAAGAAGCATAGCCAGGTTTGGGTACTGTACAGAAATACAGCCAAAACCATGCTCTGGCAATATATTAATTACCTTAAGGGTTTTGTTTGTTTGGGATTTTACCAGTTTCAAGTTAAAGTGATTCATTCAACTTGAGTTCGAGTGTTTCACTTTAGACTTTATACTGTTACAATGTATGTTCTTTAACAATCACTATTAAATTCCTGATTAACGTCATCTCAGCTGTATAACTGTTTACAGATTAAGTACTAAGAATATGCCCCTTTCACTCCAAATGTGTAAACGTTTTGATGTTAAAACATGCCATTATTTGCAAAAATAACTTGATAGCCCAAGTTTCCCAACACCTGTCAGTTAGAAGAGATGCTCATACCTCCATTTCTCTCCTTACAAGCATTTGTTTTCTCTGCTGTGTTGACTGTAGTAGCCCAGACCAGTTAAGAAAAAAACAGAGTAACCAGGAGCTCAGTAAGGGAAGTGAATGCTTTTCTCCGAAGAATTCAAGTTACACCTGCAAGCCTGTCAGTGAACTGTTCATGTATCTAGGCTTAACAGGCACCATTTGACGTGAGCTCTGCCTTTTCCTCAATGACAACTACTACTCTCTCCATACACAGAAGAACCAACCTTCTGCTTGCACACTTAGACACCTCAAGACACAGGAGTTGCAAACTAGTACACTGAGGAATGACACACCACAAAAGTAGTTACAAAAATGAAGTGCATTAAGAGAAAGCCAAGACAAACTTGTATTTCCTTAAATGGTATTGCTGGTTGGGAAGTTAAGTCATATCTGTCTCCTCCCATGCTGTCTCAAGGAAGGTTGGTTCATACTCAGAGATTGCTCTGAACAGAGGTGTCATTCCTGAGAACAGACACAAATGCGATCTCTCAAATAGCTGTCGACACACAGTGCAGGTTCGACTGCAGTTATGGGAGCATTAGTGGTAGCAGAAGGTACTTCTAGGTTATTGCAAGTAAACTAGTTTCTAGTTTCCATTCAACAAGTTACAGAAGAGACAAAGACTACAGAACATTACCAACGTGATACATTGTTCGTAACAGGGCTTCACCACAACTACAGCTTCACCTGTGGGAGATGTTGCCGTGTCTGGTAAATGCATAGTCTGGTGTACCTCTTCGGAAGTCCAGTAGAGAAGATCAGTCACTCCGAACCACCGAGATGATTGCTGTTCTGCAAGGCAGGCATTCACCTTTCTATTTGTTCGCAGAAGACAGTGGCCGGGTAGAGTACAGGGCAGCTGCAGCACCATCTCAGATGGCTTCTGTCATACAAAGTTGAGGAGTCCATTTGAATTTTTACACTCTGAACTTGTGTTAGTGGCAACTGAACCATACCGTAGTACTGATCTTCTGAACAGGAGTCCAGCAAAGCGTTCAGAAAAATCTTCCTGCTAATCTCTTAATGAGAAGACACTCTTCTCAGATCCTTTTTTTTTCACCTAAAAGCTAAGAACACAACCAGGACAGTGTTTCAGCCTGGTTACGCACAGTGTAAGCTAGCGATTTCATTTAGGAGGCCCAGGAAAATATACTATATTGCATAATACCTCAGGACTACGATCATGCTTTCTGCGTCATACCTACATTGCAGTAAAAAGGTGCCAGAACAGGCAGAAGGGTAGACTGCAGCATGGGCCAGGCCGTTTTTCATCCTGCCCGTGCTTTGTCAAGGTAAGTTAGCTCCTCTTGAGCTCCTCTTAAAACTAGGCTGGGGATTTCTCTACTGCATTGCTCAGGGGAGAGAGCCGTCCTGGGCAGAGGACTCTCATCCACCACTAGTCCACACAATCCATTACTGTAGGATGACTGTACTAGTTGGCCGACTTCGAAGTTACTATGCTTATTGCTAGCTGGTTTCAATTTTATAATCAGTAGGAAGGAAAAAGTCATTGTAGAGGTCAAGCTGCTTTAAAACCAGCCCCCAGAGATTTAATATTTCTTTTCTCACTCACAAGAAAATACTACTTCATTTGGGCCCCTACTGAAGCCTTGAGAAGATAATCAAAACATTCTCAGGCCATTTTGCTCTCATCATTGCTGCACTTATATGAAGAGGTGACTAAGTTGCATCATGAACCTCCTTTGTTCACAACCTCTGTTGTTCTTCACCTTGCTCAGGTAAGTGGTTCTTCATATCTTCGGGGTTTTGAACTAATTAGGAAAAAAGAGGTACAGAAATCTCTTTAAGAGGCAGAAGTGATAGTGCTTCATCTAGTAATCAATCTAGAACACAGCAGGAGAAATTCTGAAAGGACTGTTAATGACTATGAAGTATGGTAAAGCTACAGATACTGCCCCTCCCCACCACAGGTTAAACAGTAGCTTCAGTGCTGATACACAGAAAATAGGTCACACCATCAACATGAAGGAAAGCTCAAAGAACAAACAAATCAGCTGGCTGTATCTGCTACAGGATACCATTCAAAATAACGTCTTAAAATTTTCAGCATGTGGTACTCAGGTTAAAACTTTTCTTTCTCTTTTTTACCATTGTCAATGCCTGCAAGTGCTGCTTGCTTGTCGGTTTCTGATTCAGCTTCATTCTCCTCTAAATTGTAATCAACATCCTTATCCTGGTTCAGTGCTTCATGTTCCTGTTTGTCTGGAAAAACATTAAAAAATTTTTTTTTTTTCCTATACCATAAGGTCATCTGCACAAGAAACATGTACTGGTAAGAGTCTTCCACCGAATCCGACCTTCGTTTTCTGATGAACGAATTGCTGTTTAGAGTAGGTTTTCATATTATTTTTCCTCTTGAACTGTTAAAACTTCAGAGCAGCTTTTGCTGTAAATCTTGTCTAAAGAATTAGATAAAAGAATCCTTTCAGATTTGGAAAGCGTAGTAAAATTCAGTCAGCAGTCAGATGGACAGAAAGGAAAAATGTTAATTTCAGAATACATTAAAGGACAGCCTAAGGAAGAGTAAAACCTGAAGCCCACGCTGAAAACATGGCTGTGGCATTGCTTTTAAATGTATTGCTACCACTGCTAAAATGTATCTCAGCTTCTCCCATTCTTGGTTTAGTTTGTCCACCAAGCAGAAAGCTGTGAATATAGCATAAGAAATGCCTGGTATTTTATGATGTGCTAACTTGACACAAAAACAGTTTTCTAGAAGGGATTTTCTTCACCCAGTCATTAATTCATCTCAAGCAACTTTTACTGACGATCTTAAGATTTCTTTATAGGGAGAGCTCAGAGGTAAATGGAAACATTATTTCTGATTGCCAAGCTACTACCCTTATTTTTCAGTAAACCAGCCAGAAAAATAAAAACCGTAACAACATAGAGGTATAAGCATACCCTAGTTAAGAGATATTGGAGTCTGGCTCAGAATGTTCTCAAGCCAAGCCCTTTAATTAGTAACTGGCTTAGAAACAGTCTCGAAAATTTTTAGGCTTATGTTGTCCATGTTCAGACCACCACATCAAATAGATTTTTACAGCTACAGACCTAAAGGTCTCAAACTTTCAAAAGAAGCTTTTATTGAAAGAGAGAGGATGCTCAGAGAATGTAGAAGGAATCTTCTACCTTATGTTCCTTTGGCTACAAGAAGCCTACGCAGTAAGGCACGGTGTTTTTGTTGAACAGTCAAGCCTGAAGAACATCCTGCTGGTCTTTCTAGTTCACAGAAACTGTGACCTTTCAAATGCTCCATGGCAGGGTTTTTCCTTGCGCTAATTGTTAGATGATTTTTTTACCTAATCTCTCTGCTATTTATTTCCATTAAAATGGACGCAGTTTAGGTAACTTACGTGTTCACATCTCTCTGGGGGACAGCCTGCTCTGGCCAGCATCTTATTGGAGCAGTGGGTAAAATCCTACCTTTGCAGTGCAACTGAGATTATTTATCCCTGCCATGCTACCAACAGTGTTAACATCATTACTCACGATTCTATGAATGCCTTTACTAGAAAAGCATGAACAGCATTTTTTGTGGACATCAATTCCTGCTCTGACTGCCTTAAGGCTTCCTCTTGATTACTCTGTCTGGGTGACTGGGTCCACCCAAGATGAAGTTGCTCAGGACAGAGAGAGGGAAGTCTAGATTCTGGTCAGGTTTACGCACGACATCAATACTCTGCTGTGGAGACACGTGGTTCAGGGTCACGTGCGGTAGATGCCAGAAACTGGCACCATTGCAACATAACAATAACAAACAATAACAGTAACTCACAATAACAAACTTTCGATACCTGAAGTCTCAGGTTGAGTTTCATTCATGCTAGCTTGTTATCTGTAAAACATAAACACGTAGTATCTCTCTACTCACGAGTGCTTTGGATGGTTAACGTCTCATCCTTTTCAAACACATCACATTCTTATAAAGCCTCAATACCATAAAGTTTTGGGGCTAGTTTCCCCAAAATCCTTGTACGGCCAACGGAGAGAGAGACAGGAAGGCTGCTATGGTGATGCAGAAGAACCCAGCCTGGTAGCTCCACAATGCACAAGCAGAAGCCTCCATCTTTACGCATGGACTGTAGAAGACTGCTGGGGACTGACTAACCTTTTATACCTCACACTAACCTTTATGGAACCTTATGCTAAGTCCAGCCACCTGCCACCACTGTTGCAGAAATCATGCCCTACTCCACGCTTTCATGTCTTTACTGTTCTTACACACGACATGTTACCAACCAGCCTTTCTAGGGGGCAAGTCATCCTGCTTAGCGTCGTAATTTAGGAGCTGCTCCCTCTCAATTTCCTCACTGGCAGCCTGCTCTGCTGCCGGCTGTAACGCATCTTGCCCAGCTATATGTTTTTCATCTTCAGGTGCATTCGGCTCCTTCTCTGACTCTGGCAGCACTTCCTCATGACCCACAGCAGCCTCGAGTGAATCCTGTGGGTTTTTCAGTTGAGTAGAAAGCTGCTCCTCTTCTGCCTTCGGATCCTGTTTACTCATGTCAGCTAGGCCGTTTATTCTTTCTGTAAACAATAACAATTATTCTGAGTAAAAAACCTAGTGCCTTTCAGTCACGGCACAAGTTAAAATCCTTTAATAAATGCTGTTTTATGTTTCTCATTCAATTCTTAGTTTTCCTCTAAAATAATATTTTCCAACCACATCAGCTCCTAAGAGAAACACAAGGAAGACAACCCATATTTCTCCTGTTGGGAACAGCTAAAAGATGACATTATTCACTGTCAACAGATTCACGCTTCTACCTACTTAAAATTTTGGTATGTGCAGTGAATAAATTGGGCAGGTGAAACAGAGCAGTTTAAATAAATATTGCAGTGTGCTATATAAGCATCAGGTTTTGTGTGTTACGTTTCATTACTAACAATAGAACTGACTCGGTTTTCAAGAGTAGCTCAAGACAAAAGAGTCGCGTGAGCAGAACTGCAAGTACATCCAGGCTGTTCTTATTTTTAAATATGAAGAGGAAGTGCAGGAGGGCTATTACTTTTAGCCAACACTACCATGTTTTTTTTCCTGTGTATCTGTATTTTTCACTAAAAAAATTGTGATAAAATTTGCCTGAATAAACTATATTGTCTACTATGTTGTCTTCAATTGCTAGCTCTCTAAAATGAGAGCTGCATACTCCCAAGATTGTAATTTAAGATAGCATGTAAGAAGAATTCAATAGGAAATTGAATTTCTATCACACGCAGTATTACGTGAGACTGACGCACAAGGATACAACCATTCGAATGAATAGTTTCTGAGAGTTTAGTGTCAAAACCAACCATTAGTTTAACTAATCGGATCCCCTGCATGTCACTTCCCTTACCTGCATTTTGCTCAGTGACAACACCTGGGAAACATGGATGTGAGTTCATTTAAAGCCTAACTTGCAGCTGTTCCATATGGGGAGGGGTGAGGTAGCAGGCTAGATGTATCAAACTTACTAAAAAAGCAAATTTTAAATATACTTGTAAATCATTGCTTCCAAAAGCAGGGTATTTTCTCCACATTAAATGAGGAAATGACTCCAAAATTGTAAATATTTGTATTTTCCTTCATGTGCAGTATGTCAATTACAACAAAACTGAACCAGTAGAAGTGTTACTAATAAAAATGCTTGAACGGATATTATACCTCTCCACTTCTGGAAAATTGATTAAAGTTCAGTCTACCAGTGTAATTTTTTTCATCTTGATCTTGTGCACAAAAATGTTTTCTAAATGTTCAGTTAAATTACACACGTTCTTAACCAGCTCCTAGTAAGACACTGATTTCCATCTCACCTTCAGCCTGCAGTGGGTCTACCTTTTTTACTGTAGGTACTGCTTTAGGTATATCTTCATTGGGTTTCTGCTGTTCCAAGTCAGCCTGCTTGACCTCAGTTTGCTTCAAGGCTGGCAGTTGACTATTGATCTATAAAGTGAATGTATACAGTTAAGCACTGGTCTATACGATGACTGGATTTGGAAAGGGAAGTGAAGTTAGGTAAGAATTCAGCAGGGGGGAAAAAATTCTAACATACTCAGAAATATTTGGATTGAAATTTTTATTGGTGATTGAAGTGCCACACAATCTTGAATGTGCAGTGATGTTTCTACCTAACAGCACAACACACTGGGAGAATTTCACACACCTTCATTAATCTAATTGCAGCTAACCGTGAGGTTACTGTTCTTGTTTAGAAGAACAACTTGCTATTCTCTGAGGGTCACAGAAGTGTAACACCACACATTCTCCACTGCTACCCTGCTACTGTGTTCAAGGTCAGCAGAGTGAAAAAAACAGATAGCATTAGCTACTGTTAGTAATCTACAGGGACCAGTAAACTGAGTTTGGGCATAATAAGTCTTCAACTGAGCGAGCCTGTACTAAACTGGTCTAAAACTATATTGAATGCAGGATTAGGAGAAGAAAACATAAATCAACCAACTAGACAACAGTATCCCTTTAACGTGATGAAGCTTCCTTAAGAATGTATTAAATACTGGTACCAGACTGCTTGCAGCATCTGACCTGCTTAAAGATTAATGGCTAAGGTGTACACCACCTTGAAGATCTTCCTATTCAGCAATTAAAATTCTGTGTACGACTTTCACTCATATTAGCATTTAACTGGCTGAGAGCTATGTCAATTCAGTTCACACAAACACTGGACATGAAATGTGCCCGAAGACCGTGCTACGCTATACCAGCTTCGGCACAAAAACCCCAGACTTATGAAACTCTTTGTTCTATGGGGATTTTTTGTTGGGTTTTTGTTTTGTTCAGAAAAATTAGAAGATGCAGAGAAAGAACAAGCATACAGGCATTTAGAGACATAAGCCTTTTTACACCTGCTACTATACAAATGAATAAGAAACGTTATGGTACGGAAAGTCATACAGTCAACAGGAAGTTTTCTGTTACAATTGTTAATAAGACTGTCTAAGCAGGTCAGTAAAACACTACGTTGTCAAGTTTTCACTCAGTCATCTGGAAAAGTGTCTGCAGAAAGAAGTGGTCAGATAACCACAAAGCCAAATTCATAGAGGATTTGTAGGATATGATTATTTTGCTGTTTCGAAAATGTTGAAGCTCAAATCCAGGCAGAACAAAGACCTTGCTGGGTCAACACCATGAAGCCAAACATCAACAACAAATAATCTAGCATTAACTCTCCTGAAGGCTTGAAAAGCAAGTACTACTACAGAATATTTGATTATTGCAGTAAGGGTATTGAGAAGAACTCTATCTTTCTCCAGTCGTCCAAACAAAAATGCTGTATTTAAAGATGCTTCTGTTTTATATAAAATAATTCAGCCTCTTGAGGTTATTCTCTACAGTAGACATCATCAGAAATTGAACACAAGACCATTTTTTACTTTATGATGGGCATGAATTCTTCTGTAAAAATACTGAGTCTGCATGTAATAGAAAGAAATTACCTCTTAACTAAACATTCAAAAGCCCTTAAAGTTCTAGCTCAGTAATTTTTAATGATGGTGTCAAATAAATTAAAAGGGTACATGCTGAAATTTTTTTACATGGAAGTGGTTGGATAAAAAGGTAATAATTGGAACCTGTTGTAGATTCCTCAGCTGAGAAGTATACATTGTTCCATAAAATACAGAGCTGTAAGAAAAGCTGTATATTTATTAACTAACCAATGCCCCATTTTGTTTCTCTGTTTTATTTTAACTTTGACCTTTCCATTACCTAAGCATGTACATCTTACAAACAGGAATTACTCCAGCTAAAAACACTGGCTAAAAAGGTACACAGACTTCCTCTGGATCACCTTGCACTAATGATAAATAACTCAGCTTTTGTACAAGCAAAAACTTGCAATCCTTGGGCAAACAAACAACTGAGAAGGTGGCAGCTTGACATAAGAAACACATCCACCAGGGGAACACAAGCAGACAAATATTTAGGCTGTAGCCATACTCGTGGTTATCTCATCTGGCATCATCCCATCTATAAATTAAAAAGAGAACAGATAACCTGCCCTGTCTAACCTACTGCCTACTTTAAGTAAAGGCTGCCTCCAGCTATGCGCCTTGTTCCGGGAGACTGAAACTGTCCTGCAGAGGGTCTTCAGCAAACTCCTCAGGTTCCTTCTGGGATGATTTCCCTTCCAAACTGGAAATGGAACCCCCCCCCCCAGACAAACAAACAAACAAAAAGCATCTGGTACAAGTAACGTAAATGAAAATCTGCTGCAAAGCAACACTAGAAATTAAGTTGACCGACTCTCTGGTATGATCTTCCCCACATCAACTTTCTAAATAGTATTTTACATCTTGACATTAAACAAGGTACATTAGTTTGACAAACACGTCACCTCCAAATGACAGGCTTTTTATTTAGTTATTACTATATATTTACTATTCCTATTACTCCTTTTCATTTACATATTTGACACTGTTGATAAAAAATACTGACAAACGAGCTTTCACCTTTTTTTAAAAAAAGGGATAACTGGCTAGCATCTCCTTCCTCTAACGCTTCATTCATCTTGCAGCTCTTACACAATCCAGGCTCCCAGGGTAACAGGTCACACACAAACTTAAGCAGTTCTCTCTTCCACCATTTTGCATACAGGACTGGACACAGACTGGAACCATTACCTCAGCACCTAGGGGTCTCTGGGCAGATGTTTCAGCCATTTTCTCCCACCCATTTCCACCTATTTGCAAAACCCAGCTTCAATCATCATTGCTTTACCCCTTCCACTTCTAAAGCCATCAAATTGCTTCTCCTCATAGCCTTTTCCTAGCAAAAGAGGAAAGGGTGCATACCACCAAACCCCCACTGCCTCTACAATGCAAGCTGGCTGCCCAGCTGTGTGGCAAAGGCCCCCTTGCAATCACATGCGTAAAACATAACTTCTGTAACTGGTGCTCCTAGTCCGGAAGAAAGGACTGCTTCGGTACACAGAAATACATTAGTTGCCTTCTGGCCCAGGAGTTTCACTGTACCTTTCCAGGGTCATCTGTATCAAGCTTAACCAAGCAAGTCCTATCCCTGACCAAACCCTGCTTTGCTGAAGAAGCACCAATAATTCACATGCCAAGACAACAGGATGATCTGAAATTTCATCTTCTCAGGATTTCTTCCCGCCCTCTGTACTCCAGGAAGACAGTCAGCTGGCACGCAGCCAGCCCACACAGCAAGCCTGCCCTATCCTAATGAGCCTTCTCATGTCACGTACAGCAATGCCATTTACGGTTCTTTGACTCGGAATATCCAAAACCAAACAGCTCAGACATTTATCTTCCCTTCATTCCCACTGTAAAAGACTGAAATTAGGATTTCTGTGAGAATTCATAGCTGGTGGACCTCTAAGACCCTTGGACTACAATATCATATTCAAGGCTTGCCGCTACCCTGAAGTGATTCACAGTTTATCCTCAACACACATCTTCAACACACAAAGCAACTAAGTCCTTTAAGAAAGTAAAAAGGAGTTGTGAACCCAAGCTCAGCAGTGTAAATATTCTTCAACAGGCTCCACACCACTGCCAGCACCACCTCTCACATTCTGCCTGTCTCCATGATTGCCTGACACAGTGATTTGGAGCCTCCTGCAGGACCTCAGCCTCTTCTGTCCTTGGAATCATTCAATTTCCCACAGATCAAAAACATTCAACAACTGTGAAGGAACGCAGTGCAAAATGCAATGACATTGGCTAATGTAAGTTGGAGACAGCAGAAAGGTGGAAAACCCCGCAAGAATTACAAAAAGATTTTTAGGAAATTACACAAACCATACCTCACTATTTTTTTTTGAATCTTCTGAGAAGTCTTTGTTTTCTTTAATTTGTGGTACAGCACTACCCCTTTTCGTAAGCTCACCTATCCTTTCTTCACATTGTTCTTTTAATTCTTTCATCTGGTTGATGCACTGTGACCTGGAGAAAACATGAACAAGGAAGCAGCTGTTAATTTCCATCCACACTCTTCTAAAATGTTCTTTTGTAAAATTATTTATTCCTTGCTTTATTTTTTTATTTTAATATTTTCTTAGTTCTATTCCCTGTGCTTACACGTGAGAAGTCAGCAGGAAAAAGTGGGGTGTTAACCTAAATCCTAAGGACAAACTCATGGTGCAGGCAGTCCAAGTTCTACTGGAAGAAATTACTTTAAACTGCTTTTGTTAGACCAGCTCAACAAGCTACATTAATTTTCTTGTCTTCTGCTAAGCAGTTAATTTCAGTTAAGTCAAAATAAATTTTGATCCCTGAAGCATTTCTAGTATGGTAACAGAAATGCGCACTTCGATTTTAGCTAGGGAGAGGAAACGGCAAGGTACTCGTTGACATAAAAACCAGGTGCAAGCTACTGCCAGCAAACTGAACACCCTTTCTCAGTATTTCACCAAACTGCAGTGCTGCAAGATGTAACAAAACATATGTTACAGGAATGGAGTCCATCAGCTATTGGAAGTTCCAGAAGGAGTATTTCCTAAAGATGCAAGTGTTGTACATCTTTTGTAGACTTTTAATAGTTACACAGTGCCATTAGTGCCTTTACTTTCATGACACCAGGAGTCTTCCATTTGCAGTTCTGTAGCCTGCCTTTCCCACACAGCTCCATAACCTCTAGGTAAGAGAGGTTCTTCCTGAAGCTGCCAGGGCAGTGTTTTCCCCTTTCGTGGCTTTGCTGAGGATGCTGTGCAAATCGCAGGAGTGCTGTCAGGCTGGGTTTCTCATGGAAAGTGACTGCTGCCACCAGGGCAAGAACACCCTTTCTACCCCACTCACTTCATAACCTGCTTTGTAACTTTGGGTTGTCATCAGAGGAAAAACAAGACCTAGCGAATAGCAAGGCAGATAAGCATTACCCTGTAACACACATGCAGAAGGCTTAGAAACCAGTCACCACACAAACCCCATTATGCTTTGGTCCCACCGTGAACAGGAACAAGCAGTAGTGGGTGTGAGTGGATCCTGATCAGAAGCATGCCACGCTAGGGGAAAAAGTGGTGAAAAGTCATCGCTGTTGTCAGGACCCACTGCACTGGAGAGCAGGCCCCTGAAAGAGGCTTGGCTGGGGACTGCACTGCTTCTCTGCCCTGCTGGCCCCAGCAGCAATGGAGTTTCTTGGGGTTTTTTAACCCCTTTTTCCTTTCTCTCTCTCCTTTGTTTTTTCCACTCTAAGGTAACTTTGAATTCAACGTATGCCATCAGCTACAGACCCTACAAACACATCTTTCTGCATGCAAAACCTCTCCCAGCATCCTTTGTACCACACCACAGCCAACACACTGCACGTTTTACTTCCGCCTCACTGAGGCAGAAGGGGGATGAATTTCTGAGCCTGGCTCTGGCAGAGTGCTAACACCCCCAGTGTAACAGCAGCTGGTTCAGACAGGCATGTTCCAGATTCTCAAGCTACAAATAAGCTATGACCTAATCCGGAGGAATTCTCCGGGCACATGCCCTCTATGACAACAAGCCACTTGTTTTTATTGCACTTTCACTCTTCTCCATCCCCACTTTTTAAAAGCAAAAAGTCTGATCTGTAGCTCACATCCAGAAAGAAAAAGGAGCGGTACAGGGATATGCTATGAACTGGCAAATTAATTACTTTTATGAAATGACAAATTAAGTCCCTTTATTACCGTTTCTGCTTGACTAGGCATCAGTCTAAGGTCTGATTTTGCTAATGTATGGAAAAGTCATCAAAATAAGCAGTGAACATCAGAGACAATAAAACAACATAGATTTGAGTTATGCACACATTCACTAATTTTCAGGAAATAAAAGGAAATCAGAATTGCCTGCACCTCAGTTTGCAAGCTTGAGAAAGATGCAGTATAGAGACAGAGAAACCTTTCACAAATGCTCTTTCATCTCACACTGCATATGAAAATAAAGTTCATTTCACATCTGTGACAAAGCCTCACCATTTTTACTTTATCAACCATGAAGGAATTCCCTTCTTGTACAGGGGATTTCTGGAGATTTGAGTACCCATGTGTACAACAACTGCTGAAGCACAACAGCAGCCCTGGTTTCTCCACTCCATCTCATCAACATGACATACTTCAAAAGCGCAAAACCGGTGCTCTTAAATTCAGTCTCTGTGGAGTGTTTTCTCTCTCATGAAGTTAAACAAGAGTTAGTTTCTGTGATAAAAAGCCTGCCTGGATACACAAAGAGGAGCCCAAGTAATATCCTCCCCAGCTGCTCCCAGGCCCATCACAGCAGCCATCAGCCCACCCACGGCCACCTCCGTGAGTCCAAAGCCGCACAAGGGCAGCGGTGAGACTAAATTACGGTCTCAGAAGAAGGGACACCCTGTCCAGACCACCCCACAGCCCCATGGCTGTCTCAGGTCAGCTTCAACCGCCATGTCCAGGCGTGGAACCCATGAAGATTAGTGAACAGGACCAAAGAGTTCCCTTCCCAGGGTGGGGAATACATTATGGGATGCATGGGTAGAACACACCAGGATTGCATAAGACTCATGACGGGACCCAAGGCAGGGAAAGGGATGGATCTCTGTTAGAATAAGCATGAGAAAAGAGAGAGATGAGAGGATAACCAGTCAGTCATGAAAACACGTTGCTGGTCAGCGCGCTCGTCCAGCCTTGTCCTGCACCTGATCAGCACAGTCTGTCCCATTTCTTATTAAATCCCTTTTTAACTTTTTCCTGGGGGAGGGACTCTCTGCTCAGCGTGTGCATGTGTGTGTGCAGGGGTGAGAGCAGCAGCTGGGGTCAGGCCGGGGCAGGAGGCGCAGGGACGGGTGCCAACCAGTATGTACGTGCACAAGCACGTTCTGCACTAGCAGACCTTCCCCCTCGGGGCGCGGGACGAGGCTACCGGAAGTGTTTGTGCGAGTGCTTCACGTGTCCGTGCTAACCCGCATACCTGGCCCCCACAGGCACAGTCTGCATGCCCGGGAGCGTGCACGCACAGCCTCTCCCCTCCCGGGCTGACGGATTTGCTGCTCCCACCGCGAGAAACACAGCACTCCTATCCCCCAGGAGCAGGTACCATCAGCGCCTTTCATCCCTGCCAGGAAAGATCACTTGGGCACTCACACTCTTGCACGTGTCACTCATGAACTAATTACCAGACTTTTTACGGGTAGCTGCTTCTTTGGAAATTCTACCATGTAACAAACAAAGCTCCTAGGAATCAAAAAGCATGAATACAAAAATTTCTTCAAAAGATCGTTCCAGAGGCTTCCGTTTCTCTCTGATTGCTGCAGGAGAGAAGGGTCAGTGCTGCCGGCCAGTCTTTGATGAAGAAGCACCACCGCAAGCAGACGGCGCTGGGCACAGTGTGCACCAAGGTAAGTCAGCTGTGGAGGAGCGTGTACTCCTCCTGCACGCAGTACCAGTGAGCTCACGCAACTGCTGCTGACTCCTGTATGGAAAACACCAAGCTTGCTCAAAAGACAAAAAAAAAAAGCTAAGATAAAATTTCAAGACCTGGGCATGAGAAAAAACAATTACTTTTGTGCCTTCTAAGTTAACAAACTTTTGTTCTTATGCATTGCACATGCACAACTGATTTGATCACTGTCTTCTACAGTGTAACATCCAACTGTTTAAAAAGAGTGATTTACAATGTGTGCAGTTAAAAGAAGGCATTTGACTTCTGTCATCTTTTTACAACATTTTCCTTTACACAATAATACTCTCTCTTCATTGTTCCACTGGGCAAATCATACTTGATTCATAACATGCGAAACCTTCATCCATACAACCCCAAGTCAAAGCAAGAAACACCGGTGTAGCACAGAAGCAGGTCTAACGCCCCCTCCTGCCAAGGGTTAATAAATGCAGAGAGGCAACATGTTGGTTTACTCCTAATGCTGAGGGGAGGAAGGAAGACAGATTAAAAGTAACACTTTGAATCTATCTAATAATACTTGTTTTTCTAGGCCCATAATCACGTTGGGAAAAGGTTATTTGTAAGCATTTAAAATGACACTATTAAGCAAGCATTTAGTAACACCACAGGGGACTGTATGTAACCAAGTACAGTCAGATGTACACTTCTACAACTACCAGAATCCAAGGCCAAGTTAGTAATTAACTTACTACAACAGTGAAATATTAAAGTTACAACACCCCCCTTAAAGGTACATAACAAGCAATATTTTAAAAATGTGTTTACGTATGTTCCTGCTAGAATTGTGTGAACACTACAGTTGGCCCAAGCTATTCATCGTTCCATGAAAATTTGAGTGGAAAGTTTGTTTTCCTCACTTGCATAGCTACCAAAAAAAAAAAAAAAAAAAAAA
>Ga0065711_1041794_pt1 | contig 15871 bp, 10 predicted proteins | sample Hoacrofraction12_FD_59098 | JGI IMG/M metagenome (GOLD analysis project Ga0065711, IMG submission 59098) | Hoatzin crop microbial communities from Cojedes, Venezuela - Epithelial fraction 12 v2 (version 2) | ecosystem: Host-associated > Birds > Digestive system > Esophagus > Crop | place...
AGGTCCTGTGCAGCCTACTGTAGGTGACCCTGCTTCGGCAGGAGGGTTGGACTAGATGACCCACAGAGGTCCCTTCCAACCCCTACTATTCTGTGATTCTGTGATTCTGTGATTCTTTCTCCAGCAAGAGCAGGAAGAGCAGGAAGTCATTTATGTTGTTTAGAAGCACACAAGCAGAGACAGGGGTCAAAGCCACAGAGGATGGTGCAGAAGGGGTGCAGTGGCGGGAGTGTATGTGTCTGGGGCGGCCAGGGAGACCTGCATGCATTCTGGGCTTTGTTGCAGGTCAGGGTGAAGAAACTGCTTTCTCTGAGTGGGAACTTGCCAATGACATCCCTGGGGGGTTTTCTCTGGATCCTAGCAGGGTTGTGCTCAATGAAGCATGTGGAAAAGTTGTAGCAGTAGAGCCTTGTATTGTGATGGGGGGCTTACACTTGCTGTAGACGAGGTGGGCTGGAATATCTGAACAGGAAAAAAATTCTAGATGTTTGGCTAGGGCTGGAAAGACGAATTCAACCTGTGGTCCTGTTTTTAAAGGCCTGACTCATTTAATTTTTGGCTTACGCTATTTCTAAATAACAAATCAGGGAGTTTTCTTTGATACAGGTTCTTACTTTTTAATGTAGTTTAGGTACATTAATTAAAATTTAGCAAGATGAAAAGTTAAAGTATTGCATTGCAGTAGCTGGATTTTTGTGGGGAAAAAAATACCCCATTGCTTCTCAGAGCATCCTGCATTAGAGACCTCAGACTTAACTGCTGGTATTTCTTTTGCAGATTACGGCAAGAGAATGACATGGTTGACTCGGCTCCTCAGTGGGAAGCTGTGCTACGGCGACAAAAGGAGAAAAACCAGGCAGATCCAAACTACCGGCGATCCAGGCACAGATCTCGATCGTATGTAACTATTGCCCTCTGAGATGTGAAAAATAAGGCTGCTGTAGCATGTTAAAAAGCAGGAGGAGTATCTCCAGTGTGGTGGTGGCCCTCAGCTGCTGAGGAACGGAGACTTTCACATGGCACGTTCTCACATTAGTGGATCTGTCTTTGTGGTCAAACTCCCTTCATTTTGTGATTTGAATTTCAGGGCACAAATAATGCAGGAAGGGCTTTGTAACAGAGCTGGGCAGGAACTCTCTCTGTCACCTTGGATGGAGCCCTGGATGGTTTCTTGGTTCATTGAACATGAGTTGTGTAATGAGGGTAGCGATTCCCCTCTTCTGGGCAGCAAGTCTGTGAAAATGTTCAGATTTTGTGTGAAAGGTGCAGGCATTTTTGTGAAATGCATGCACAGTTGTTTAATCATATAATGTCTGTGGTATTGTTGCATGTGAAACCAGCTGCTGGTGTCTCCACGTCAAATTGCCATTGGCAAGGAGCTGTCAGTGATTTATTGCATCCTGATGTCACGATTTCCATGATGGAGACGTGCTGTCAGGCAGTGCTGTTCCTACTGGCATCTGGTTTTGACATGGTGAAGTTGTCAGCTGCTTAAAATTAATTTTCTCAAACTAATGAAAATCCTGGTTTCTTTTAAGTTACATTTTTCTTCTAACAGCATGTTTTTGTGGTATAGAGACACTGTTTTGTATCATGTTCGTGTCCAGCCTGATCTGCCACCCAAGCAACCACCCAAAGCAGCAGCAGCATCGGCTTGCCCGGCAGGCAGGGCAGGGCAGGGCAAGGCAGGGGTGTAGAGGGCTGCCAGTAGAGCAGCTGTGAGGCACCAGGAGAGAAGGCACGCGAGAGCAGTATTTGAAACTGCATCCCCACCCTCACTGCCTGGCTGACATGAATGAGTTGCCAGCCCTGGTGCTGATGGTATAAAATGCGACCTCAGTAACACACTTACATAGGCATTTCCCGTTAATGTCTTTTCTTAAAGTTACCTTTCATGTTAAGACTTACCAAGAGAAACTGTGTAGTGCCTTAAATGATTATTTCATTCACAGCTATTGAAACCATAATCCGCACTGAACTTTCCGGTATTAAAATCCCCTCGAGTTCTGTTTTCAGTTGCCTGTGCTGCTAGTACTCATTTCTGTCTCCAGTTTCACAGTGTACAGTTTCCAGTCTTTTATGAGACATAGAATTTGCCATTAAAATTCCAAATGTTGGAATTTCTGCTTTAACTGGCTTTGTACAGACTTGTTCACTTCCAGCTGCACAAAAGTCAAAAGTTATTAGGTGTAATTATACAATGATATATTACTAAAAATCAGGAATATTAAATCGCGCTTGTATAGAATCTACGAAATATAGCTGATTAAGTTTGATTTACATTTTTTTACTGTAAACAGAAAGTGCTGTAAACTAGGAAATGTACTCAGTTAATAATGCTTAGATAAAATTTATAGCAAACTTTTTCTTTTTTCCCATATGCCAAGTAAATTTCATTGCTTGGATAACACGGGCTCCCTCTTGTGGCTGACTTAATTTATGAAATAGCTTTTATTTTCCAGAACAGTAAAATTCTGAGATATATTTAATTTAAACTACTATTGGCAAAAAACTTAAATGTATAGCATCTTTCTTAACAAGGAAAGGTCTTAGAGGAAGAAAATAAATGAGGAAATCCTGAAGATTTTGGATGGCTTCTTGTTTCTTCTCCCTGTTGTGTTAGTGATGAATATATTCCTCTTTTTTGTCTCACTCTACAGTTTAAAAAAAAACCACAAAAAAACCCAACGAAATAAGCCCAAACCACCCAAGTATGGCAGATGACCCTTAATATATGCAAGTAGGAACTAAAAAAAAGTAAATGGGAATTCCTTTCAAAGTACTTTAAAAAAAAGTCTAGTAAAAAGCATTTAACTTCACCTGCAGTAGGTTTTTAGAGCACTTATTTAATTTAGTTTGGCTCAGCCAACTCTATCCAGTTGTGTAAGCCAACAGTGTTTGCTTACACGACTGGATAGAGGTCAGAGGGAAGGGAAACGTGATTCCCTAGGGTGTAGGGTATGATTGGTTTTAGTTTTATATCTGGTCATATGGTCAGTTCCATTTGCACATTTAACAGTTGATAGAAAACCGTCATTTTCATAGTACAGATATCACGTTAAGTTCCTTATTGCAGTCAGCTTAACTAGAGGTTCACTTTGGAAGTGTGAAGTAATGGCTGAAATATTTGTTACTGTGCCTGTCACAGTGCATTTGATTTGTTTGATAATGAGTAATATTAATCATTGTTGGTGGTGAAGTGGTGTCTCCTTGGTCTCAGGAATAAAAATATTTGACAAGAATTTGACCTTTCTTTCTCCTAAAGGAATCAGCAAATAGAGAGCACTCCTAATTCTAGTTCTGTAGGGTTTATTTTCAAGAGTTCATGTACAACATCTGTGTAGCTAAAGGGCTTTTGTTAATTAAGATGAATGGCCATTAAAATTCTGTGGCTATTTAAATTTACCATTTGTGACTCAAACTGAAATATTAATAAGGGTACAGATGCAGACACAAAAAATAATGTAGACCTTATTAATGTGTAGAGTTGTTCAAGCTTGTGAAAACAAAATAAAAATATACAAAAAAACCCCCTGGAGACTCATCACTTACTGGAGATTCCCATTAGGTTTCTTGTGTATTAGAGAATCTGATTAGCGTACAAATTGTCCAGAAGCTCCTGATTCAGATGCTGCAACAGAACAATCTGATTATACATCATATGTCAAAACTGTGAGTTCTAAAACAATTCGTAGTAAAAAAATGAAAACAAAGTGAAAGAGGGATTGTGATCTGGATTTAAAGACTTAATAGAAAGATTGCTTTGTTGTGGGCTGTTCAGAGCTATTCAGACATGTATTTCCTGTGTAGTATATGCAATACCTACTTTTCACCTTAGCAGGACCTTACTTTTTGTATGCTTTTTTTCATTTTGCCTTCCAAGGAAGCAGGAACAGGCCTTTGGAAGGAAAATGCTTTTATTAAGATCCTTTATCTGTATTGTGTTTCTGGATATTCTTTTGCAGGGAGTTAACCTGAATAAATGCTGTGAGATTATCCCAGTATGGTAACACTTCTTAAATAGATGGAAAATAAATTATATCGGGAAGGCAATTCATAAAAGCTTCATTGTTAGTGTAGTTGCAGTGGTGGAAGGAGGGAGAATGGCAGAGATCACAGAATTAAATGCCTGGAGTTGGCTGCAGAAAGCAAGAGGCACAGTTCCTAGAAAATGGAGAAATGAAGATGACCTCTGATTTAACCACTCTCTCTCCACACTGCCCCACCAATTAGTATTTCTTACTGTAGGTGAGGCTTCACATGGTGTTTGGTGATACGGGGGACTTCGTGCCGCATCGTGAGCTGTTGTATTTCCATGAATAAGTAAAAGCCGTGAGCGGATCAGATGGGTCAATGGTGTTCACAATACCCTGCTTTGTGGGGATCCTGGGTTCGGGAGCAACCTTGAGGCTTTGCTTCCTCAGGCAAACTAGAGCTTGTAAGCATTACAAAGCCTCCCTGGAGAAGCTGGCATTTTTCAGGGAGCTTTTGCATTCCCCACTGGCTGATTATTCAGCCTCAGAAGAGGATGCCTATCTTCCCAGCCCCAGGGTGAATGCGGGGTTTGCAGCTGCTGTTCTGTGAGCAGGGGGTTGCATGGAAGGAGAAATCAATTCAAAACTGAGGAGTGAAAAAAGCTGCTAAATGCCACAGCATACCAAGCTCCTGCATTAGGGAATTAAAAACAGCATGGACAGATGCAAGAAGGAGAGAAGGAGAAGTAAATGCAAGAAGGGAGAAGGAGACATAGGGGAAGTGAAAATCAGATAAAATTAAATGCATTATAATAAATACAAAGACACAAAAAGCTCTGAACGCAACTACTTGTAGCCGTAGCTGTTGCTGTCATGAGGACTTGAGCAGCTGGAAGGGACGGCAGAGCGGACTGTCGAGGGCAGGAATGGCCTGGCGCGGCTGCGTCAAGCTGCCTGGAAAGCCATCGCCACCTTGGAGCCTGAGAAGGCTATGGATTAGTTCATTTTAGTCCTACTAGGGAATCACAAATGTGAGGTTGTTTCTCACCCTTCTGTCTCTCTCTGATAAAGCAGTAAACTAGTATCTCCCACTACTTCTGCACCTGTAAACTCAAAAAAAATCCCAAGCCCCAAAATGTTACCATCCCTAAATAATCTGCCTTTACAGCAACTGTAAAACATTTACTGGAAGATAGATGTTTCTAAACGTTATTCTGAGGCTGAAGTCTGGAAATAAGCCAAACAGAGTAACGGTGAAATAAGAGAACAGTGAAACTGTTAGTGCTAGAGAGCAATCTGGAATTACTTCTTAGACAGCTCTGTCACTGGGCGAGGGAGAGCCGATTTAACAGATGCTAAAATGCAGAACTCTGCTGTCCGCCTTGATCTTCATTTAAATTTGGATTGTATCACTCCAAAAGCATCTTTGAATATGATGGCCCTTTTGTTTAAGGAGAAGAAAGCAAGCTCTATGATCTGATGATGTGAGACTTAATCTTTGAGAAACCATGACTTCAGTGGGAGCATTTTTGCAAGCTGAATCTGTCTAAAAGTTGTATGCCTCACATCTCAGATGGTGTGGAACAGTCTAGCTGTTGATACTGAGTTTATATAATCCCAATGAAAAGAGTTACCTGATGTCTCCATGCAAATGTAGTCTCTGCCACTGTGTAAAATGCTCATTTAATCTGTTATGCTGCATGGGTTTTGCTGAATTCTAGGTGCAGCTTCAGTAACAGTGGTGGTTTTGCATTAACTCTGCAATAAAATAGGATAAGAAAAATAAAAATAAAGGGGATCCAGTCTGGAGATGGTATCTTCTGTAATTCAGTGGGAGTGTGAGGCATGCCATTCAGGCTTGCTTTACTACGTCGCTGTGTCTGCAACAGGGAAATTACAATTTTGGCTAAGTGCTTTCTCTGTGAATGGAGTACTTGCTGAAATATTTGTGTGTGTGAGTATGCGTGCGTGCTGGTTAGGTTAGTTTGTTGTCATTCTTTTGTCCTGGACATCACAAAGCTGAATGAAATGAGCAAGAAACCCTTCTTGGAAATGACCAGAAAGTGAGAGGCAGTACTGTGATCACAGCTGAGCAATGGGTCCTCTTTACTGGTGCTCCCTGGGAATGCCCAGGGATTACTGGTGTGTCAGTCTGGTGTGACCTGTCCCTCCTCCTGCCCACAAAGGGCTCTGTGGGCCACAGGACATTTCAGAGGGACTTTTGCACAAGTGTTGTTCCAAAACACATTGTCCTCAGCTGGATAAGGAGTGGCAGAGGCTGGGCACTGATTTGGCTTGGGAAGTTCTGCTGTTGTTTGTATTTTATGCATACTCTTGCTGAAGGCCAGTGGAACAGGAATTGTGTTTGAGAGCCTGTTGTTCGAGAAATGACTTTTCAGTTGCAATAAAGCAATGAAGTTTAATGCATTTTTCTAAGATAACAAACCTTAAAATTGAAATCACTGGTGGATTACGTTTACCATGATTTTTGTGCAGGGTGTGTGCTGTTAAGTTATTTGAACAGCAACACGTCAGACAATGGTTTTCACAGTTCTGCCTTTGTTCTCTTTGTTGGTATTTATAGGAGAAGCCCAGATGTACAAGCTAAAGAAGAACTGTGGAAACATATTCAGTAAGTATGGTGCTTGCAGGGTCCGAGTGACTGCTTGATTTGCCTCTAGTGTAGTTACTCACATCCCCTGCACTGTGGCTGTAAGGCATTATATTCTGATTTTTATGTGCCACAGTGAATTTTGCGGGTGTTAATGACATTCTATGTGTGGAAGATACTGCAGGTCACTGAATGCAATGAATACAGATGACCATTGCGTGTAGATGAATTACTAAAGAAGAATACAGCATTTTAGAGATTTATTCCTCTGGGGCTTCCAAAATGTCCCTGTTTGTAATACTGACACTTTTAGGATGAGGCCCCACATACTACAGAACTACCAATTAGGAAGATAACTATTGCAAAGCATATTCGATGTTCAGTATACAAAATGTTCATATATATTGTGAAGAAACAAGATCAGATTTGCAGGGAGGTGAGAGGAAGGTGGAACAGGATACGACATGCAGCTGAAGCAATCAAGGTGAAGTTAGACACATTTCTTAATAGGCTTCCTATTTTGATGTCAAGATAGCTTCAGGGCTGACAACAGCTTGTTTCAGTAAATCTTTTCAGCCTAATATAATAAAAATAAGAACAGTTTTGCAGTTGGTAGCTACTGTTACATGTTTTACTTTGCCTAATCCTTTCTAGGAAGGAGCTTGTGGATCCATCTGGCCTGTCTGAAGAGCAACTGAAAGAAATTCCATACACTAAAATAGAGTGAGTTTATGTCAGGGTTTTTCTTTGTGCATATAAAAGATCTCTTTTCTTATTTTACTGTGAACTCTGTCATACTGAAATAGAAGTGGGTCTACACATAATCTGTAGGATTTTATCTACTCCAGATGCTCATCTAGGATGGTCTGGGTGAGGATACTTGCTAATTTTAAAACCTACTACTTTCTTCTTTCCAAAATATGAAAAAACCCATCTTCATCTCTCCCTGTCTCTCCCACACACTCATGAATGTGCCGGATGTCTCTGTGTTTTGTATGTCTCCCTATGCCGTCCATCAGTCTGTTCTATGTCACGCACTACAGAATCAGAAAACTGAATGCAAACAAACAAATCCATTTATTTCGTAAACTTCTACTTCCTTTTAAATTTTTATTCCGATCATCTAAGGCACTGTTTGACCTGTTCAACCCCTTTCCTTGCTTGTCATGGGCAGCTGCCAGGGCATAGCTATTTCCTTAAGAACAGACATCTGTTTCACTGTGATAATTGCCCATTTGGCATGCCATGTGTCTGTGCAAGCAGCTGCATGTGGCAGAAATGGGATCCCAGTTTGCATTATAATGTGCTTCCACAACACAACTGAACAGAAAAAGCTGATGTTAAAGCTGTATATAATAATGCGTTCTTTATTAAATAGTTTCATTCTCAAATATGGGCATGCCAGTTTGTGACCTTTGCACTTTTGAAGCATTGAATTTGAAGTATAGGCTTGAAAGAAACGTGACAGCCTTTAAAATTCAGCCAGTGCAAGAAGCCGTCCATTGTACTTTAATGACAAATGGGAGAATCTCTCAGTCTGCAGCTGAATTTATGTTTTTATGCCAAAGATCTGGTTTACTAACCTACCATTGTGATTTCTGTGTCTCTCTTAGGACTCAAGGGGACCCAATCCGCATTAGGCATTCACATTCCCCTCGAAGCTACCGTCAGTATCGCCGGTCGCAGTGTTCTGATGGTGAAAGATCTGTCCTATCTGAAGTCAAGTACGTGAATATGGTTATTACAAATGGACTGGTTCAGTGTGGCCAAAAATTGGCCAAAAAGTTGTTCAAAGGTCATGGTTATAGATTAGAAGTGACATAAAAGTGGTTGTTTGCTGGCATAGGATCTAGGCAATCCTCTAAATAGTAGGTCTTCAGAGCTAAATGACTTAAACAAGTACAAAAACATTTTGGGTCTTTTTTGGGCCATAGAGGCTTGCCTCATCTACTTCGAAGGGAGAAAAACTGAAAAAGCCAAGATAAACTTGTGTTGCCCTTCAGCAGTAGGTCATGAAGTTGTGTAAGGGATGAGAACTCAGGAGCTGCTTTCCAGATACCTTCATCCTTAACAGAGTTAAGATGTCATCTGTATTAACTCTGTAATTTGTTTCATGGGAAATCTAGTACAACCCTCTTCAGCAATGGGTGGATCAGTCTTTCCTAGAAGACTGATTTGTAAAGGGTGTACTTACTAATGTAAAAGTGACAGCCCCATTCTTAGTTTTATTAAGGTCTTAAATGCCAAAGCAGTCCCCTGATGATATCACCCACTTGGGAGGCTAGTTTTAGCTAGATGGCACCCTGAAGGAGGTGAGGTGCACCCATGATTTCAGGTAAGACTGAAAGTTGGGCTGCCTCTGAAGAGCAGGAGGAGATAGGTCCCTTGAGAAGGGATGGGATGACTTGGGCCTCAAAGGTGCCCATTGACTACTGAGGATCAGCACGATAGCATTCAGATGTTGAAAGTCAGGTGATGAGCCTTTTGGATTTTGCCTTTCAGATCTCTATGGCTGTCTGAGTCAGTTCCATTATTCTTACTATGCACAGTTATAGTTTACTTCATTATAGCAATATCCATTCTGTAATATCATAATTTCAGTGCAAAAAATGATCTGGTGCCTCCACTGCCTGTTACACGAGCTTCAGATGCTAGAGGTCCCAGCATCCAGTTGACTCAGCAGGTTAGTAATTGTGCATCCTTTGCAATTTTCTGTTTTTGGAGGGAAGGGGGGGACTAGTGGTTTATTTAAATTAGATCTTTGGTTTTCAGTGAAAAATAAAGCTGGCTGAGACTTCTTCAGCAGCAGTGTGACTTGAAATTTTACATTTTGCAGTCTGACTACTTTGTAATTCCAAATATATGGAGCTCTGTAGCATATGCCCCTGCGAACACCTGCTTCTGCTCCTGGAGGACTCTCTCCCAGTTTGAGTTTGATGCTTCCTTAAGATGATACCCTGTTCTCCATGGGAAGAGAATCAACTTTCACAATTTCTTAAAAGATGCAAGTGTGCTTAGGATGCAGTTGTAATCACAACCTACTTATTCACCTCTTCTTAGAGCTTTTCTTAGAGATTTGTGCTTGGGCTTGAAGCATTGTGCTTTTTTTCTTTTTTTGCCCCCCCAAATGCTGAATAGTTTGTTGCGTTACTCAAATCTAAAAAGGATAGAACTTGTCTTTTAAAATGTAATCACTGGCTTTCATCATAAACCATGGTACTGTATCTCTCAGCTTTGATAGTTTTGTTAAGTTCAAAATGTGAGAAGCAAATGATATTCGAAAAGAACTTGCCAGTCTGTTTTACAAGCACACAAAAGGAAAACCAAAACATGGAAGGGAGAATTCCAGACACATTTCTACGTAACTTCCCACACCAGTCATCATCTCTGTTAATCTGGCATGTGGATATACCAAAACCGAATGCTGATACTGTGTGTAGTGTGGAAACTGTACAGACTACAACCAGCAAACTATGTCATGTTTTATTGTATAAGCAGTTACAATAACTTAAGCTTGAACAATTTTAAAACAAAAACCAGGTATTTTTCACTTTACGGCTAGCTAACAGGCTGCCTGTTCTTTGGTAGAAATGAAGTTCAAGAATATTTGTATTCCTGCATATGATGGAAATTGGGAAAGATGAGCTGACCCTGATGTTTCTTTAAGGACTTGCTCCAGCAGTGAACGGGAAGTTGGTATACTTAAGGCTAAGCCCGTTTACATGCTTTGTAGAAATAGGTAACTTGTGTGACTAAGTCCTATTCAAAATTCACGTTGTTTTATTTTCATTCTTACCCAATAAAATGTGTCTTAAATTCATGCCCTGGAAGGAATTAATGTTACAATGTTCAGTGTCGACAAACACCTCTCTTTTTCCCTCTTCCCCAGACCCCCTCAGAACAGTGGCCATTAATTCCTTATGAGCGCTTGCTTGCAGTGTTTTGCTAAATATTGAATAATTAGTTGTGGCATTTTCTGAATAGGGAATATGATTCCAAATAGCACAGAGGGGCAGCAGCTGGCAGGGGAGAGGGGAGGCAAGAGAGGGAACAAGTTCTGTTTGATCAAATAAATGTAGAGATTTCAATATTGCTGGTATATATATACATTTGTGTGTGTGTACATATATATATATAAAAATTGCTATTTCCTTAGCCTAAGGCTGTCATAGCATCAGTTATCAAAATACAGTATTTAAATTCTGCTTTACCTTTTCAACATGTTTTAATCTGTTCCCTTCAGAGACAGAACGGATCGAAAGACAGCCTAACAGGAGAAGCATCTCAGCTATCCACTAACAACATCGATGGAAAACCCACCACTAAGATCGTAAAAACGGTACAGGTGTCACGCTTCAAGGTGGATACTTGACTGCCATAACTGAAGATGGTGAATGGATTTTATTCTTCGGAAACTGAGAATCTGTGTGTGTGTGTGTGTACAAGGGAAGGAACTGAAGTCGACATGGTAGCAATTTCTTCAGGACACTCAGAAGCACAGCCTGTTTGCTGGGAAGGCCAAGCAATGCTTTTATCACCAGCACCATTCTAGTGGTGTGAATGATGGAGGAGAAGCTGCCTAATTAGACAACCAAAAAGAAAAATCATAATAAATCTGAATGATCAGCAGTTACATTTCCAAAAAATGAACAAAAAAAATTGCTGCAACAAAACAGGCTTTATGGTCTGCTGTGTAACTGAATAGCCTTTTTCCAAAAAATGACTGTTAACTGACATGATCAGGACCAGATGCTTCAAGAGAAGCAAAATAGTCATATTTTTGGCCAATTGTGCAATACAGTGTGATATGGGGAGAATTATCTTCACAATTTTATATGGGGATGAACTTGTGTCCTAAGGCATAAGGACTGATAGCTCTTACAAGGTTTATTTTAGCCTAGCAGAACAACAGATGCTTGTGTTGTTAATACAAATGTTGACTCAACTGATTTTAGCTCAAAAATAATAGACTCGGTAACACACTGTAGCAGAGAGCTCCAAAGGGGATACAGACTTGCTGTCCCTTGGCAGTTTTAAGTGTTCTCAATTTTGGATGCCCTTTTATGTGGAGGGACTATTTAATTTATCGTTCTGTACCATAGAAATACATCTGTCACCTTATAGTAAACCACACTGGAAAAAAAACTAGAGAATATGTAGTGACCCACCGTATTAAGACTGCTTAGCAAGGCCCTTAAGTACTGGTTAAATGAAACTTGTAGAGTAGGATTTCAGACAACTAGCAAATAGCCTTTTTTTTTTTTTTTAACTAGATTAGCAAAGTCTGCCTTAATCTCTTCATATGAAATAATCAATGCTAGTACCTTCCAATAACTTTTCTCTGAGCCATTTCTACTATGATAAAATGATAAAGGCAGTATTTCAGGTATGATAATTGCAATTTTTTTCTGTTGTCACGATAGGAATAGCAAGTTTTAACGATGCTGCACATTGAGTGGGTTATCTTCTGGTATGTATCTGAAGCGATGTCTAGCTCTTCTCCTGTCCGACCACTTTGTACAAATAGCTGAAGTCATTCCTCTGCCTCCCATTTGTCCACGGGTCCATGGATGAGCCTTCTGGCGTCGCTAACTTATTAATAAGCTTAGTGAAATTTTTGTGTTGTCAAAGTAACTCTTTCTAAGTGTAACCCCCAAACTAAATATTGAGTTTGTCCGGCAGCATTGGAAATGGCTGTAGAAGTTCATGTGCCTTTTTATCCCTGTCCTCCTTAAACTCAACCACCACTGCGTTCAGTGACTGGCAGTGATCCCGCGTCTTCTACCCCTAGCAACACCTTACCAGGGGACTGCAGCCCTGTCCGAAAAGCGGTTCTGTTTGGGAACTGGAGTGAGCATAAGGCATTTAAGTTATGCTTTAAATGAGGCATGGGATTACTAATACACATTTTAACTGACAAAACTGAGACGTGAAACCTTGTATGATGTGTTTTATTTTCCACTTCACTTTTTGATTCTTTATTGTTTCATGATGGGAGGTGGTCAGGTAGATGCTGCTAACCAAGGTGGTAGCCAACAGTTTGTATATTCCTGTCATGGTATGGATTGATCTGCAGGGTTGGGAGGTGCTGCATCATGCCAGGGAGGGCAGATTCACTTCCTAAATATATTTCTGTGATCACTTGTTTTGGACAGTTCTGCTTCTTCAGTCTTAGTGAACAAATCTAAGGGAAGGAAAGAGCCTAGAACCCTTGTGTTAAAAATTCAGTTTTCATGGAGGATCTTCAGCATTTGCTGAATTTACTGTGGATGTCATCCTAGGACATCGTTAGCCTTGACTTAAAGTGTTTGCTCAAACTGTTTTGTAAGTCTGTTAAATGGTTTCATTGTCATTGCTACAATTCAAAGTAATCCTTTAGGATCTGTTTATGACCTTGCGTAGTACTCTTACAAGCACCAATTAAAAAAAAGCAAATAAAACAAAAAAGTGAAAAAACTCCTCAAATTAAAAAAACCCCACACAACACAAAAAAGCCTCAACGCTATTGCAAAGACTGTAGTGATACAGATTAATCTAGAGCATCACAGTCTCTTGGAAGACTACTGAAATATGACAGACCACACAAGAACTGATTGCAGTGTCTACAATGAAAGCCACTCCTTATTTCTTCAAGGTTTTCCAAGCTGGAGCATTATACACTTGCTTGTAGTTTGTTGCTCTCTAAATTATTACCATTATTCTGCATTCCTTGCTCAGGCACAGGCAAGGAGAACATATCTACTACTTCAGGAGGATTTATGTTGTTATTATTTGACAATTATCTGTACATAGTGTCCATATCTTGCCAATCCTCAAATATTGATCAAGAAGAAGGTTACTTGTAAAGTTTGTGTCCAACTTCATGTTTTCCTGTATGTTGTCATCATGCTTTTGTGTATTACTGCTGGATACCATCGGTCAAGTTTGTGGTATTTTATGTATCCCACTACATCAGAAAATAGGCTTCTATCTAGTCTAATAGTGACAGGTTTAAATGCTCAAGTCACAGGAGAATTGTTCTGTAATGAAGCCAACTTTTTTGCATTTAAATGAGAAGTTTACAGGAGGAGTCCTGGATTTGAGTTACTGGTCTTATCACCAATAAGACTATGTTGGAAGCAGGTTTTAGCAAGTCTAATGCTTATTGTGGGGCACTAAATACGGTTTTGTATCCACAAAAGAAAGACTAAGCTTAATGCCTATATTACATGTTGTGTCAGACCAAGGCAAGACTTGGACAAGGACATCCCTGTCAGCTAATAGTACAGAACAAGAAACTTCTTCCATATACGTGAGCCTCCTTTCCCTTCAAGCTTCTTTTCCTCAGTCTTTCAAGGAAAGGCATCTTTTCTGGTGGTCTTGTTGTATTTGTGTGAAAGACACCAGCAAGCGAGGAATCACTAAAATCACTTACTGTGCCACAGCTATGCTCTGTATCCCTACACCAGCCCTACACCACGTGTAAGTGGCCGGCCCCTTGTAACTCTGAGCTACACCTTGCCCTTTCCACTGTTGCTACCCTTTCCCGGCTTTTTTGGGGCGTTCACTGCATAGAGGCAGTTATGTTTTCAGACCTGGAGTTTGGATGTCAGTCCAAAATGCTTGTAGCTTCTGATTAGTCCAGCAAAAGAAATGAGATGTATAACCATATCAGGCAAAGTTTACCCTGGGGCTGGATGCCATACAGACCTGTCCTCAAATGGACAGAGGACTGATATTTGAGACATTCTCATCCTAACTCTGCTTCTAGTCTGCTGAATTGATCTCAGGCCAACAATTCTAATTTTGTGCCTCTGCATTTAGCTATTCTGAGACTTCTATAAGTGCTAAGAATAGGTGAGTTATGGAACTCTCCCACTTATTAATTAGCAACACCTACAACATAGATATACCTCCTTGCAAAACACGTAATTTATACAATAAAAAGGGCTTGCTAATCCCCCCACAAAAGCATTTTTGTATATCCCATACTGGTCCCCTTGCTTGTGAGCTGGTTTCTTTCATTAGGAGCTAGACTTGACCTGCTGTTTTCTACACTGCTCTTCTTACCAGTATCCATAACTTTGCAACTCGCATTCTAGTCGAGCTCATATTGAAGATACTGGGTGGGGAAGGGGGCGGGAATCACTATCATTTAAGTTGCCAAATCAATCATCTTTATACAGGTTAATACTGAACTGCATAGATAGCACATTTTCTTTTGGGAAAGCCTGTTTAATTCAAACCTCCCTTGAAAGATGTTTGACAGCAACATACACAAACATATCAACGTGATGTGTATGTTCTATGTACATTAAGTATTCATGAAGCAACTGTGTGATTTATTTTAAATTGAGTTTGATAGATGGCTGTGTCAATACTTGTGTCCAGGTTATTTAAAAGTCAAGTAAAACTTGAATTCTTAGGGCATTCCATGGTTGCCTGTGTGTCTTATTTACATTACACAAAGGAGCAATGCCTTCAGAAACACAGATTCATTTGACAACACCATCTGGTAAGAACAGGTGTAGTACCAATTAAAATCCACTTGAGGATACAGCTTGTCCAGATTAACTATTTCTCCTAGTAGCAGAAAGCTGTCACCGTAAGTTTTGTACTTCCAGTACATATCCATACTACAGCTTCCTTTCTTACCTAGAAATCACCAGAAAGCAATAGCAGACTACATAAGCTGTCAAACCAAACATACAGATGCAGAGCCAGTGTAGCAGATGCTCTCTCCTTAATGTGCCCATTTTAATTTCTCCACTGTATCTGCCTCCTTGATAAGAGCTGTGGTGGGTTGATCATGGCTGGACACAAGGTGCCCACCAAGATGCTCTATCACTCCCCTCCTCAGCAGGAGAGCAGGGAGAGAAAATAAGATGGAAAAAAAAAAATCCCTGTGATTAAAGATAAAGCAAAAGCAAAGAGTGCATGAAGGAGCAAAAGAGAACAAAATATTTATTCTCTACTTCCTATCAGCAGGCGATGTCCAGCCACTTCCTGGGAAATAGGACATCAGTATGCCTACCGGTTGCTCCAGAATACAAATATCGTAATAATGAATACCTCCTCACCCCCCCCCACTTTCTTCTGGCTTTTACAGCTGAGCAGACCTCATATGGTACGGAATATCGCTTTGGACCGTCTGGGTCAGCTGCCCTGGCTGTGTCCCCTCCCAAGGTCTTGCCCAGCCCCAGCACACTGGATGAGGTGGGCAGTGTTGGAGAGACAGCCCTGACGCTGTGCGAGCGCTGCTCAGCAGTGGCCAAGACACTGGTGTGTTATCAACACCTTCCTAGTG